>JYMV01033361.1_pt1 | contig 11147 bp, 10 predicted proteins | sample 338911 | NCBI WGS metagenome assembly JYMV01 (sample SAMN03354496, study PRJNA234377) | hydrothermal vent metagenome | biome: Deep sea; feature: Hydrothermal plumes at the Eastern Lau Spreading Center, Western Pacific Ocean; material: Seawater | place: Tonga | collected 2009 | depth 2000 m m
GGATCCGGACAACGGTCTGGAATGATGGGCGTCGTAGACAGCGCTATGAAGTTTGGCATTCAAATCAACGGCCACTTTTCCACCGATCTCAAACCCGCCGATGTTTTCGACTATGCGGTAAAGCAGGTGCGCGCCGCCAGAGATGGCGGATTCGACGGCATCTTCGCCGCCCACCACTACGCTCTGGGCACGGGCGAGAACATGTTCCAGCCCATTCCGTTGCTGGCACGGCTGGCGGCGGAGGCCCCGGAGATGACCATGGGCACGGCCATCTATCTGCTAAGCCTGCACAACCCCGTGGAAGCGGCCGAGCTTTCGGCGACCTTGGACGTGATGACCGGCGGGAAATTCGTTTTCGGCGTGGGACAGGGATACCGGGACGTAGAGTTTACTTCCTTTGGGATCCCCAGAGGAAACCGCGGCGGCCGATTGGATGAAGCCGTAGCCATGATCCGCAAGCTGTGGGTAGAAGACGATATCGATTGGAAGGGGGACCATTTCACGTTGGATGGGGTGTCCATCAATCCCAAGCCCATCCAACAGCCCGGGCCGCCCATATGGGTGGGGGGCGACACCCTGCGCAGCGTCCGGAGAGCGGCCCGCATCGGCGACGCTTGGATGACTAGTCCCCGCCACTCCAAGGGCTTCATCCGCGAGGCCATACAAGTGTTTAACCAGCGCCGCGAAGCCTTAGAACTACCTGCGGCCCCTCCCGTCTTCTTCAGGGAGCTGTTCGTCGCGGACAACCGGGAAGAGGCGGAACAGGAGTTGGTCGAGTGCTTCGAGAGGCTTTACCATATGTATCACCGGGAAGGCCAACCGGGGGAGCGATACGACCGGACCTTCGAGGAACTCAAGGAAGACCGAATCATCGTGGGCAGCCCCCAAGAAGTCACCGAGGAGATTCAGAGCTACCAAGACGAGTTCGGCGCCGAATACATGTTCTTCCGGGTGTACTACCTGGGTATGGACCCGGAGAAGACCTTGCAGTGCATCAAGCTCTTCGGAAAAGAGGTCGTGCCTCATTTTTCTTAGCGCCGTAGAGGGCCGAAATCCCCCAACCCCCTTTACCAAAGTGGGCTTTGTCGTGACCGGAGTCGTTACCGGATTCCTCGCAACTTCTCCAGAGCGACTGTGAATTCCTCAAGACCGGTATGCTCCAGCCCGCGCCGATAGTAGGCTTCGGCCTTTTCCGGCTCGAGTTGGACCGCCTCGTTGTAGTCACTTAACGCTCGGTCATCCCGGCCCAGGTCGCTGTAGGCATCCCCCCGGTCCAAGTAGGACTCAGTATCCAACGGGTCTAGCAAGATTGCCTCGTCGAAGTATCGAATTGCCCGCTCCGGCTGCTCCAATGCCATAAATGCCCGGCCCCAGCCGGCGTAGGCCTTGGGTAGATTTGGGTTGAGCCGCAAAGCCTGCTCAAAATCTTGGATCGCCCTTTGGGATTGGTCCGATTGGGCGTAGGCTAGCCCCCGGTTCAGGTAGGCCTCGGCATAATGAGGATAGATGCGTAGCGCCAGATCATATTCTGGGATTGCGTCTAAGAAACTGCCGCTTGCGTGCAGGGTAAGTCCCGATTCAAGATGCCGCCTAGCTAACACCTGGGCCTCGTCGCCGGTGGCGACGCCTTGCGCATCCCTCCTCCCAGTGTCTCCGCAGGCCGGCACGGTAAACAGGAGCAGTATCAATATCAACCAAGCTTTCATAACTTGCCGTTGGGCCTTGTCTCGGATAACCCGTGTTTCATGAGTTTGATTGATCGTTGGAACGCGCCCCGCTGTTTGACAGGCCGGGAAGACGCACCTAGACTACCACCAATGAAAAAAGCCCGCCCCTGGGGGCTGCCGGCCCTTTGAGCACGGCGCCTCTATCGCCCTCAAGACTGCCTCCCGCCTTACGGTACCCGGCCTACCGGTCATTCTGGCTGGGAATGCTGGCCTCTGTCAGCGGCTTCCAGATGCTCCGGTTCGGTCAATTCTGGCTGATTTTCGAGATCACCGAGTCTCCCTTGAGCTTGGGATGGATCGGCCTGGCCAACGGGGTACCGGCGATTGTATTGAACCTGTTCGGCGGTGTGGCCGCCGACAGAATCGACCAGCGCCGCATGGTCATGATCAGCCAATTCATCATCGCCATGATGATTTTTTTCCTGGCCACCATCACCCTGTTGGGATTGGTAAATCAATGGCATTTAATCACCATAGCGTTTCTGGCGGGAGCGGTGGAGGCTTTCGATCAGCCGGCGCGGCGGGTTCTCTTCCCTCAACTCGTCGACCGCAAGGATCTAATGAGCGCAGTGGCGATGAACGCTGCCATCTGGCCCGGAACCCGCATTCTGGCCCCGGCGATCGCCGGCGTCATTATTGCGGTATCCAGCTCAGCGGCCAACTTCTACGTAGCCGGAATAGGTTTCCTGGTCATGGCGGTCGTCACCTTTAGATTGCGTTTACCGCCCCTCGTCAAAACATCGCAAACCCGGCCGATCCACGACATTCTCGAAGGCCTGCATTTCATCAGGAAGGACACCACGTTCACTTTCCTGATAGCCATGACTTTTTTCAGCAGCTTCTTCGGTATGGCTTACATACCGCTGATGCCTATGATCACCGTGGATGTGCTGGGTGTGGGCGCAAAGGAACAAGGCATGATTTTAGGGGCCGGCGGGGTAGGCTCACTGATTACCGCGCTCTGGTTTGGCACTCGGAGCAATTCGGGGGCCAAGGGAATGCTGATCATCGGTGGCGGAATCATGAGCGGCCTCATGGTAGCCACCTTCGCGATAACCGCCGGGATATTTAAATCCGTTCCGCTGGCCATGACCCTAATGGTGGTTTTAAGCGTGTTCAACACCCTGGCCAACACCGCGTCTCAAAGCTCGTTGCAGCTACTGGTGCCGAACCACATCCGGGGACGGGTGATGGGATTTTACGGAATGACCTATAATATCCGGCCCTTGGGCGGGCTACAAGCCAGCGCCTTGGCCAACATCGGCGCCATCGGCGCACCCATCTCCATCGCTATCGGAGGTCTGGCGGTAGCAGCTTTCCCCATTATCGCGATGTTAGCTAACAAAAAGGTCCGCAACTTAGGGGGTGAGTTGCGGCAAGCGGAGGCGGAGGTTATCGCCGCCAGCCGGAGCCGTGCGCCGACGTCCACTACGGCCTCCGGCTAACCGGACACGTGCCTAAGCTAGCCGTTGCCACGCCTACCGCTGGAGACCGCACCGGCTAACCGGAAAAGGTATCAAGGGCCGCCTGGCCAACTAACTGTGAAGCTCGATGACGTCGCCGTCTTCCAGCACGTAGTCGCGCCCCACCCGCTGACCGTCATACTTGCCGGAACCCCATAGAAGAGCGAACTTGAATTTGCGCGCCCAGTCCTTATGGACTGAAATCGCTGCATCCTCGACCATGCTACCAATCGTTAGCACCTCTGGTGCACCAAAATCGGTTTCCGTTCTTCCTGCTTTGAGATACACCCGCACTTTGCCCAATGCCTGAAAAATCGCCTCTCCCAGCGCGTCCAACCCAATCCCTATGTCCGCCGATACACGAAGTGTAGAAAAGCGCGGGGCATACAGCTCTTCTAAAAGCTCAAAGGCCACGTCCGCATCCTCTTGATCGCTCTTACTGCCCACCAACAGGCACGGCTTTTGGACCAAGGGGTCGTCGGGGTCTACTGCCACACTTTTCTCCAAGAGGCGGTAGCCAAACCGGTCCAACTCTGCAAGAATCTCGTCGGCGTCGGTCAATGGGTCCTCGGACAGGTCCACTACGGCGACCACCAGGTCGGTGTTTCGTACGAGGCTGAAAAGCTGGCTCTGCACTTCGGGGTCGTCGATGGCGGGGGTGTCCACCAACTGGATCTTCACATTCTGGAAGGGGAGCATCCCCGGCAGAGGGATCCGGGTAGTGAAGGGGTAGGCGGCTACTTTGGCGTCCGCTCCCGTGAGCGTGGCAACGAGTTGGGATTTGCCGGCGTTGGACTTTCCGATGAGCACCGCTTGACCTGCCCCTTCCTTGCGGATCGCGTAGGGCGATGGACGCCCCGCGCCACGCTTGGGATTTTCCAGTTCCTCCAGAGCCTTGGAAATCTTAGCCCTAAGGTCGGCCCGGAGATGGTCGGTCCCTTTGTGTTTAGGGGTGGCGGACAGCATCTGCTGAAGGGTTGCGGCCTTCTCAGCGGGGCCAATGGCCGCGCGGTACGCTTCTTCTGCAACGTAGTACTTGGGAGGCAGATTCGTAGGCACGGTAGCTCCTCCTGTTCGTCAGAAAGCCGAGCCTGATTGAGGGTGTTTACCTGTACGGGAAATATAGCAATTGAGGGGGGCAGGAGTCAAATGAGCCTTATTCAAAATTCAGCCTGGGATACAGGCATGTGATTAATTTGAGCACGGCCATAAACTCATTGGAAATACCGCACGGATCGAACAGGGCTCAAGAAAATTATCCAAAAACATTAACATGCCACGTATCACCTCTTAGGTCATGCAACGATCCAATGCTTGGCGATTGTCCATTCGTCCGAGATTAACGATAGCGCAGCGGTCACCGATCCATGTTGGCGTCGATGAAGCCCCGTATCTTGTCCTCGTCAAAGGCTTTTAGAAGCAGCAATTTGCCCGGGGCCGCCAGGGCGATCTTGGCGTCCATGGTGGGGTAGGGCGCAAGGTAGACTTGGGGAGGGTAGGACGACACCACAGCCGTAAGCTTGTCCACCAAATCTTCGCCGCATTCGTAGCTTCGGCAGTTGTGCTGGACTAACATGCTTCCTCTTTCATGCCCGGCATCACGTTCCATCACGTGTTCCTGCACCAACCTCGGAATAGGCTGCCTGTTTAAAGGAAATCCCAGCAAAAGGGCCAGTGCAACCGCTCCAAGTCCGATGATCATTCCAGTACCCGGACCCAATACAAGGGCCGGCACCAGCCATCCCTTGCCTAGTTCGGAGATCTGCAACTTGACCGCGTCTAGGAACAGCACCAGAGCCAGGGTTAGGGTAGCGACAACTTCCAGGAGAGGACTGTGCGGTCCGATATCGATAGCTCCAAGACCGCCCCTGCCCAGCAAGAAGCCCAGGCCGAGAAACATCATCGGAAAGGACAGCGGCGAGCGCTCAACCAGCCCAGACGCCAGCGCGGTAACCGTCAGAACGATGGCGATGACCCCGATGATTAATATGGATTCAGGCCCGCCGCACCTTGTAGATCAAGCTATCCGGATATGGCCCACCAGTTTGGTTTCACCATCAGTTAACAATGGAGACTCGTGCCGTCGCCTTAGCTTAGCCGTTTTTTGCCGTCCGGCGCCCGGCAATTACTCACTGTTGGGCCAACCAGGCTCATTCAGTGAACAAAACCCCGGCGATGGAGACTAGGGAGCCGAACTGTTCGTCGGCGGGGCATTGGTCGTAGGCCACCACTTCACCCCGTGTCTCAGGCAGAATGGCCAGCATGTAGCGGATAGGCGACGCGCCACAGATCCTAGTAGCGTCTCCCTGGCTACGCATATGCTCCCCAAGCCGTTCGCTGTTCCCAAGACAGGCCACTTCCAGCCATTCCTCGTCACTGGTTCGGATCCTGGCCTTGCCCGCCAGATCGAAGGGAAGAGAGTCGCTGAAAGCAGGCCCAACATGACTAAGATCGCCGGCGGCAACTACCAGGGTATTCTGTTCCGCCACCACATTGGCCAGGAAGGACAGAGCATCTTGAAGGACGCCGTTGGTTTCCGCGCCGTTTTCCACCAAATTTTCGTCCACCCCGCAGAGAATAGGGAGCATGCGCTTAGGCTTGCCTCCCGTGAAATAGTGCAGCCAAACCGAGGCCAACTCCACCGAATGCTCTCCGATGTGGTGGACCTCTTCCTGAAATGCGCCGTCCTCGCCGAGAATCTCCACCAAGCCGTCAACCAGGCTCGTGTCCGTGGGCAATTGCCCCCAAGGGGTGGCGTAATCTTGACGGGTCAAGGTCAGTCTGCCGGGGGAGCCGGAGTGGTCCGTACCCAGCAGGATAATCAACTCGGCCTCTTCAACCGCCTTATGGGCCAGTTGCCAAGTCTCCGCATAAGTGCGCCACCCTCGGTTGTAGTCGATATGGGGGCTGATCAGGCCCGCTATGCGTTTGGAGCGACCGTCGCCATCTTTCAGGACTTGGCCCCCGGCATCGGCCTTAGCGTCACTGCAATAACCGTCAAAGACCTCCCGCAACTCGTCTCCGTTGCTAGGATAGGCGCTGCCGGCCAAAGACGACGGACGGAACGGACCCGACCGGTAGTTCTCCATTACCTTAACCATCGCCCCTTGGAAACGCTGGTTGTCCAGCAAAAACGCGTCATCCAGGCTCTTGATAAACGCGTCGATATGGCTCGAATCTAGTTGTATACCCGTGCGAAGGAGAAATCCGGTACGCAGCGCATCCGCGTTACGAGTGCCGTCCAGAATGGCCAGCATCGGGGCGATGGGCCGAGGCACCATGAAATAGCCTTCACCTAGCCTTAATGGGTCCTGTATAGAAAGGACCTCCTCGCCTTGCCAGTTCACCCAATGGAGACTAAGAGGACGCAGCTTGGGTAATTCTTGGTTCATCGGGAGGATTATATACGAAACACGGCAACATTGAGGTGTTTAACCGGTCTGTTTGACGGAAATTCCGGGGTTTAACGATTCGGTCCGGCGGTGAATTAACGCTCACGGGCAGGACGTTGAAAAGGACTAGCCCTTTTGTCACCCGAAAAATCGCCCTAAAAGGTGATGCCGCAAAGAACGACCGAGGAGTGACGTGAATTGAATTCATCAAGGAGCAGAATCATGACAGCCTACGCAGTTAGGGAATTAGAAAAAGTAGTCGAGGAAGTCGAGGCCGTTGCCGCCGAAGCATCGGTCGAGTCCCCCAATATGGCCAACAAACCCATGTGCGCCCATTACTGGATCATAGAGCCGGCCAACGGCCCGGTTAGCCAAGGGCAATGCCAGAACTGCCTAGAAGTTCGGGATTTCAAGAATTTCGTGGACGCCTACCACCAAGACGACGACTAACCATTAGACCCCATATACGTCCCTGAAGTACTCGCCCGACCGCGCTCAAATTGCCTGGTAGCTGCCAGCCGGTTCCACGCCAACCGCACGCCCATCCTCCTCAGCTTCTTGAGGTGAGCCACCATTTGGTGGCGCGCCAGAAGCCCTAGACGCTGGTTCGTCTCCCTATGGATTCGCGAAACCAAAGCGTCGACTTCGTTCGTCCCCTCCCGCAACATCTCCGATATTTTTTCGTCCTTTCCCAACCTATGCCATACCAACTCCAGGAATTTGGCCAGCGGGTCGTTCATAACCTGGCCGTGGCCGGAAACCGCGTCGAATTGGGCTAGCTTTACGGCTGGCAGTGACTCGACGGTGACGTTCTCCCAGTTCTCCCTTACCACTGAATTCCACGCAAATTCATCGAATTTAAGTGCGCTCTCTAGTTGGTCCTGGGCGACTATTCAGTACACGCCTGATACTTAGGGACAACGACGAGCCTCTCGAACCAGGCAAGAGTTACCTCTTCGTGACGCAGAGCCGCGATCAGATATGCCGCCACACCTTTGTCCCTGAATTCGGCGACATCGAGCTCAGAATCCCGCAATACGCTGATGACAAGGAGGTGCTCGGCAGTCAGCACGAGGGCGAATTGCGGAAACGGTTTCTCAACGCCATCGAACACGAGAAACCTTACCTCGCAACCCCTTAGCTACAACCGGTGTCAGTGATGGATCACAGGCGCGAGCTGAGCGGTTGACTTGTTGGGCATGAGGGTATTCGCTGAGCCTGACGAGTTGAATTATTATCGGACACGAGCGTAAACCGTCCACGGATTTGCTCTTCCATTTGTCCTCAAAGGTCAGGCGACATCCCGGTTGCTGGGGCAAGTCCACTTGAGCCGTCCGACCGGGCATGGTACATTTCGGGCCTACACCGAATCGGGAATCCGCTAAAAAAGAGGGGACAATCCATGCCTAAAGAGTATTTCAGAGGCGACGCAGAGGACGTACGAAGCTACTCGCCCGCTGTTAAAGCCACCGGCGGGGCCACAATCTACCTGGCGGGTGTGGGAGCTACCACCGACGCGTCGGGCAAGTCGTTGGCGGGCGATTTCGAGGGGCAGGTGCGGGCCACCTTCGAACGCATTCGAGCGACCCTAGCCAGGGCCGGAGGAACACTGGACGATATCGTAACGATGACGGTGTTCATCAAGGACATGCAGTACGGAACTCACTTCACCCAGATCAGGAGCGAGTACTTCAACATCGGATTCCCCTGCAGCGCGTTGATCGGCATCGACTCGCTGGCCCGGGCCGAGATGATGGTGGAAGTTCAGGCCATCGCGATGACGGACAGCTAAGCCTGCTGGAACACTGCGCAATCCCGGTCCACCAATTCAAGACGCCGGCCCAAAATTCGGCATCACCTTTTCTGCGAATAGCCTCATCGACTCCATCGTCTGCTCGAATGTCAGCGAGCCAAAGAAGAAGGAGCCCACGAAGTAGTTACTGCCGGTGGCTTCAACTTGATCCTTGACCTGCGCCAAGACACTGGCAGGCGACCCCACGATGTGGAGACCGTCGGCCATGCGGCCTTCGAAGTCCGCCAGATAATCGGCTCTCCCACTGGTATCGCCATGGGCTGTTCTCAGGTAGTTGAAGTTGTGGATGAAGCCGGCAAACCCGGACTTGGCCTCGGACAACGCCCTTTCATCGGTGTCCGCTACGTATACGTGGCGGACGATGCCTAATTTGGGATCAGGCTCGTGTCCGTTCAAGCGGCCTTCTTTGTTTCGATGCTCTTGCCACTCGCTCTTGTACAGGTCGAACAGCTCTTTAACGACGTTGATGGGAGCATAGTGGGTGACGGTATTGATTCCCTCTTGGGCCAGCCACCGGATGGAGTCAGGATTGTCAGTGGGGTACCACAGGGGCGGGTAGGGCCGCTGGAAGGGACGCATATGCACTTGAACATCGTTGATAGAGAAATGTTCCCCGTGGACAGAAACCTGTCCTCCCTCCAGTCCTGGCAAGATGGTCGACAGCGCCTCCTGGAACATGGTTCGGGACCCTTCGCGATCCACGTTGAAGAAGCCCAGTTCATAGGGTGAGACGCCCCGCCCCACGCCCAGCTCCATCCGGCCCTGGCTCAAGTGGTCCAGCATGCAGATCTCCTGAGTCAGCCGCAGGGGGTTGTAAAGTGGCAGCAGATAAACCAGCGGACCCAAACGGATGCGGCGGGTGCGTTGCGCGGCGGCCGCCAAGAAGAGTCCTGGGGACGTCGCCATGCTGAGGGGCGTGGCGTGGTGCTCCGCCAGGTGATAGCAATAAAACCCCGCTTGATCGGCAAACTCCAGATACTTTAGGCGTTCCTCATAAAGATCGGCGATCTGCATCCCATTGCTATCGATCCAATCGAAAAGGCCGAACCGCACCGTGGGGTCGATACTATCTGTCCCAATGTTGTTTGCGGTCAATTCTCCGCCTCCGTGAAAGACCATAGATATTTTCTCCGTGTGTCAGTCATGAAGAAAACTTCTGGACACCCAATGTCTGATGGATTATGCTTCCTCGAACCGTGGATTACTAGGAGGGCGGGCGTGGTTGCTTACAAAAATATCGGCCGGTCAACTCCTCGCTTAGAGGGTGAAAGCAAAGTAACCGGCGGTGAACAATATACGGCCGACTTGGTGTTGCCAGGCACGCTATGGGGCCGCGCCCTTAGAAGTCCTTTCCCCCACGCGCGAATCACCCGCATCGACGCCTCCGGCGCCCAGCAGGTGCCTGGCGTGATGGCCGTACTAACCGGAGCCGACTTGAGGGGCGTTAGGTACGGGCGGCGCTTGTACGACGTGCCGGTGCTGGCCGAAGACAGGGTGCGGTTCGTCGGAGAGCGGGTGGCGGCCGTCGCCGCCGTTGACCGGGATACCGCTGAAGAGGCCCTGCTTCGCATCGAGGTCGAATACGAAGAGCTACCCGCAGTGTACGACCCTCTGGATGCCCTGGAGCAGGACGCACCCATCCTACATCCCGACGTCAACAGCTACACGGGTCTGCCCCGCCCCCTGGACACGGTAACCAATGCCTTTGTGCGGGACACCTGGGGCAAAGGCAACGTGGCGGAGGGATTTGCCCAGGCCGATGTGATAATTGAGGGCACTTTTACCGTGGCTAGACAACACCAAGCCTACTTGGAAAGCCACACGTGCCTAGTTTGGATCGACGAAACGGGCCGAGTGCAGGTGTGGGCGTCCAGCAAAGTTCCATACGCGGTAAAACAGCAACTGTCCGCGGCCTGGGGCCTTCCGGAGGATCGCATCAGGATCAATCCCGTTAGTATCGGTGGCGACTTTGGTGGAAAAGGCTCTCCCATGGACATTCCCCTGGCCTACTACCTGGCCGACCGCACCGGCCGTCCGGTGAAGATGGCCATGGACTACATCGAGGAATTTACCGCAGGCAACCCCCGCCATGCCGCCGTTATCCAACTCAAGACCGGCGTCATGCGTGACGGAACAATGATGGCTCAGGAGTCCCACGTTTACTTCAACAGCGGCGCATACGGAGGCTTCAAGCCAGCGCCGGGAGTGAACCTGGGCGGTTCCTCCAAGGCCGGTGGACCCTACCGAATACCCCACGTTCATCTCGAAGGTATTCAGGTCTACACCAACACCGTGCCCGGAGGTTTCATGCGCGCGCCCGGTGAGCCCCAGACGGTATTTGCCTCCGAGTCTCACATGGACGAGATCGCCCGGCGGTTGGGGATGGACCCCCTGGATCTGCGGATGAAAAACATGCTAGAGGAGGGCGACGAGAACCCTTTGGGGACCGTTTATGAGAATATCCGGGCCAAAGAAACACTGGAAGCGGCGGTGACCGTTTCGGGATACCGAAATTCCAAGGCCCCCAATGTCGGCCGCGGGGTCGCCGTGTCCGACAGACCCACTGCGGGCGGTGAATCCCATGCTTCCGTCACGTTGAATCCCGACGGATCCGTGGTGGTTCACACTGCCATTTTTGAGCCTGGTACCGGCACTTACACGCTGTTGAGGCAGATCGTAGGCGAAGAGCTCAATCTGCCGGTCGACGCTATCGAAATTCAAGTCTGGGATACCGACGGTGTACCCTTTGACA
>JYMV01030673.1_pt1 | contig 11146 bp, 6 predicted proteins | sample 338911 | NCBI WGS metagenome assembly JYMV01 (sample SAMN03354496, study PRJNA234377) | hydrothermal vent metagenome | biome: Deep sea; feature: Hydrothermal plumes at the Eastern Lau Spreading Center, Western Pacific Ocean; material: Seawater | place: Tonga | collected 2009 | depth 2000 m m
GCACTACATTTTGGAATTTCTAAATTCTCAAAACGTAGAAACTCCCGCGCTCCGGCAAGGAGATCTGGCCAATGTTTGAAGAATTCTCCGCTTCTCCTGAATCGGTTATGGTCGGTCTTGCCTTGGCCGGACTTGGCACCATCGGTTTCTTTGAAAAGCGTGGAATGCGCTATTTGCAGTATTTCCAACAACAGGAATATGAAGGCAAACGCTTCATCGATTGGATTGTAGAGAAGCATGCCTTCGACAAAAAGGGCTCGTTAACCGCACTTTTCTGCGGTGGGCTGTCTGCGTTCTATCTGTCAGTCGATGACAGAGGGTCTTTTCTGACCAGCGTGTTTGCTTGCATGGCAATGCTCAGACTGGCGCGACAAGAAGAGGATCCGACCGGTACAGGCAAAATTACGCTCAAAATGACAGAGCGTGCAAAGCGCATCTTCCGGCTAGCCATGTGGCTTTATGTGGCGGCCACTTTGTTGCTGGCAGTAATCGTCTGGATAACAGCCGGCGCAAGCAAACTTCCTGTTTTCCTTTTTGCTTCTATCGTTCTAATCCAATCCCAGCCACTGTTTCTCGTATTGGCGAATCAAATTCTTTCCGGTAGAGAAAAGGAATTGCAAGAGAATTTTGCCAACGAAGCACGCAGCATCATCAAGTCAGTGAAACCAAAAATCATTGGCATAACCGGCAGTTACGGCAAAACAAGCACGAAGGTCATTCTGGCGGACATCCTATCGACCGTTGGAGCCACCTTCAGCACACCGCGCAGTATCAACAGCTATATGGGCATGACTCGTGAAATTCGTGAGCGCATGCGCCCTGGACACCGCTTTGCAGTCGTTGAGATGGGTGCGTATTACATCGGCTCGATCAAACGAATGTGTACACTGACACCACCTGATGCCGCAATTATCACGGCAATTGGCGGGATGCATTTGGAGCGTTTCGGCTCCCACGAAAACGTTTTTAGAGCAAAATCAGAGCTTGCACAAGCAGTGCCGGCCGACGGCATCTTGGTAGTGAACGGGGACAGCGACTACTGCCGCCGTGCGGCGCAAGAGAACCCGAAACGAATTACACGTCTTTATGGTCTGGATAAGAATTCAGGGCATTTAGACGCATACATGCACGACATTCAGGCGACTGCCGACGGTACGCACTTCACAATCGACTATGAAGGTGAGTCATACAAAGGCTTTACAAAACTGCTCGGCAAGCCGATGTTGAGTAATATCCTTGCCTCCTTCACAATGGCAGTTTCTCTCGGCATGAATCCGCATCTCGTCATCGCCGCTATTCGCCATGTGAAAACAGAAAGCAATCGCCTGGAACCGGTGAAAACAACTCCGGCATCTTTCGTAGCCGCCGGCAGCGCCAAGCCGATTAGACAAGGGCGCGTGCTGCGCTTGAACGATGCATATAACTCCAATCCAATTGGATTTGCAGCCGCACTGGAAGTTCTCTCCCAGCAACAAAACGGCAGACGTGTATTGGTCACACCGGGCATGGTCGAGCTGGGCGAGAAACAGTTTGAAGAGAATAAAAAAGCCGCCCAGATTGCTGCCGGGGTCTGCGATATGGTGGCAATTGTCGGTTCAACTAACAAGCAAGCACTCATGGATGGTCTTTCGCAAGGCGGCATGCCCTCGGAGAAAATCAAAGAATTCGACAAAATGTCGGAAGCGTTCAGCTTCCTTGGTCACGATTATTGCCAGGACGGTGACACTGTTTTGATAGAAAACGACCTGCCTGATTTGTATGAAACTGTTCCGGTATTTTAGGAAGCGCTGCCTGTGAACACCAACGGTGACAAAAAGAGAAAAGCAGTAGCAGTCCTATTCGGCGGGCGCTCGGTCGAGCACGAGATTTCGATTATCACCGGACTGCAGTTGATTAAGGCAATGGACACGGTGAAATACAAGCCTATTCCGGTGTACATTTCGCCACAGGGTAAGTGGTACAGCGGAGATGCTTTATACGATAAGAGTTTCTATCGCCGCATGCCCGGCTCCCTCGGAAGCGTTGATGAAGTGACGATTTTGCCCGAGCCAAATATTAAAGGTCTGACGATCCGCCGACCCAAGACGTCCGGCAAGGCACCATATTCGATGCTGAGCAAAACGTCCGAATCAGTCATTCACGTGGACATTTTTTTGCCGGCGTTTCATGGCACCTACGGTGAAGACGGCTGTATTCAGGGGCTTTTGGAACTTGCAGACGTGCCCTATACCGGCTGTAATGTACTTGCTTCGGCTTTGGGGATGAGCAAGTATCACGCTAAAAAACTCGTTGAGAGTCATGGCATTCCAGTTCTACCTGGAGTCGTTGTGAAGCGTGAGTCAATCGAAGCTGATTATGGAAATCACCTGGATTTTTTGCGCGACCAAGTTCTACAACATCAAGGTTTGGAGGACTTTCCGCTCTTTGTGAAACCGCTGAATCTTGGCTCCAGCATTGGTGTAGCGAAGGTGAGAAACATAGAGGAATTCAATTCCGCCATAGTTCTCGCCTTGAAATATGACGTGGGTGCAATTGTAGAACCATGCCTTGATGACAAAATGGAATTGAATGTCTCGGTTATCGATGACGGGGAGCCAAAAGCTTCTGTCGTCGAGATTCCAGTTTCTTCATCAGGCGACGAACTCACATACGAAGACAAATATTTGCGCGGCGGAAGCAAAAAAGGCGACAACACACTAGCTGGTATGGCGTCGCTAACTCGTGTAATCGATCCTTCCGATTTGCCGGAAGAACTGAAAAACCGCGCCCGAGATTACGCTGTGAAAGCCTTCAAAGTGCTCAATTGCTCAGGCGTTTCCAGAATTGACTTCATGCTCGACAAGAGAACGAATGTGCTTTATTTCAACGAGATAAACACGATTCCTGGTTCATTCTCCTTCTATCTGTGGATGAATTGCAAACCACCTCATTTCTACACTGAAGTAATCACAACGATTCTGGACCGCGCAGAAGACACTTATGCTCGCAAAACAGCTCTGGCTCGCGAGATTGGATTCAAGGCTCTGTTCAAATAATGTTCTAGAGCTGGTCTTACTTATTGAAGAACTGTCGCAGCTTATCCCAGAAACTCTGTGAAGGTTGCTGCGTTTGCGTATTTCTGCGCCGGTAATTTGAATCCTTCGCATCCGGGCGAGTCAATCGCTCGCTGGTCTTGCGTGGATTCTGCACATCGGAATAATTGATCCTTTCTGCGTCTTTGCGTGTTACCTTCTGCAGGTCTTCTTCCTTCGGTTGTTCGCGTTCGAGCCAATTCGCCGGACGTTTGCTCGAATCGGAATGCAACCCTGATCGCAAGTTCGGATTGGTAGGTGGACCGTCCTTCTTTGGTGCTACGGTCGCTTGCAACGGCACCAATGCTTCTTCAGGAATTTCGAAATCGGGATGTATGCCGTGATAGATCTTGTAGAGTTCATAGCGAACTTCACGCGCACCAAAAGGTCTATCTTCAGGATTGTGCGCCGTCAAACGTCTAATTAGATCATCAAGCTCAGGAATTACATCCGGATGCGTGATGCCCGGTGCGCTCACTGTAAGCGGTTTTGGACGAACCCCGGTGCATAGATGCCCGAGAGTTGCACCAAGTGCATAAAGATCGCTGCGAGTTTCCGGTCGCCCAAAATACTGTTCGGGCGGTGAGTAGCCTGCTGTAACGACTCGTGTTGCTGCTTGTTTCGGCATAAACATACGAGCAATGCCGAAATCAATAAATACAATTTGACCTTCGGGCGTGAGCATCAGATTGCTCGGCTTCAAATCCCTATAAATGATTGGTTGATCTCTTTCATGCAGATACTCGAGAACCTCGCAGCACTGTATACCTATTTCTACTGTGGCTTCCGAGCCGAAGGGTCCGTAGTTCTGTACGATGCTATCCAGGTTTTTTCCTGGAACGTAATCCATTACTAGGAAATACTTGCCGTCATCGGTGACATGAAAATCGGAGAATCGGACGATGCCAGAGTGATCTAGTTGTCTCAGAATCTCTACTTCTCTCTTAAACAGACGCTCTGCTTCAAACTGCTCGTCGGGATTGCTTGGCTTACTTATCAGCTGTTTAACCACACACTGAATATTTCCCTGAGCTTTGTCCTCGGCCAAGTAGATGACGCCCATACCGCCCTGTCCGAGCGGTTGGCAAAATCTATACCGTTGAAACCAGTCAGCGGAGCTCTGAATCACGAGTTTTAACTCCGGCACTTGCACACATGGCCGTGCCTCACGATACCGATACAGCAATAGATTCATACCCCTGCTCTCCGGCTATCAATCGACCGGTAAAGCCCAAAAGACGGCGTTTTCTATCAAGAAAAAGTCAAGAGTTGACATACGTTCGTATGGCATGCTAACTTTTAATCATCTCCCCACTTCACTTGAGTCGTACCCCAAATGCGGGCCGCAAGCCCGCCGGAGGTAGAGTTATGGGTCTTGCCAATATTTCAATTGTGGGGAATCTCGTGAAGGCTCCCGAACAATTACAACTTGCCAGTGGAAAGCTAAAAACTACTTTTGTCGTAGCCGTTAATCACGCTAAAAAGAGCGAAAGTGAATCGGCAGACTACTACAACGTTGTAGCGTGGGGCCGCCTTGCTGAACTCGCCGGACAATATCTGGATAAAGGTCAGCAGGTGACCGCGACAGGAAGACTCACGCTTGATCGATGGACCGACAAGAACGGTCAAGCGAGAGTTACTCCTGTGGTAAATGCAGATCAAATCGCCTTCCCTAGACGTTCTCAGCCAGATTTTTCAGGAGGTGAAACAGACATGAGTAGAACATTCGCCAAGGGTGGATCGGTACGCAGCGTCAAATACAAAGAAGCTGATGTTGAAGACGAAAATTTCGACGACATCAACGAAGAAGCTGGCGATGAGGATGAGGATGAGGATGAGGATGAGGAAATCGTCGAAAGAGTGAAGGGGGTTTTTGCAGACGCGCCACCAGTAAAAGGTGGCAGGAAGCGTGCAAAAACAGCATAGAAAGTTTATTGAAGAAGAAGAAGTAGTGGTAGTCGTCTTGCTTTCTACACACCAAGCAAGAGCGGCTGTGACGAAAACCGAACTGTATTACACCTGACTAGAAAGAGGAGGGACAGCTAACGCTTTCTTTCAACTGTGACACGCACTTATAGAAAGGACTTGCCTATCGAGCAAAACTACTGAAAGTTATTCGAATGTTGAACTGGTTGAAAAATTGGTTCAAAAAAGTAAAAGGGAAAGGCATGGGGATCGCCTTTCCCTTTTGCTTAGTAAGCACCCTCTGAGGGATTCGAACCCCCGACACCCTCCTTAGGACGGAGGTGTTCTATCCAGCTGAACTAAGAGGGCAAAAAAATACTCTGGTCCAACAGTAATTAAGATCCTAGCATCATTGCAACTTAGTTTTGTCCCGCGGTCCACTTCACAAATCTCCAGACACCTGGGGCAAAAGCCAGAAAAGCAAGCACTCCCAATCCAGCAAGCGCGACAAGAGCGATTCGCACGCCATATTTAAGGCTGTCTGGCTTGTAATTAAATTCAATAGCATGGGCACCAGCAGGCACATAAACCGCTCTTGTGAATCCATTTGCGCGATAGATCGGCACTGACACGGAATCTAGCAAAGCTTTCCAACCGGGATAAAACTGATCGCGCAATATCAGCATGCCTGGCTTCGGCGAGTTTACCGAGATCACAACGTGCTCTGGTTTATCGCAGAGAAGCTCACAAACTGCAGTTCTGGGCGTATTTTTTTCAACGAAACCGAGAGGATAAGGCCTGTTCTCATCTTTCTTTCTCTCAATTAGTGGCATCAATGACAGACCTTTTTCTTTTGACTCATCGACCTCCAATATGCGATAAGCCTGATCGGTACTATCAACCCAAGTCCAGCTCTCAACCAGTTCGATTCTCGGCTTGGGATTCTTTACTTTGTACAGTCTGATGTTTTTCGGATCATTCTCTTCCACAATTTCAAAATCATCAGAAGACAAATCTGGCTGTTTCTTTCCATCGCGACGCAGCTGGCAAGCTACATATTGAAGACCGGCAGCAGAAGAGTATCGACGCAGCCCTTCATCGTAAATATCGTCGTCAATCACTTTTGCAGTGGTACCGTCTTTTCTTGTTTCTGTTGCATTGCGTACATCATTGATAAGGCTAAGAACAAGATGCCTATACTTTGCAGACAAAGCACCCTCATAACCGTATGCCTGTTGCACGTTGTAGTCCATGTTACTGTTGCAGACAAGCAGATCGCGGCAATACCTGTAGTACTTAAGTGTTCGCTCGCTTGGTCCCCCGTTGAAAGTCGATGCAGGAGCCGCGAGCGGATCGTAGTAAAGACTCAACAATCGCGCTTTAGCGATTCCAGTTTCACCAACCTGCCTCTCCATCATCTGCATAAGTACGGGCTTGTCCGTGTAGAAGCTGGAAGGCGCAGATAAAGCCGGAAATCGCATGGATGTACCAAGCAAATCCATGACCAGAAGTAAGCTCGAGAACAATAGAAAACCAAAATTCTCAATCAAATTTTTCTGCCGCAAGATGCAAATTGCCACCAATGTCAGCCCGACCGCGCCACTGTGAAAAATCGCAGTACCAATCGCGATGGTAACCTCAGCGTTGATACTCATCTTGGCAGATTGAATAGTGAGCCAATAGCGTCCAAAAATGACCGCCAATAATCCGCTCAGCAAAACAACAAACCAAAATATAGCCATTCCTTTGAGGGCTTTATAGCCGACTCTGTTATCTTTTGTTGCTTGAATGCCAAAGGCGGCCAGAAGACAAATTGCCATAATCGGCAAAACCATCAGTTTCACTGGATAACGAGACGTAGCCAGCGACGGAAAGGTATGCAGCAACCAGGGCATAACCGGTGTGTATCGTCCCAGTGAAAGCACGCTACCGGCAATTAAAAGCAATCCGGCAGGCACCAGCCATGGTGACCGCGTGTGAAATACGCCGAGCATTGCAAATGTGAGCACTGCCGAACCTACGTAAGCAGACGGCAGAAAGGGCATATAGGAAGCTCTGTCAGCAGCCACGGGCAAAAATCCATTGCCTATCGTTTGCAAATCTCCAAATGGTTGAGCCAAAACCATGGTGGCAAAGCTGTACCAATTAGCACTCCAGATCATCACTTCGTTTGGATCGAGTCCCTTGGCACGATTGGAAGTAGAAGCCCATTCAAGCGCGGGTAAAAGCAGGGGCATACAAAGGCAACCGCCAATTGCCAGTGCCAGCACGCGACAGAAGAAAATTTTCAGAGGTTTTTCGTCGTGCAGTTGATCGGCAGGATCGCTGGTCTCCGCGTCAGCCTTGCGCTCCCAGTTAGTCTTGAACTTCAGCAAGTAGTGACGCCCAAATCCGGTCAATGCATGAGCCAACACAATCACCATGATCGGAACGAATACTTCCGGCCGACCGGCACTGATCATGAGAAACACACATAGAGAAAGAACGATTATCCACTGCGATCTTTGAGAAATAGATTGCGCAAAACGAATACGTCTTGATGCGAAAAGAGCCATAGGCAGCCAGCTAGAACCGGCAACAAGCGAGTAGTTGGAACTCAAGGTAAACATGTATCCACTAAAAGCAAAAGCCAAGCCAGCGCATGCGGCCGCTCCAAAGCTCAGACCAAGACTTTCTGCAAGAAGACAACCGCCAACTGCTGCGACACAATGATGCAGAATTTGCTGAACCGACAAGCCTTGACTGTAGGTCAACACCGAATAAAGCAAAGTTGGCGGATATAGAAATGATGGCGAAGGCAGCGCAAACTGCGGCATTCCGAAATAAAGAAATGGATTCCACAAAGGCAGGCGCCAGTGCGCGTATGCATCGCCTATGTATCGACAGAATGGTTCAAAGAAGAGATGGTGGTCGGAGGAGACGTAAGTGCGTCCAGCAAAGAGAAAAGGATAGTAGTGCACCAGAAGTAGGGTAAGAATTGCCACGAAGAAAAACAGATAGCGCCAAGGACGACTCAATCTGGTCGGGTCGGCTATCTGATTCTTCAGCTGGACGAGCAAATCCGAGCTCATCTCACCGATTCACTAGTGCGTCAAACCTACGTTTCCGGCAATCTCTGCAGTTCTGCTGAAAGGAGATGCGTCCTCAATCAAGCTGACAGGCGGTGTCGTCGAGGAAGGACGAGCGATCAGGGGTTTGACTGCTTCTTTCGAGAACTTCATAACCGGGTCTACAGCAGTGGTGCCAGTCGCCACAATAACGATCAAGCACATCGCCAACGCCAGAGCCGGAGCTTCCTGTGGACTGTCGATATACGCTTTCTCTTTCGGCAGCGCTTCAACCTTGGCGGATGGCTTGTCGACAATCATTTTGATAACTACTTGCGAGTAGTAGTAGATCGCCGGCACGGAAGTAGCCAAAGCTACACCGACAAGCAATGCACCCAAAGGAATTCCGCCAACTGGTGTTTGAATCGAAGAACCAGCCCAGAAGACAAAAACTTTAGCAAAGAATCCGGCCGGCGGAATCGGCAGTCCAGCCAGGTTTAACAAGCAGACGGACATACCGAGAGCGAGCAGCGGACGCTTGCGAATCAGACCGGCATAGTCGTCGATCTTGTCGCTGCCAGTCTCATTGGCAAAGAGAATTGCTCCGGCGAATGCTCCAAGGTTCATGAAACCATAGACAACGACGTAATACATCATTGCCCCAAGCCCTTCATGATTGACGGCAAGCAAGCCGATCATAATGTAGCCGACGTGAGCAATGGACGAATACGCGAGCATTCGTTTGAATGACTTCTGAGCCAGGGCGACCAGGTTGCCGACAACCATGGATAGAATTGCCAGAGCACTGACAACAATGACCCAGTCGTTCGATTGCTTGCCAAAAACGTCGATCAAAAGGCGCAGTGCCACAACAAATCCGCCTGCTTTCGAACCGATGGAAAGAAATGCGGTAACAGGAGTAGGAGCACCTTCATAGACGTCAGGCGTCCACATGTGGAACGGCACGAGTGAAAGCTTGAAACCAACTGCACTGAGAAGGAGGACCAGCAGGAATACACTTCCCATCATCTCAGTGGGAGATGACATCGGCATTTCGAGTCTTTCGCGAATGGCCTGGAAGCTTGTTGAACCAGTCAGTCCATATAGGAAGGAGAGACCGTAAAGAAGGGTCGCTGTAGTGGCAGCCGTAGACAAAAGATACTTTAGAGCTGCTTCGCTACTGCGCGCGTCTGTTTTCGTAAAACCGGCCAGAACCACGCAGCAGATACTGAGCGTTTCGAGGCTGACGAAAAGCATGATCAAGTCGGTAGAGCCGGCCAGCAGCATTACTGAAAGGACAGCGGTAAGAAGAATGGCGTAAAACTCGCCACGGTTTCTGCCAAGGTGATGCTCATATCCAACGGTCATCAGCACACAGATGGCACCGACCATGCAAGCAAGTAATCCAAAGCTGGTGGTTAACTGGTCGACAGTGAACAATCCGTTGAAGAGCGGCAGCGAAGTGCTGGACCAGGACCTCATCAAGAACCACATCGCAGATGTCAGTCCTAGCAGACTGAAAAACGGAGTCCATTCTTTTGCTTTGGGAACGAAAAGGTTCCACACAGCAGCTAAAAGAATCGCCACCACAAGGCATATCTCAGGCAGGAGATATTTGATGCTAATGGCGTACTGGGTCAAATCGTTCATCTAAGTGTCGTCCGTTAGAATCGGTTCGAGTCGGCTAGGCCTGTCTGTTGGATATCTAGCTCTCAAAAACCTGAGAAATAAGCCTTCTAATTCTACAAAGGCGCGCCTTGCACTCCCTAAAGAAACGCTTATATTCAGCTAATAAAGAGAAAAGAAATTACATTCAAAGCTGAACAGCGAGAAATACTTTCGCGTTGTTACGCCAATTAACAAATTCTGAGGCGAAATCAGTCTTGCGCTCAAGACAATATGCTTGATTGTGAGCAAAGGTGCTATCTAGACCGCTTTCACACTCCGAGGGATATGCAGACAAGGTACAAAGTGGCTACCGGAACACGGTCGGTAACAATTGCGTCGTATCAGCTTCCCACCTGATTAGCTGTAGGATCGTACCCAGTTCAGGCGTTTCCGGTAATATAATTGATAAAAGAGGTTACTCGAATTGGTGGAAACATCGGATACAAGATCCGCAGAAGCGGCTGAGTCCCCCAAGCGCTGCCTACTCGCGCTGGAAGACGGTGAGACATTTGCAGGTTTAGCCTTCGGCAGGGCTGGCACAACAACCGGGGAGTTGGTGTTCAATACCAGCTTGAGCGGTTACCAGGAGATTCTCACAGACCCAAGCTATGCCGGTCAGATAGTCACGCTCACCTATCCTGAAATTGGCAATTACGGCACCAATGACGAAGACGTAGAGTCCCGCAAAATATTCGCAAGGGGTCTTGTAATCAGGCATCTAAGCCGGCGTTACAGCAATTGGAGAGCCACCTCTTCACTATCTGATTTTCTCGACTCCCAAGGCATACTGGGCATCTCGGATGTCGATACTCGGGCAATCACGCGCCATATCCGCGACAAAGGCGCAATGCGCTCGGCAATGTCCACCGAAATACTCGATCCAGAAAAACTCGTTGCGCTTGCAAAGTCTTCCAGTGAGATGGAAGGCATGGACCTCACCGACGAAGTGACGACGAAAGAACCTTATAAAGTCGGCGTCGGCAAATATAAGGTCGCCGTCATGGACTTCGGCGTCAAGAAAAGCATTTTGGACCAGTTGGCAGCCCACGATATGGCACTCACGGTCTATCCTGCATCGGCCAAAGCAGACAAATTACTCGCTGACAAACCTGATGCGGTTTTCCTTTCCAACGGTCCCGGAGATCCAGCCGCCTGCTCCGGAGTTTTGAACGAATTGCCCCAATTGATTTCAGCAGGACTGCCGATTTTTGGCATCTGCCTGGGGCACCAACTGCTTTGCATCTCGATGGGCGCTCAGACTTACAAATTGAAGTTTGGTCATCGTGGCGGCAATCAGCCGGTCAAAGATTTGCTTACGGGTAAAGTCGAAATCACCTGCCAGAACCACGGTTTTGCAGTTGCAGAAGATAGCCTACCTGATTCACTGGAATTGACTCATGTGAATCTAAACGATCACAGTGTCGAGGGTTTCCGCCACAAAACACTGCCAATATT
>JYMV01042257.1_pt1 | contig 11146 bp, 10 predicted proteins | sample 338911 | NCBI WGS metagenome assembly JYMV01 (sample SAMN03354496, study PRJNA234377) | hydrothermal vent metagenome | biome: Deep sea; feature: Hydrothermal plumes at the Eastern Lau Spreading Center, Western Pacific Ocean; material: Seawater | place: Tonga | collected 2009 | depth 2000 m m
TCACTTTTGGTTGTGTCATCCATCACATTTCTTAGGGGCTGCACCACATCAGGATCGCACCGTTCTATAAATTGCATAATCTTTTCAGATGACCAATCTGACAGACCGATAAATTGTGTTTTTCCTTCTTCTTTAAACTTTCGAATTACTTCAATCGCTTCATCAAAATATTCATCATTTCCCCCAAAATTGCAGTGGTGGAGATACATGAGATCTACGCAATCTGTTTTCAGATTTTTTAAGGAACGCTCCATGTTAAGTCGCATAGTGCCAACATCGTACCAGTGCTTTTTATTGCCCTGATCCCAGCCCACTTTTGTAGCAATAAAAACATCATTGCGAGGTATAGTTTCCCACATGTCACCTATTACAGACTCCGAGCGCCCGTTTCCGTACACATCGGCGGTATCCCAGTGATTAATTCCCAATTCCCAGGTACGTATCAGGGCCGCTTTAGAATCATCATCCGTTTGTCCGCCCCAGCCCACAGGAATTTTTCCACTTTTATTGGCACCGCCATAGGACCATGTTCCTAAGCTAATAGCAGACACATCAACTCCGGTTCGGCCTAAAATTATTTTTCTCAAAGGTTACTCCTTATTCATCCTTTTATTGACTTTTATTGCAATCTCCAATGCATTGGGTGTATCGCTGTGAACACAAATAGTTTGAGCATTTATGTTGATCTCAGTACCATCAAATGAAATCACCCTACCTTCGTCTGTTATCATTTGGGCCTGTAGGGCCGCCTTTTCAGGATTGGTAATCAGAGCAAGATCCAACTGTCTGTTGCGCAAGCTGCCGTCTGATTCATAGGTCCTGTCTGCAAATGCTTCCCCCATGACCTGAAGTCCCATTTCCTGCCACACGTGGAGCATAACAGATCCAGCCAATCCAATCATGACCAAGTTGGGATTGAATTTTAGGACGGCTTCACCGATCGATCTAGAAATTGCCCTGTCTTTTGCGGCCTGATTATACAAAGCACCATGAGGCTTTACATGGGATAATTCTCCGTTTTCTGCAGAAACTATTTCACCTAAGCGCCGGATCTGCTCCAATGTGGTTTTCGTCAATTCCCCGGGATCCATATTCATCACCGCTCGCCCTAAATTATCTGGATCCGGATATCCGGGATGGGCGCCAATTCTTACATTTTTCATTTTAGCTAATTTGGAGAGTTCAGTCATCATTATAGTATTTCCTGCGTGTCCACCACAGGCAAGATTGATGGATGTAACATGATCAATCAGCCGATGATACGTCCTATCTTCAAATAAATGGGTCAATTCCCCCATGTCACTGTTAATATCAATCATGCGCTTTTGCTCAAAAAGAAAAAAAGTAATTTAAAAATAGTTGTGTCCATTTTATCTACAATGCACTTTCAGGGATCGTATATAATTTTCCTGTTCCAGGCGTGCTTTTTCTGCTTCAGGAAACTCTACCAACTGAAATTGAAACTGATCTCCAGGTTTCAATTGTCCCACTTTGTAAAGGTCGGCACTGATCACATTAGCAAGTTTAGGGTATCCACCAGTGGTTTGGTGTTCCACAAAAGATAAAATGGGCTGGCCGTTCCCGGGAATTTGGATGGCGCCAAGGGGCATGCCCTCGGTGATAATTTCATTGCCTTTGGAAGAAAGAATAGATTGCCCGCTGAGTCTTAATCCCATGCGATTGGATAAGGTGGAAACCTGATATTCCTTTTCAAAAAACAACTTCCTGTTTTGGTTGTCAAACCAATCCCACTGTAAACCTTTTGTCACCCGGATTGTTGTGGTGTCTGTGGAAGGAAAAATTTCCATATTTTTAATCGGTTGTATAATATTGTCCAGGTTACCAAATGCAATCCGGTCCCCTTTCTTTAATATGCTTCCATTTAGTCCACCTATCCCAGAGGTTAAATGTGTTGACGCGCTATTGATTATTTTTTTAACCTGCAATCCACCACGAACACAAAGATAACACCGGGCACCGTTCAGGGTCGGTCCAATAGTCAGGACTTGTCCTGCCAGTATATAGGTTCCTGACCAGAATGGAAATGGTTTTTCATCCAAATCGATTTTGAATTTGCTGCCGGCTAATGCTATAAATGCATCTGAATGAAACAGGACTGTATCGCCTGTTAAGGTCATCTCAATTGCGGTCGTGTTTTCAGGATTCCCCACCATTAGATTTCCGATCCGCATAGACAAAGAGTCTGCAGCGCCGGAGGCGGAGATGCCCAAGTGTGCAGCGCCGAATCTGCCAAGATCTTGAACGGTGGTCTGTAATCCTGCTCTTAATATTTCAAGTGACATTTTCTTTTAGCTGGTCAAATTCTTCTTTGGTTACAGAAATAAACTTGATGCTATCGCCCATGCGTACCCGCAGATCAGTTGGGTGAGGCCAGTCAAATATTTTAATGGGTGTTTGCCCGATCAAATTCCACCCGCCAGGTGAAGAAAGGGGATATATTCCTGTTTGTTCTACAGCAATTCCTACTGCGCCGGCTGGAACCTGCTTCCGTGGTGTGGTTAAACGCGGTGTACTCAGTGATGGATCCATACCGCCGATATAAGGGAATCCAGGCGAAAATCCTGTAAAATAAACTAAGTAGGATCCACCCTGATGACGTTTGATTATTTCTACTGGGTCCAGACCTGTATGTTGACTCACGCGATCCATATCTTCACCAAATTCACCCCCGTACAACACCGGGATTTCTACCTGCCGAGCCTCAGGGATTCTCATTTGCGTAGATGCTTTCCAGGATTTTTTTATCAGAGTAAGTGTTTTATATAATCCAGCATTCTGCTCAAGGGTAAAGAGAATGGATGCATACGCCGGATGAATATTGATCACACCCTTTATCGGCATTTTTAATATAAAATGATAAAAGGTAAAAACTTGCTGATGAACCTCATTTGAAATTTCTTCACCAAATTTTACAAGAACCGATTGATCAGATGCTGGAACGAACTGGGGCGTGTGATTCAGGGCCATTTTTAGTTTAGAATGAATCTGAAAGTTAAGGCAAAGATGGTAAACTTTGTGCCCCTTATGAGTAATCAAAAATTAAAGATCATCGATATTGGCCATTCGAATAATAGCATGGAGAAGGCCCTATCCCTGTTGGAAACCACTGTAAGCCAATCTTCTTTTGAAGGCAGAATTCGAGCGATAAAAATCATCACGGGTCATGGTTCCGGTAAGTTACGAGATGCGGTTCGAGAATGGTGCAAAGAACAGGAAGGGCGATTCCAAGCGGTGATTCATGGTGAGGATTACACTATGTTTAACAAGGAGGCTGCGGACATGCGAGCCGATTGTGATCTTCGATCAGATGTGGATTTTGGCCGTGGGAATCGTGCGGTGACCTATATTTGGCTTTGGTAGGACGAAAAAGAAATCTCTCCTAAGTTCTAATAATTAGATTAATTGAATTATGGTCTCACAATCCACTAAATACGATCATTTATTTAAAAACGTTATCCCCAATACCATTGATGGCATCCGCATTTTCGGTAAAAATGATGATTATGTAAAGCCACAGAACTACGATAATGTATTGAATCTGGAAAACCGCATCTGGGCGGAGCTGTTCCAAAACCTGGAATTTCTTTTAGACCAGTATGCATCACGGGAATATTTATTGGGCATGAGAACTTTACCGATTCCCAATAATATGTTTCCGGAATTCGAAGCCATTTCTCCGCTCATTGAAAATTCCACCGGATGGACACTGGTTCCTGTGGCTGGGTTTCTTGATGAAGAGTTATTCTTTGATATCAATAAAAAACGCCAATTCCCCGTGACAGATATTATTCGCCAATCTCCGCGATTTGATGAAAAATATGCAGGTGTGGATATCCAAAATGATGAAGGCTATACACCCGAGCCGGACATTTTTCACGATATCCAGGGACACATTCCCTTTTTAATGAATAAAAAATATGCAGATTTCATGTGGGAGATTGGCGTTCTTGGGGATGAGATCATTATAGATGAACGGGGGCTCGGTCCGGATTTAATGGCTCATAATTTAAAACGACTACAAAACTACGCCTGGTGGACATACGAATTTGGTTTGATAAGCAACACAGGTGAGTCAGACAGATTTCGTCGCGCGGCCAATGATATGGACTATGAGATCTATGGCGCCGGGATCATTTCTTCATTTGATGAAATCACCAATGTGGTCAAATGTGCTAAGGGAGAATCTGAAAGATCCAGGTTCCTGCCTTATAATATGGAAGAGATGGTCATGACCTGTTTTGATTACAGCAACATCCAGGATCGGTATTATGTGATTGAATCCATGGACAGCTTGTATGATTCTTTCCGGAACAATCAGGAATTGTTTTGGTTCGAGGGATAGTGAAAATCCCTGCATTCAACGGTTAATTATCGTTCTATCAACAGAATAGATTCGACTAGCCCTCAGGAGCTTTAATTCCTATTAGAGATTTTGAGAAATCACATATTTATTCTAAGATTACTTCCAATTTCAATTTTCCTATAAATTCTTGACACATTGCCCATTTGTCGGTAAAATCTTTTAGCTTTAGCGCATTTTGATGCTACAAGTGTTCATAATCCGAGGTAAAAACATGACACTAACACAAAGCCTACAAAAGCGAGTTGTATTCGCTACAGCCGTTTTTCTACTCCTAGGGACCCTTGCGTTCGCTAAGGGGGTAACCCTGTCTGGTAGAATTGTCAATTCAGACGGTAAAAAAGTAAAAAAAGCCATGCTAACCCTCTTGTCTGGCGGTGAAGTGGTAGAAGAAGATAAAACCGGCCGCAATGGCAAATTTAAATTCAAAAAATTGGAAAAGGGCGACTACGTCCTGCAGGCAACCCATGATGAATTTGGGTCTGCCGAAATGATCATCACCTTAGCTGAAAAAAAGGATATTGGTGATTTATCCCTGTCCACAGAAAAGACAAGCAAAGCGATTGCAGATGCTGCTAAAGGAGATGGCGGTGCTGATGAATCCACCATGAAAAAGCCCGGACGAATTTCAGTGACCGTTCCGCAAACCATGGAAGCCATGGGCAGCCCCAGTAAGGATTTCATCCTGAATGAATTGAATTTTGAGATCAAAAAACTTTCGGCAGAATTCAAGCATCTTTCCCAGGAAAATGATGACCTGAAAGCCTTAAGTAAAATGTGGGTTAACCCGCTTACCATTTATTCTAAGGAGATCATCCTTAAAAATGGAAGTACCGTATTTGGGAAGATCATTTACCAGGATGACAAATCACTCAAGGTTGAAACATTGATTGGATACCTGATCGTGGATCGCGCCCAGGTTGTGCGGATTGTTGATAATGTGATCACGGAAGACACTCACGAATATGTCCCGGAACAGATTCGGGATAGCTACACACCGCCCCCCATGCCGAAACTGGCACAACCCAGATATACTTCAACGAATAATTCTGCCAGGAATGCCAGCGCAAAATTTTCTGCGAATTGTGTTTTGGTGGGAAATGTCTCAGAAAAGAAAGACGGTCAGGGAAATATCATATTTAAGGGTGAGATCAAGAATATTGGTGGTCGCAGGTCGGATTTTGTCAAAGTGGATTTTGTCTTTCGTAAGAATTGGAGCGGAGAAACAAAAACACTTACCACATTTGTAAAAGGGTCTTATAATACTTTTGATACAGGCATTGTATCAGACGCAAGCCTGTTACCGGGAGCCGTGGGCAAATTTGATCTTTATGTACCACAGAATTTTGGCGGGTTTATCGGCTATTCTTACATCATCGATTGGGAGGAATACCAATAATTCGTATCTCAACAAGTTATGAATTAGAAATAGTTTCATGAAACAACATGCTAAAAATATTTGCATCCTAATTTTACTGGGCTCCATGGTTCTGGGTTCCACACGTGTAGCCTATACGCGCCCGGGACTTATGATGCGGGTGCCAACATCCAGCAATCAGAAAACACCCTATTTATTCCGAACAGGATTTGGAACAGAGATCCACAACTTTGATCCATTCAATACGGCAAAAGGTGTTTATTTTGATATGGAGCTGAACAAAGGTTTTGCCTTTGGGTTCTCAGCAGTGCAGGGCGGGGATACCACATCTCTTGCGTTGATAGCAGAATCCCAATATAAGCCGGCTGTAGAATTTGGGTTTCATTTTCAACAGCGCGTTTTCTCGTATAACGATATTTCGTTAACGGTTGGTCTGCAAGATGTTATATTTCAAAGTGATCAAACTTCTGATGAGATCTTAAGTCTGAATACATCTCTTCTCTCCTTTTTTACTGTTCTTGCCAGCGAAAAGGACCTTGGGGAATATAAAATGAATACATACATGGGTTTTGGCACCGGCGGTCTTGCACCTATGGATACTTTAGGAAATACCCCCATTGATACTTTAGAAACTGAGTCAGAGTCTGATGGGACAAGCGCTGGTGTATTTCTTGGATTTGTATTAAAGACCCCGTATTTCGCAAGACGGGGCGGAATGGATATTGTGGGTGAATTCGACGGGACAGGTGTCAATGTGGGACTCCGCATCCCCCTTACCTCGGATTACCGCCTGAACCTAGGGTTCACCCACATTGAAAGGCTCCCGGACTGGGACAAGCGATATTGGGCAGGTCATCCCGGTTTTATTTTGGGACTTGACATGGCCGTTCCACGTGCTCCTAGGCGCAGATTGGATGGTGGCCCATCAGATCCAACCAATATCTATGGAACGGGGGTTGGGACGCTTGATGGTCTTGAGTCGATGTCGTTACATCGTGATTCCACAATTACCATGGCAAATTTTGCAGTAGAAACATTGAGAGATTCCATGGCTCTTATGAATAATGAAATGAGGAACCTTTTGGTGCGACTTTCCTCCATGGAACAAAATACAAAATTTTTATCTGATTCTTTGAGTACGATTCAATTGGAATCGAATATTTCAGAGAAGAATATGAATGAGGCCTTGAGGCACCTGTCTCGTTCCTTAAGGTATTTTTATGCCGGCGATTATCGGGAAGCTTTGAAAGAGGTGGAATTGGCACTTGAATTAAATCCGAATTTGGCTCTTGCCTATGCCAGAAGAGGGTCAATCTATTATAAATTAGGTGATGTGCAGAGAGCAACCATCAACTGGAATCTGGCCCTTCGTCTGGATCCGGAATACACGGATGTGAGAAATATTTTGAAAGCCCTGCATGAAAATAATTTAAAATCCGCAAGTTTAATACAGGAGTAAACTAATGGATATTGCTCTAATTATTGGTGTTGTTCTTGGTATGGCTGCTATGATTGGCAGTATCGCTTATGCATTGTTTGTTGAGGGTTCAGCAGGTGGATTTGGTGACTTTATTTCTATACCGAGTTTTGGAATTGTTGCCGGAGGCATGATTGCATCCATTTTTGTGGCGTTCCCTATGCCTCATGTTGTGGCACTGGGTAAAGCTATTGGTGCTGTTTTAAAACCGGCTGATGATAAAATGGGTCCCTTGGTTGATACAGCATGCGAAGTTGGAGAATCAGCACGTAAAGGTGCAGCAGATCTTGAAAAAGCGGTTGAAACAATTAGAATTTATTTTTTAAAGGATGGTATACAAATGGTGGTGGACGGTTATTCCCTGGACGAAGTAACCGAGATCATGGAAACTAGAATTGAATACCGTGAAAAACGTGAGAAGGTTCAAACGGACATGTTAAAAGCTATGGGTGATTTGGCCCCGGCTTGGGGTATGGTTGGAACGCTAATTGGTCTGGTGCTTATGTTAGCAGGGTTTGGAGGTGAAGGTGGAGCAGATAATCTGGGTGGCGGTATGGCTGCAGCATTGATCACAACGCTCTATGGTGCTGTTTTTGCAAATCTATTTTTTCTGCCGATGGCCCAAAAAATGGGTAATAAAACAACAATGACCTCCATGTCTGCCAGTTTACTTGTGGAAGCATCACGATTAATTCACCAAAAGAAGCATCCACTTATTATTAGGGAAAAACTCAATTCTTTTATTCCACCTGCGGAGTGGAAACGGGAGTAAGCTGATATGGGCATGACAGCAGAGCAAAAGAAAGCCTATAAAAAAGGTTTTGCGGCAGGTGCCGATTCTGTTGAGGAGGGCCTACCGGGTTGGTTCGGTACCTTCGCAGACATGATGACACTCCTGTTTGCGTTCTTTGTTCTTCTGGCCGCTATTTCAACCATGGATCCAGTAAAATTACAGGAAATGGCAAACTCCAAAGGTAAGTCTTTGGGGAGCAAAATAAAGGCGGTGGGAGCAGAAGCAGAGGGAGAGTTTGAGCCCATTAAAAACTTGGCTGAAATGAAAGAAGCTATAGAAGAAACCATCGAGGAAATGAAAAAAGAAAATCCGGCAGGTGATCCTCCCATTGATATTGAAACCAGCGCCAAAGGCCTTATCATCAATATTAAGGGCGATTTTGCATTTCCATCCGGGAAAGCCGGTATGAAGCCAGAACTCAAAACATTACTTACAGAGGAGATTATTCCAAAAATTCAACTGAGTGTTTTCCAAGTGGAAGTGGCTGGACATTCAGACGCTGACCCAATGCCTAAAAAATGGAAAAAATTCTATGCCAGCAACTGGGAACTTTCAGCAGCGAGGGGCGCTGCAGTGGTGCGATACATGATCGAAAACGGTGTGCCCGCACCCAGACTTCTTGCTGCCGGGTATGGAGATTGGTATCCAAAAGGGCTTGACAGCATTAAGAAAATAAATCCCCTGTATAATCCCTTAACATTAACTTGGGGAGATGGAGAGCCCATTCTTGATTCAAAAGGCAATGAACTACCGACAGTTTTATCATTGAATACAACAAAGAAACAAAAGTCTGCTAATCGAAGAATTCAAATTACTTTCATCCAACCACCGCACCACGGTAAAGGGCGATCAGCAACCAGCTATGATGATTAATTATTTTAATAAATTGCAAAATGCGGAGTAAACACATACCAAGGAGTTTCACATGAAAAAGGGGAATAAATATTTAATACCCGTCATCGGAACAATTATTGCGGTCACATTTCTCGTTGGGCAAGGAGCCGGTTATCTCTCCCAAAAACTGATGGTGGAAAACAACATCCGTGAGCGGGTCAAAGAAGCCCTTTCCAAGCTTATTGACACACAAAAATACGTCATTAATGTTGATGTTGAATTGGAAATCTTGGATGAAGTGAGTGAACAGATCACTGTTTTTTCTCCACGAAAATCAGTAAAAAGAGAACAGATAACACCCGCAGAGAAAACAGCCGACGCCCTCTTGAGAATGCAGGAAAAAATGATACAGGAATCTCAACCGGAAGCGGAAACCCGTTATTCCATTGGACTCCCCATCCCGGGATTCGAAATTGATGTTGTCGGGAAAAAAACTGAGCCGAGATCAGTAACCCAATCTACACCTATATCACCGAGAACCATGGAACCCATGGATCGTTCATCCCAGGATGATGATGCCAGTCAAGAAATGGTGGATAAAGTTATTTCCCGTAAGCGACCTTCCCGCGCGGTGGTCAAACGGATGGATCTTACCCTAATCCTTCAGGAAGGTGCTGCACCAGAATTGATTGAGAATATTCGTCAACTCACTATGGCTGCATCCAAATTTGACCGGGATCGTGGAGATAAGTTCACCATCATGACGGCCAGTTTCAAGGAACGCCGTGACCAGCGGTCCGCCGAGCAGATCATGTTGAAAAATATAGCAGAAAAAATTGATCTGTTAGAACAAAAACGTGTTACTGAAACCACGGATTGGCGAGTAGACATTCAACAATATCGCACTGAAGAATCTGCCCGCCGCGATGAGGATAGATCTTTCTTTGAAAAACAATTATCCCAAATGGAAGAAAAAGCAAAAGCACAGGCTTATGCCGCAGAAAAGAAAGAAATGCTTCGTCGGGATTCGTTGAAAGTTGCCAAGCTCAATAATGAAATAGGCGCATTAAGGGATATGCTGCAAATCACCCATAAGGAAGATGCATCAAAACAATCCAGGGTAGATTCATCCCGATTCGCCATGCTGGACAATGAATTACAGAGCTTACGAAGAATGCTTTTGCAAGCCATGCTCCAGGATTCTATTGAGGCCCAGAAAAAAACACAAGCAAAAATTGAAATAGAACTGGCCTCCCGGGAAAAAGAAAAAGCCACCCGTGATTCTTTGATCGAAGAAAAGATTTTAGCGCTAGAAGGTGTCCAATCTGAATTAGATGCCCTGCAAAGTGAAGTCTCTGGCGGCAAAGAATCATCCCAAATGATACTGATCATTCTGGGTGCACTCTCGGCCATTCTTTTAGTAGCACTCATCTTTGTATTAGGACGGACCAAGCAACAGGTGCCAATACCACCGTGGATGTATCCACCACCTCGTCTAAGAAAGAAGAAAAAGAAAAAAGCTAAAAAGAAAGATAAAAAGTCCGAAAAAGAAGAAAAAGAGGTCGATAAAGAGGATAAAAAAGAAGAAGAATCCAAGGAAGAGCCTGTAGCTGTAGAACCAGAACCAGAACCAGAACCAGAACCAGAACCAGAACCGGAAACTGCACCCGAGCCAGAACCTGAGCATCAAGCTCCAAAGACATATGGTGAAGATCCCAATGTTATAAAAAGTGAAATAGATGATATTCGCAAATCGGTTGTCTCAATGAGTGTTGGACAACCTGGCAGAACATCCACCATCGTAAAAGAATGGCTGGAACAACCCGCACCTGCACCACCCGAACCGGAAGAAGAATCCGATAGCGGTGATGAAGGTGACGAAGAATAACAGTAAGGAAAGAAACCATGATTACTGATTATCATATGCTTTCAGGCCTGCAAAAGGTAGCAATCCTCTTTTCTGTTGTAGGGGAAAGCCTATCCTTATCTTTGGTCAAAGGTTTATCCAAAACAGAGATTCGAAAGATCCGGTCCACCTTACGCGGCATGGGCGATGTGGCTTTTTCTGTCAAGAAACGGGTGATGGAAGAGTTTTATTTCGGATTCCTGAGTGAACAATTCCAGGATGAAAAAACAGAAGATGGACCCATACATCCTTTTGAATTTTTAGCAGACCTCCAGGATGAGCAATTACTAGCCTTGTTAAATAAGGAAGATCCACCTGTGATCGCCATGGTGCTGGCACAGCTCGAACCGGAAAAAAGAATGCTGATCTTGGATAAA
>JYMV01018299.1_pt1 | contig 11143 bp, 11 predicted proteins | sample 338911 | NCBI WGS metagenome assembly JYMV01 (sample SAMN03354496, study PRJNA234377) | hydrothermal vent metagenome | biome: Deep sea; feature: Hydrothermal plumes at the Eastern Lau Spreading Center, Western Pacific Ocean; material: Seawater | place: Tonga | collected 2009 | depth 2000 m m
CATACTAGTCTGGGGTATCGACCGCCAGCACCGGAAACGATACAGATTCCAAACACAATTATGACCTATGAAAACTGAATCCTAAATCTGGGATAACTAGTGGGGTCTGGTCAGGTGGTAAATATGAAGTGGAAACCAGTTGGGTTCTGGATTGTTGGCTCTATACATTTACTCATAGGCATATTGGCTTTGGGCTATATTGTTTATTCTATTATTTATATAAAACTTAATGATAAAAACCCAAACTGAGGAAGAGGAAATAAGAGTGGGTGCCCTTACTTTTCCCACACGGTTGCAGAAAGTGTTTTCCGGATTTTTTTATGACAAATAAAAGAACAATTAAATTTTTCGTTGGGTTCTGGGTGGTTTTGATTCTTTTAAACTGCACCAGTCGCTATGGCATGGCGAAATGCCCCATTAGGATGGGGTCAATTTTTATTCCGGACCATTTTTCAGTTATCGCGCGTAGGGGATCGGTCACCAAATTTCCGGAAAATACCCTTCCAGCTTTCCAGGAGGCCTTGAACGTGGATGGAGCCAACTCTCTGGAAGTCGATCTCTCCCTGACCCGGGATAGAAAGGTTGTTCTCTGGCACGATTGGGATCCGAACAACCCCATGGCACGGATCAGGCAGGAGAAAGGCGAGCCGGTTGAAAAATTCAAGCCTTCCGCTCCTTCTTTGGGGGAAACAGGATGGAGAAAAAAAGTCAGTGAACTTACCTTGGCAGAATTTACAGATCACTATGGATATGTGGATAAAGTCACCCATGCCAAAACTGATGTTAAAGTTCCAACCTTTCAGGATTTAATGGAATGGGCGACACAGCAAGAAAAACTCAAGTTGGTGCTATTGAAGTTAAAGGTTCCAGCGGATGAAAGCCATTTAGCTCCTGTTATGCTTGAAGAAATAAGGAAAATTATTGTCGGCATTTCTCCAGCTCCACGTTTTCAATTCATATTGTTGACTCCGCACAAAGAAGTTTTAAACCTGGTGAGGAATCAGTTTAATGAATTTTTATTTTCTTATGACTCGGAAATTCCCCCCATTGGCATCATAAATTATCATGCCTTTACTACAGTTCCTAGTGCCATGGATTTTAAAAACAGTTTTGCGAGTATCGGGTTTCCTTTTTATGCCAGCCTTCCCGACCCTCCAACCCAGGACCCATGGCTGATCTACAAATATATTTTAACTCTGGACTTTAGAATTCGGGATAACTACAAAAAAAGTACTTCCAATTATATTAAAATTATTAGCTAGGGGTCGATGGAATTGTGACTGACAAACCAAAAATGTTACGCAGAATTGCCTTGGATATGGGGAAAGTTTTAGATTGATGGGTGTTTAAAATCACTTCTCCTTCGTCTCAGCCAGCTTGAACGTGATACCGTTGATGGAGGTAGCTGTTTGCTCGTTGAGGTTTATTTCCCAGGTAGACATCACTCACACCATTTTTGCGCTAGCCCTTCTGTCACTAGCGGGGTTCCTTCGAGATCCTTCTCTGCGGCTACCTTTACGCTGGTCGTTTTCAGCACTTAAATTGGTATTCCTTCTTTCTTCACTTCTTCTACACGTAGCGGCTCTCCTGCCACCTGCTCTTTTTTCCTCTTTCATTTTTTTCCTCCTCTTAACGGTAATATCGCTTATTTCTGGCGTAGTCCCATTGTCAGTTGAAATTGAACAATGCCTCACGCCACTTTAATAATATTTTCTTTAAAATTCCCTCTTTTGCTTTTTTTCGGTATTTTCCTCATGACATGGTCTCCTTAGGTTCGTTTGGGGTTTTATCGCTAAAAACCATTCAAACTTACGTGAGGTCATGTTCTAATTTCAACTAACTTTGGGGCAAACCCCTTATTTCTTTCTAAATTTACTTACATAGTAGTTGGCTATATCTCTGATTGAAATTACTCCGGTTATTTTATTATTGTCCAACACGCCAAGATGGCGGATATTCTTCTGTTGCATCATTAAAAAAGCTGTCACCATAGATTTATTACCGTCAATCGAAAGTAAAGGACTCGACATGACTGATGAAACTTGAGTCTTTTCAGGAGACCCCTCTTCGGCAGCAACTTTTCTTAATAAGTCAGTTTCGGTAAAAATCCCGACAAAATCCCCGTTCTCTGTTACTAGCAGTGAGCCTACCTTTTTATCCCGCATTAATTTTATTGTTTCTAAGACCGTAGCTTTAGAATCAACACTTAATGATGAATTGCTCATAAAATGTTTAATATCATCCATAATCTTTATCCTTTAACATTGATGTCTCCTTAAGCCATTTTTATCATTTAGGCCGAGATCTCCCATACGGGCTGCTCTCATTACTTAAACATATGGATAGCAATCGGCATGCCAAAAGACACCCAAGCTTGTATTCCTTTATTTTATAAAGCATTGTCAAAAGTTTTGATTGCTATTGCATTTTGATTTGCATGTATTCTTTTACAAAGCCCAGTAAATTTGTAGAAGACTTTAGACGATTGGAAACCGGATTCTCTGAAAAGAAAAAACAAATATCGGATCCGCTGAGATGTGTTTTAAGAAATTAAACGTGTGTCGATAAAATTTTCTAGTTTGGTAGTACGCTTGATTGGCATTCAAGAGATTCTGGTCGAACGCTCTACCCCTTTGGAGAATAAAAACTTAGGTTGAATACCACGGGCGTGGGGCCAGCGAGAATCCGCTTCAACTCTACTTTGTTGTTTTGAAATTGTAAGGGTGTTGTATCGTCCGGCATAATCTGGGAAAATTGCTCTTAAATTATTTTTACAGGAAAAATCTGAATAAGGACTGAAAAGAAGAGGAAAGGCCAGTAGCATTATGAAACAAATAATATTGGTTTTGGTGTTGATGTGGGCCATGCCAGCGTTCGCAGATTATCAGAAGGGATTGGACGCCTTTGAGCGTGGCGACACCCCGACCGCGTTGAAAGAGTTTCGAACTCTAGCAGAAAGCAACGATGCCCGGGGCCAATTTGGCCTGGCAATCATGCATGATTTCGGTGAAGGGGTTCCGCAAAATTCGGAGCAAGCTGCGAAGTGGTATCGGCTTGCCGCTGAACAGGGGTATGCGGATGCACAGAATAACCTGGGAGTGATGTATGAAGAGGGGGAAGGTGTTGCCCGGAACTATGAAGAAGCGATGAAATGGTACCGGAAAGCGGCGGAATCAGGAAATAGGGATGCCCCCAATAATATCGGGGTGATGTATATGACCGGCGTTGGAGTTCGGCGGGATTTTGTTAAAGCATGCATGTGGTTCAACATAGCCGGAAAAAGCGATCCAGGCGCGATGAGCAATAAAGGCTTTCTCATAAAAAGAATGACACCTGAAGAAATTGCTCAAGCCGAAAACCTGGCGAAAGAATGGTTGAAGATTCGAAGTCAGGAGAAAGCAGGAAAAAATTAAAAGCAGAAAGCGTGGAATGTAGATTGAAGAAAATGGGGGAGTTGAGGTTTATTTAATTGCAGGGCTCCTTTAGCCCAATCCCTCAATGTGTAAAAAACATATGGGTACGTTTGATAAAATATTGAAGAAAATTAGTTTCCAAATTTTGGACCTTGGAGAAAATCTTGGCATCTAAAATATCAGAGAAATATTTTTTTCTTGGTTTTTGATAACCTCAAAATGTCCGGTAGAAAAATAAGTGAAAGATGAATTTACAATCTTAACCGTGGATGATATCCCTGGGAATGCGGATGTGTTGCGTAAAACCCTTGAAGTGGAAGGGTATTCCATTTCCATGGCCCTGAGTGGCGAGGTAGCATTAAAAATCAAACCCGACCTGATTCTTATGGACGTAATGATGCCGGGAATGGACGGATTTGAGACTTGCCGGAAATTAAAGGAGGATCCGGTTTTCGAAAATACTCCAATTATTTTTGTGACAGGAAAAGCGGCGACTGAAGATATTGTTGATGCGTTTAAATCCGGCGGCGCCGATTATATTACCAAGCCTTTTAGGAGCGAAGAGGTTTTAGCCAGGGTTGGGACGCATATCCGCTTAACGCAGACAATAAAGAAGAATGAATATCTGGTGGAAGAATTAAAGAAAGCTGTCCTGAATCTGGAAAACGCCCAGCAGGAGAGCCTGGCGAAGTCCCAATTTTTAGGGCGGATGAGCCATGAGCTTCACACACCCTTAAATGCCATAATCGGATTTTCTACATTCTTGAGTATGGGTGAAAGTGATCCTTTGAATGAAGAACAAAGGGAGAGTGTAAATGAAATTACCAAAGCTGGGAAACACCTGTTGAATCTTGTTGATCAGGTTTTGGAGATTAACAGGTTTGATTCGGCTGATTTGAAAAGTGTTTCCGAGAAAGCCCCTCTTGTTCCGGTTATAAATGGGGCGCTTGCCTCGATGGCTGAATTGGCGAAAGATAAATGTATCAGCTTTGATAATTTGATCGACAAAGATCGTGAAATTTTTGTGAATGGGGATCCGGAGAAAATAAGGCCGGTATTCTTGAACGTATTAGAAAACGCCATTAGATATAACAAGAAGGGGGGCAAGGTTGCCTTGAGTCTGACCCAAGAGGGTCCCGAAAAAATTTGCGTTGCCATTCGAGATACAGGAGACGGGATACCGGAAGATAAATATGAAAAAATATTTGATCCGCTCTATCGGCTTGAGAACCATGTCAAAAACTGTATAGATGGTGTTGGCGTTGGGTTGACCGTTGTCAAAAAGTATATGACGATCATGAATGGCCGGGTTTATGTGGAAAGCAAACTCGGGATAGAAACTTGTTTTACGCTGGAATTTGAAAGGTGGAATGATAAGGAAAGAATTTGAAAACAATACTCCTTCACGCTTGTTTTCCAATACGATTTCAATTTCCCATCCATGATGGACGGCAGGATTATTCAGTGTTGAAAAGATATATTTTAAAAATCATCCTATCTGTTTTTTGTGTCTGGTGCCTGGGTTGCGGGCAAGATTCTCTGGACTCCAAAAAAACCAGGTTTGTAATAGCCATTGACGCAACATTCGTCCCGATGTCGTTTTTAAATGATCAGGGGAAACTGGATGGGTTTGAGGTTGACTTGATTAAGGCGGTAGCGAAAAATGCGGGGTTCGATTATGAACTGGTAAACGTGGAGTGGGGTGGATTGTTTGGAGGCTTGATCACTAAAAAATTCGATTTGGTTATCAGTTCGATAACGATTCTTGAAGAAAGAAAAAACCGTATGGCTTTCAGTATCCCGTACCTTCAAAGCGGGGTTGCCGTGTTGGTCCGAAAGGATATCCAGAATGTCGATAATTTGGAAAAGCTTGCAGAAATTAAGGCCACGGTCGGAGCCCAGATCAACACGACTTCTTATTATTTTTTGCAAAAATATGAGGGAATAAAAATCAAGACCTATGAAAAATTTGGCCACGCAGTTATCGACTTGGCCAATAAGGGTAACGATGCAGTGGTCGGGGACTCGGTGCAGGTGAATTATTATTTTACTAAAAATAATGAATTGACCCAAAGCGCCAGGTTTCTGGGTTCCAGAATGACTTCGGAGTTTTATGGTATTGTTCTGCGCAAAGATGATATTGAACTGAAACAGAAAATAGACGCAAGCTTAACCGTGCTCCTTCAAAATGGGACGATTCAAAAACTCCATGACAAATGGAACCTTGGAAAATTCGCGGTGGTGCCACCACCCGAATAGCAACCTGCTAGCTGGGACTGAAATAGGAGTTATATTAGGATAATAATAAATAGGAGAATTGAAAAAAATTCAGGAGGGGTTGATGTTCCCGATAGCAAAATTTGTATGTCTTGTAGTAATTTTCCTGTTTGTTTTTACGACTAATTTTGATTCTGCTATGTTGATTAGACCGTTTGACCCACCCACTGCTGAGGCGAAGAAAAAAGAAAAAAAAGAAAAGAAAGATAAAAAGCAGAAAAAAGATAAAGGTAAAGATGAGGACAGAGATAAAGATAGGGCCAAAGATAATGACAAGGGAAAAGATAAAGATTAACCGGAAAAACCCTCCTCTTTAAGCGCCGGAATCGGAAATGGGCAATAGAGGGCAAAAAAATCAGGTCATGACCAGTGCTCCGGCGATACATCCGGTAAGGACTGTTGCGAGAAAAGCAGTCCATAAGGCGCGTCCTCCCATCACGGTGATGTCATTGAAAATTCCCACACTGGCAAGATGCACAAAACCACACAACGCATAAGTTAATATAGTTACCGATCGCTGGGTAAACGGCGCCGGCTCAGCAATCTGAGCCTGAGCCAGGGCAAAGTAAGCCGATACTTCCGTTTCTATAAACCTTGAGCCTAATATTTGGCCTGCCAGTTGCCATTCTTCGGGTCGTAGTCCGAGAAGGGCGGAAAAGGGTACGGTCAGCCATCCCAGCAGGGTTTGCGCGGAAATATTTTGTCCGAATGATTCCGCGAGCGCCAGATCCACCAAAGCTTCCAGGCCGAGCACCACGATCAATACGGTTGCGATTCCCACAGCCATTTTAACACCTTGCGACCCTCCCTTTAACAATGCGACCATGAAATTAGAGGGTTTTTCGGTATCGGTATTGGCCTGCGGCAAATTTTCCAGGGTTTCCGGTATATCCTGCTCTGGCAGTGAAAGTTTACTGGCAATAACGGCGCAGGGAATGGATATCAAAGACGCGGAAATGAGATGGCCCGCGATTTGGGGGAAAATATCACGCAGGGCGATGATATAAATTCCCATAACAGTGCTGGCCACGGTTGCCATCATGCAGGTCATCAGGGTGAGCAGTTCGGAGCGGGTCATTTTCATGAGGTAGGGGTGAATGGTCAGGCTGGATTCAATCCCGACAAAAATATTCGCGGCGGCGGATAAGGATTCTGCTCCAGATAAGGCCAATAGGCGGTAAAAGATACGGGCGAAAAATCGGACTACAACATGCATGATTCCCAGGTAGTACAGCCCAGAAATTACCGCAGAAAAGAAAATTACTGACGGGAACACCTGAAAAGCAAGGATGAATCCTATTGAGGGGGATCCATCGGGCATGCTCTGCCCTGAGCCGAGAGCGAGGGGGCCAAACAGGAATAGTGCCCCTTTTTGGGAAGCGGTGAGGATGGCCACCAGCACTTCATTGACCCACTGTAAAGCGGACCGAGACCAGGAAACCCAAAACGTTAGTGCCCCCAAAATCCAAGCCAGCACCACGCTACCCAGGATGGTTTTTACATTGATCTTTTGCCGACTGCCGGTAGCCCAGGAAATAAAAGCTACCAGAAAAAAACCGGTAAGTGAAATTGAACGGTAGAGGCCTTCATCCATGATGAAGAATGTGGAGATTCCTTGATGGGTGAAAAAAATGGTACTGGACCCAATGCGCTATCATGCTTTTGGAATAGCAGAAGGGTTCGGGTTCTTGCGATTCTGCAAATGGGTACCTGGGTTCATGAATCCAGGTCCTTGATCGATATGAGGCCGGCAATTTTTCCGTTTTGGGTTACAGCGTACTGCCGGATATTTTTTTCCACCATTCTTTTTCGTGTTTCTTCCTCGGAAGTGGATGCATCAAGAGATAGAATGGGTTTTGACATAAAAGTGGAAACGTTGACCTCGGCAGGGTCAATATTTTTTTCCAGTAAATTTATAAGATCGATTTTCGTGAAAATGCCTGTATATTCTTCCTCCTGTTTTATGAGTATCGCCTCCATTCCCTGTGAAGACATTTTTTGTACTGCTTCCTCCACACTGGCATCCGGATGAATAGAAAGTACGGCATGCATGATTTCCAGGATTGGTCTGTCCGGCATTTAATGTTTCCCCTATATGGAGTTTTTCGATCTACCCATTTAGGCATTAGATTACCATTAATATGAATTATTGAAAGTATATATAAATTGATTATGCAGATATCCTTTCTGCCTTAGGCAGGATATTATAATAAAAAATATCTACTCATTTTTTGAGTAAAACGAAGCTTTGAAAAAGAAATCTTTCATTATTTTACTGTGGTTTTTTGTGGCCGGGTTATTTTATCTTTGCCTGCAATCGATTGACTTAGATCGGGCATGGATCGAATTTTCCCGGGCGGACCCTTTCTGGTTATTTTTAGCTGTTTTTTTCAACGCCTGCATTTTGGGGGTTTGGACTTCACTCTGGTATTTGCTCCTGCCAGGAAAATTTTCAGTTTCTTTTTTCAGAATATTTCAAGCCAACTCTTTCATGTCTACATCCTGCAACACCATTCCCTTCCCAGGGGGGCATGCGGCGGGCGTCATGGCTTTGGCCCGAAGGGCTAAGGTGGGGCATTCGGTAGCCCTGTCGGTATTGGCGCTTGATCAACTCATGGAAGGTTTCGCTAAAATTTTTGTTCTGACTTTGGTGGCAATTTTTGTGCCCTTGCCGGAGCCAATGGGGCAGGGGATTCTGGTGTTTGTATTTGTTATTGCCTTTTTTGCTTCAATCATGTTTTACCTTGCCCATAAGCAACCGCGCGTAAAAGAAGGGCAAGGCACAATATCTATTATGGGCAAGATCATGAGATTTGTGTCACGTTGGTCCGTTCATCTGGAAATTTTGAGGAATGTAAGAATTTTTAGTTTTGGTCTTCTGCTGGCTCTTTTAATGATGTTTGCCCAGACTCTGGGAATTTGGGCCGTCCAAAAAAGCCTGGGCCTTGATCTGCCTTTCTGGGCACCCATACTGGTCATGGGAGCTTTGAACCTGGCGACAGTTTTGCCTATTACTCCCGGAAACTTTGGGATCTACGAAGGAACTGCTTTCCTGGCCTATCAATTTTACGGACTTTCCTCAGAGTCTGCTTTTAGCCTGGCCCTCTTGCAACACCTTTGCTTCCTGATTCCCATGGTGGGATCGGGTTATTTGGTTCTTTTGTTTCTGACTTCTGCTCAAAAGCAAAGCCTGTCAGAAGAAAAGTGGGTCCCCGATGAAACTTAGCGGAACTTTCCAGAGCAACAAAAATTGACTGGTAGCGTCGATTGTTTAATCCATTTTTTTGTTCGTTGCTTTTAAAGTGTTTGAAATTTAGTCTGTTATTTTTAACCTTGGGAAGTGACCTGTAAGAAACGAACCCATTAATGCGAGGTCACGATTTGCCTTGGATTGATAAACGTTCCTTAAAGTTAGGCTCGGAATGGTTTTGGTGCTATACTCCTCGCCTAATAATAGGGTTGCGAGTGTCAGTGTGAAGCGGTTTAGGAGCCTTTTAACTTGATTCGTCAAGGTAACGAATTGAAGGCTTATTTAGTTTCCTCGCTAAAAAAACTTGGCAGAAATTCGAGCCCAGGTAAAAATTGGGAAGGTTCGCTGGGGAACTTGATTGGCCTTGCCGCTAAAAATGTTGGAGGTAACCTGTCATGGCAGAAGGAAAAGTAAAATGGTTTAACGATAGTAAGGGTTATGGTTTTATTGAGTCTAGTGACGGAGAAGATTGTTTCGTCCATTTTTCTGAAATTCAGACAGAGGGATTCAAAACCCTTACCGAAGGCCAAGAAGTCGAATTTGAGAAGAGCATGGGTCAAAAGGGGCCTCAAGCATCCAAAGTAATACCCAAATAGATTTTGTTTGAGATTAAAAACCGGTGGAGATTTTACTCTACCGGTTTTTTTTGTCAATTTTCATTCCATAAAAAAGCTATCCTATCCGTATTTCCAGGATGGCCGGGATAGTACCGGGTACCTCTCTACTATCGCCAAAATTCACTCTAAGTCCGCAAAAACTACGGATTAGAATTTTCTGCCAGCCTTTTTTTACCCGCTCCTAAACCTTGAACCGCAATACTTCTGAAATAGAACTCCTCTGAGCAAATAGTTGAGTTTTTAAAGTGGGCTTCTGACGAGGGAGTTAAAAAACATTTTTTCGTATAGAATTGTGGCTAGGCCAGAAGCTTAATTTCAGGAACCTGGCGATAATATGGTAGGCTTAGGATTTTTCAGCTACAAAACCCCATTTTCTCTTGCGATTTGGGCCAATAGAGAAAAAGATTGTGGACACATGATTGGATGAACCGTTTTATTCGCCAACTCAAAAGCCGGAGGTGAGGTCATGACAAAAAGTGCTTTCACACCCAATGCAGGAGATAGCATTATCGTGCGTTTGAAAATTGAAGGCCAGACCCAGGGGCTTTCCCGGGTCACAACCCGAATTGCAGAACTCAACGGGCATATCGGGGCGATAGATCTGGTTCGTCCTCTTTCCGGAGGGGCCTCTATTCGGGACTTCAGCATTTATACGTCAGGATCGGATCATGGCGAGGAAATTATTGCAGCATTGAAAGTGGTGGAGGGAATTGAAGTCATTCACTTTTCTGACCGCACGTTTCTTATGCATTTGGGCGGGAAGATAGAAGTCACCAGTCGGCAAACCCTGAAAACGCGGGATGACCTTTCCATGGCCTATACTCCTGGTGTGGGCCGGGTTTGTACTGCGATTCACCAGAATCCGGAAGAAGTGTACAAGTTGACGATCAAACGCAACACGGTTGCGATTGTGACCGATGGTACAGCGGTTCTTGGGTTGGGTGATATCGGGCCGCAAGCAGCAATGCCGGTAATGGAAGGTAAGGCAATGCTGTTTAAAGAATTCGCCGGGATCGATGCTTTCCCCATTTGCCTGGATACCAAAAGTGTTGATGAGGTGGTTGCTGCTGTCCGCGCCATTGCGCCCGGTTTTGGCGGAATCAACCTTGAGGATATTGCGGCACCCCAGTGTTTTGAGATTGAAAAAAGGCTACAAGAAGAATTGGATATTCCGGTTTTCCATGATGACCAGCACGGAACGGCGGTAGTGGTTTCCTCGGCATTGATAAATTCTTTGAAGCTATTGGGAAAAAAACCTGAAGAGATTAAAGTTGTGGTTCTGGGCGCTGGGGCGGCAGGGACCGCTTGTACTAAAATGATCCAACAACTGAAAGTGGAAAACATCATTGCCTGTGACCGGAAAGGGGCTATTCATAAATCCCGGGATGACCTCAACGAGGCCAAACAATGGTTTGCGGACAATACCAACCCTGATGGGTTGAAAGGGAGTTTGAAGGAAGTCATTGCCGGAGCCGATGTGTTTCTCGGAGTTTCAGGTCCCCGTCAATTGAGCGTTGAGGACATTAAAAAAATGGCCAAAGATCCAGTGGTCTATGCAATGGCCAATCCGATTCCAGAAATTTTGC
>JYMV01038319.1_pt1 | contig 11142 bp, 10 predicted proteins | sample 338911 | NCBI WGS metagenome assembly JYMV01 (sample SAMN03354496, study PRJNA234377) | hydrothermal vent metagenome | biome: Deep sea; feature: Hydrothermal plumes at the Eastern Lau Spreading Center, Western Pacific Ocean; material: Seawater | place: Tonga | collected 2009 | depth 2000 m m
TAAACCATCCTTTGTGTTGGTTCAGTCTGGAGAAAGACTCTCATATCCTGTATGAACACCGGAAACAGGGAGGTCCCATTTGTTATGTTGAACAGGGAAAAATATATTTTCTGCATCACGATTCTGTCAAATTCATCCTGAATGTGAATGAAATTCCGATTACTCTAAATGGTGCTGCACGTCATAATGTAGCCAATTCTCTCGGTGTTATTGCTTTGGCCAAAAATTTGGGTTTCTCAAATGAAGTGATTGCAGGAGCACTTAAGAGCTTTCAGGGTGACCTCAAGGATAATCCCGGGCGAGGCAATTATCTGACACTTCCTCTTCCCAAACCAAATCGTTCTCAAAATTCAACAGAGGAGCAATCCTTTCAGGTGTTGATAGATTTTGCACATAATGCACACGGATTGAGTGCAATTTGTGAAACTCTCATCAGGCTTCCTGCAAAACGAAGGCTGGTTGTGGCTGGTCATGTTGGCAGCCATAGCGACGAAGAAATACGGGAAATGACTCGTGTGGTTGCCAAAATCAAACCGGAATATTTTTATTCTCCTGAAATGCTGGATTATTTACGGGGGAGAAAGGCAGGAGAAATCTCTAAATTGGTTTTTGATGAATTACGGCAACTGGGATATGCTGAAGAAAAACTCAGCACGGCTAACACTTGCCTGGAGGCCGTAAAATCTGCAGTTGAGCATGTTCAGGCGGGCGACCTGCTGATGCTGGTTGGTCTTGACGAGCGAAAAGAAACTCTTGCTTATCTTGAAGAACTTAAATTGCAAATATAAAATGTCTCAAACTAAAAAAGTCGATCTCATTCTCCGCAACGCCCGAATAATCGATGGTACAGGCGGGCCCTCTCAATACGGCGACGTGGCAATCCAAGACGATCGTCTGCTGGCAGTGGGTGAAACAGGTAATATTCAGGCAAGTCGTGAACTTGATGTGGGAGGAAAAGTGGTTTGTCCCGGTTTTGTTGATAGCCATACTCACGATGATCGATTGTTACTCTCTGATCCAAACATGAGTTGTAAGGTTAGCCAGGGTGTAACCACTGTGGTTGCCGGAAACTGCGGGATAAGTCTCGCACCATTGCAAATAGATCATCGGCCTCCTCCTCCGCTAGATGTGCTGGTTAAACACCAGGATCAATTCTTTAGCGGCTTTGGCACATACCTCCAGACATTAGCCGAAGAACCTCCTTCACTCAATGCTCTTTGTCAGGTGGGTCACACTACACTTCGGGCAGCTGTCATGGATTCTTATGATCGTCCTGCAAATGCAGAAGAAGTAAGTAAAATGCGAAAAATGCTGGAGGATTCTCTGGAAGCTGGAGCCTGTGGAATGAGTACCGGGCTTTTTTATGCACCCGCAAACGCAGCGCCAACTTCGGAGGTTATCGAACTCGCCCGCGCTTTGCATGAACACGGGGCTTTTCACACGACTCACATGCGGGACGAAGGCGAAGGGGTTGCCGATTCGTTGCGTGAAACATTCACTATTGGAGCCGAAGCAGAAATTCCAGTGGTGATTTCACATCACAAATGCAGCGGTGCCCCCAATCACGGCCGTTCGTTGGAAACTTTAGCCCTGATTGATAAAGCAAGAAAGGTTCAAGCTTTAGGACTTGATGCTTATCCCTACACAGCCAGTTCGACTGTTCTTTCAGCCTATCGAAATTTCGAAGCAAAGAAGGTGTTGATAACTTGGTCGGAGCCGATGCCGGAATATGCAGGGAGAGAGCTCTCTGAAATCGCCAAGGAACTAGGAATGAGCGAGAAAGAGGCCGTGGAAGCCCTGAATCCTGGAGGTGGAATTTTTTTCATGATGGATGAAGAAGACGTACAACGCATCCTCGCCTTTCCACAAACCATGATCGGCTCGGATGGTCTGCCCTCCGATACGCACCCTCATCCACGGCTTTGGGGAACTTTCCCACGGGTCTTGGGACACTATGTCCGGGAGGTCAAGCTGTTCAGTCTCGAAGAGGCAGTGCGCAAAATGACATCCCTGCCGGCAGCCTGTTTTGGTCTCAAGGAACGGGGAATACTTAAGCCTGGAAACTATGCCGATTTGGTTATTTTTGATCCGGATACCATTGTGGACAGTGCAACTTTTGATGACCCTGTTCGTCCTGCACAGGGCATTGAACAAGTTATGGTCAACGGTCGAGTGGTATGGAAAGATGGTGAACACACTGGCGATCGTCCTGGCCGGGCCCTGCGTCTTCAAGATTTGGCACCATTTCGTTTTGATGCGCACCCTGAAAACGTTTCTTCAATCTAGGACAGTAAGTACCCTCCTCCTTTTCTATAGCAAATAAAGGGAACTATAAAATCGTAGACCTGCACAAAGACTTTGCATTCACTGGATTTTAAGTTGTCAGGAGTTGACAGTGCTTAAAACTGGTAATAAATATTCGAAATGTTATAGTGTTTCACTACTGTAACCATGAACAGAAATCATGCCGACAAAAGACGATCTCACGTATCCTGTTTCGCTGACACCACCGGATATTTCCGCCTATCGAGCAGGAAATATTGGCGTGGAATATGTCCATCAATTTGATTCAGGAAAACCGGGTCCACATGTGATGATCAGCGCGGTGGTGCATGGAAACGAGTTATGTGGTGCTATAGCTGTGGATCATCTCCTGAAAAACGAAGCGCGTCCTCTTCATGGAAAACTGACTATGGCTTTTATGAATGTGGAGGCATTCCTCAGATTTGATCCGGAAAATCCCACCGCGTCCCGGTATGTTGATGAAGACTTTAACCGACTTTGGACTACAGAAGTTTTAGATGGGAATCGTGACAGCGTCGAATTAAGAAGAGCGCGTGAATTGCGTCCAATTGTGGATACCGTTGATTTTTTGCTGGACATCCACTCCATGCAAACCGTAACCCCACCGTTAATGATGGCCGGGCCACTTTCTAAAGGACGGAGATTTGCTGAACAGATTGGTATTCCTGAAACAGTTATCACGGATTCCGGACACAAAGCTGGACGTCGGATGCGTGACTACGAAGGATTTTCTGATCCGGACAGTCCAAAAAATGCTTTGCTTGTTGAATGCGGACAGCACTGGGAAAAAAGCAGTTCTGAGTTAGCAATCACCTCTGCTTGGCGTTTCCTTAGTATTCTTGGTGTAATTTTGGCAGAAACAGCTGCACCTCATTTACGTGTTTTGTCTCCGACTAAACAACACTTCGTTGATGTTTCCGGACCGTATACCATCCAGACTGATTCGTTCCAATTTGTCGAACCGTTTGTCGGACTTGAGGTGATTCCTGCTGCAGGAACTATTATCGGTCACGATGGGGACGACCCGGTAAAAACACCGTACAATAACTGCGTCCTCATCATGCCTTCCCGTCGACAGTTGCGGGGGGATTCGGCGGTTCGTTTCGGAAGGTTTTTAGACATGGCCTGAGTTAGGACAATTTCACTTAAAATTAAGGATCAACATGCTACGCACAGGAAACGAATACCGTGAATCTATCAGGGACGGACGCGAAATCTGGATTGACGGAGAGCGCGTCCACGACATGACCACCCATCCGGCTTTCAAACCGATTATTGACGTACGGGCAAGGATGTACGATATGGCTCATGAAACTCAATATCAAGCTCAGTTGAGTTATCAAGATGCAGAAACCAAAGAACTCAATACCACTTTTCATAAACCGCCCCGAACTCCTGAAGATTGGCAGGAAAAAGATGCGGCTTTGGATGCCGTGATGAAAGACATCGGCGGCGTGGTGATTCGCGTGAGTGATGAATCGGTTGGAGAAATGTGGTCGCTTTACGATGGTCAGGAAATGCTCAATGAGGTCGATCCGCAGTTTGCGAAAAACATTGAACAGCATATTCTCCGGACAACCCGCGAAGACCCTTTTCACGTTTCGGCCAATACCGATCCCAAAGGCGACCGCTCCAAAACGCCGCAGGAGCAAGACCCGGATATGTTACTGCACGTCGTCAAAGAAACCGATGCAGGGATCATTGTGCGCGGTGCAAAATTTGAAACGGCGGCGTCCTATGCCAATCAAGCTTTTGTCAAACCGACCATTGCCGGATGGGCCGGAAACGAAAAACTTTCGGATTATGCGGTCAGTTTTATTTGCGATATGGGTGCTTCCGGACTCAAACACATTTGCCGGAGCGGATTCGCCGGACGCTTGCCGATCGAAGATTATCCGCTGGCCAACCGTTTTGATGAAGTCGATACTTTGCTGGTGTTTGATAATGTTTTGATTCCGTGGGAAAATGTGCTTTTTTATCGCCACACCAAAGCGGCGGCGTTTATCCGCGCCACGCTTCACCGTTACAGTGCTTATCCTTTTGTGATGCGTCTGCGTTATGTTGCGGACATGATCATCGGAGCCGCACTTTTCAATGTCAAACAAACCGGACTCGACAAAAATCAGGCAGTCCGCGAAAAACTGGCCACACTCGCCTGTTACCGCGAAGGAATTCACGCCCATCTCACGGCTTCGATTGCGTTGGCGGAAAAAAGCCCCGGCGGTTTGCTGATGCCAAACCAATCACTACTTTACACCGGACGAATTCACGCGTGTTCCGGACTTCCGGAAATGATACATTTAGCGCGTGAACTTTGCGGCGGACAAATTTGCATCACGCCCAACCATGCCGCATTTCAAGATACCGATTCCGGACAATGGCTGGAAAAATACTACACCGTTAACGAAAACTGGATTGCGGAAGACCGCCGGAAATTGCTGGCTTTTGCCCGTGATTTACTCAATTCCGATTATGCCGGACATCGTTTGACTTTTCAGTTGTTTGCGCAGTCTCCGCCTTTTGCGCATCTGAATGCAGTCTATAACAATTTCGATTTTTCCGGGCCGCTGGATTTTGTCCGTAATGCCGCCGGATTGTCGGAAAAAGTGATGAAAACTTGAAAAGGAACATTTGATGGCACACCAACGAATCAGAAAATTCAACACCAAAGACACTTATCCGGATCAGGATTTGGATAATGATTTGTGTCAAGTGGTACGCGCCGGAAACACGCTTTATTTGCGTGGACAAGTCGGCACAGATTTTGACGGAAATCTCATTGGTTTCAATGACCCCGAAGCTCAAACCGAACAAGCGATGAAAAATGTCAAACAACTTTTGGAAGAAGCCGGAAGTTGTCTCGATCATGTTTGTAAAATCACGATTTATTTGACGAGCAGGGAAATTCGAGAAGCCGTTTATCGCACGGTCGGCAAATGGCTCAAAGGCGTGTTTCCGGTTTCAACCGGAGTCATTGTAGCAGGGTTGGCAAAACCGGAATGGTTGCTGGAAGTAGATGTGATTGCCGTAATACCGGAGGAGGACAAATGACGCTTTCCATTGTCGGACGCTGTCCGGAAACAGGGATGCTCGGCGGATCAATCACTTCATCAAGCATTTGCGTGGCGAGTCGTTGTTTGTTCACGCGTTCCGGAGTTGGTGCGGCACTGTCGCAAAATGTCACGGATCCGCGTTTGGGAATCCGGATGCTCGATTTGCTGGAATCTCGCACCGGACGTTCCGGGGGAGCAGACGTAAACACGGCGATTTCCCAAGTTGTAGCGGAGGCAAATCACATTGAATGGCGGCAACTCGTGCTTTTGGATTCTTCCGGAAAATCAGCCATTCACACCGGAGAAAAGGCATTGGGCCGAAACGCTTCCGCACAAGGAAATCAGTGCGCCGCCGCCGCAAATCTTTTGGCAAATGAAGAAGTTCCGCAAACAATGGTGACCGCTTTTGAACAAAGCTCCGGACATCTCGCACAAAGGCTTATCACCGCTCTCGAAGCCGGAATTGCCGCCGGTGGCGAAGAAGGGCCGGTGCGTTCTGCCGGAGTGCAGGTCGTTCATAAAGTTTCGTGGCCCGTCGTTGATTTGCGGGTTGATTGGGACGAAAATCCGCTTCCCAAACTGCGCACCATTTGGAACGAATATCAACCGCAACTCGAGCCCTATGTCACCCGCGCCCTCAATCCGGAAGCCGCTCCGTCTTATGGTGTTCCGGGGGATTTGTGAGCTATGATCATTTCTAGAAACATTGGCATCATGGGTTTTTTTGTGGATGCAAATGATGAAAAAGCAAGAAAGTATTACGAGAAATTTGGATTCATTCCAATGCCGGATAATAAGCAGCAGCTTTTCCTGGCTATGAACGGTTTACAACAGGCGTATCAAACAATTTCCTAAGGGACGTTTGGCACACTGCATTGATTGTTTACCTCTGAACCAAAACTTGAAATTGTTGGGGCGTTCTATTATTCTGCTCATTACAAAGTTTTTGTAATGAATTTAATTTCTATTGCTCAATAAAACCATGAATCAGTCCACATCTCCCACCAACTCTACCTCCCTCAAAGATCCATGTTTGCAGGAACTTCAAAAATTATTAGGCGAGCGTCTTTCGATGTCAAATTCGGTACGTGAACAACACGGTCGAGACGAATCATTTCATGCATCAGCACCTCCGGAAGCAGTTGCATTCGTGGAATGCAATGAAGAGGTGGCCGAGATAGTGCGGATCTGTGTTCAGTACCAGAAACCGATTATTCCGTTTGGCACCGGAACTTCCCTTGAAGGACATGTTGCCGCTTTGCATGGCGGGGTGTGTCTCGATGTTTCCGGTATGAATCAGGTACTGGAAGTTAACGAAAATGACCTGGACTGCCGGGTGCAGGCAGGAGTAACCCGAAAGCAGCTCAATCAGCATTTGCGGAATTCCGGACTTTTTTTCCCGATTGATCCCGGAGCGGATGCCTCACTGGGAGGAATGACGGCAACTCGTGCCTCCGGAACAAACGCTGTACGCTACGGAACCATGCGGGAAAATGTGCTTGGCCTGACAGTTGTTACTGCAGACGGACGCATAATCCGCACCGGAACACGCGCCCGTAAATCTTCCGCGGGCTATGATTTGACACGCCTGTTTGTCGGCTCCGAAGGAACATTGGGAATCATAACGGAAATTCAGCTTCGACTTTATGGAGTTCCGGAAGCAATTTCTGCTGCAGTCTGTTCCTTTGAAACTATGGAAGGCGCGGTGAACACCACAATCTCTACAATTCAGATGGGAATTCCTGTGGCCCGGATTGAGTTGCTGGATGAGGTTCAAGTTGATGCAATCAATCGTTATGCAGATTTTGATTATGCCCTCAAACCGACTTTGTTTTTTGAGTTTCACGGAACAGAGGCCTGGGTGCAGGAACAGGCCGAAATGGTTAAAGAAATCTCAACTGAAGAAGGCGGAAGCGACTTTCAATGGTCGACCCGGGAACAGGAAAAGCAAAAACTATGGGAGGCACGCCACAATGCCTATTATGCGGCGTTGGCCATGCGTCCGGGTTCAAAGGGATGGGCGACCGATGTTTGTGTCCCAATTTCACGTCTGGCTGATTGTATTCTGGAAACACGGAGCGATATTGAAGAATCCAAACTGACAGTACCATTAGTTGGACATGTGGGTGACGGAAATTTTCATCTGCTTTTTTTGATCGATCCGGAAAATGAAGAAGAGGAACTTAAGCTCTATCAACCCTTGAACGACCGGCTTGTAGAACGGGCTTTGCGCATGGGAGGAACTTGTACCGGCGAGCACGGAATCGGTTCCGGAAAAATAAAGTATATGGAAGCTGAACATGGAGAATCCCTGGATCTCATGCGTCAGATAAAACAGGCTTTTGATCCTGATAACCTGATGAATCCCGGAAAAATGTTGCCCGCATGATAAACAATTATCAGCAGTTACCAACTATACTTAGCAATATTTTTAAAGAGCCTTTAAGTGTTGCTTTACCGCTTTATCGGATAATAATTCCAATGATAATTGTGGTTAAGATTCTTAAAGAAATTGGCGCCGTTGAGATTCTTGGACAGTGGATGGCTCCCCTGATGGGGCTGGTGGGGCTTCCGGGAAGCATGGGACTGGTTTGGGCTGCTACACTTGTTGCAGGTTTTTATCCGGGCATTTTTATCTTTGCTGATCTTGCTGCAACAGAAATGCTGACAGTAGGCCAGGTCACAATTTTGTCCTCATTAATGCTGATTGCACATTCACTTCCGATTGAGTTGCAAATTGCTGGTAAGGCCGGATCCCGCTGGTTGAGTATGGGAATTATCCGGATTGGTGGAGCTTTACTATATGGGATGATTTTGAATCAGATTTTACTTTGGGGAAACTGGCTTTCAGAAAGCAGTATTTTGCTTTGGCATCCTGAAACAGGACCAGTGAGTGTACTGACCTGGGCCTCCGAGCAAACGGTGGGTCTGATAATCATGTTTGTAATTTTGGTTTTCCTGGTGCAGTTTATGAAGCTGCTAGATTTGATTGGATTAACCAAATTGCTGCAGCGCATCCTTCATCCATTGCTTAGAAACTTGGGTATTGGAAAAGAAGCTACGAACATCACGATTATCGGAATTACTTTTGGGATTGCCTATGGCGGAGGGCTGATTATTCGCGAATCCCGCACGGGTACTATCCCCCCAAGGGATATTTTTTTCGCACTTGTATTGATGGGCCTGTTCCATAGTTTTGTTGAAGACACACTGCTACTGATGCTGCTTGGGGGAAATTTATGGGGATATCTTGTTGGGCGTTGGATATTTGCTCTACTGGTGGTATGGCTACTTGTTCGGATACTTTCTCTGCTTTCAGATCAACAATTCCACCGGTACTTTTTTAAGGAAAAAACCGTGACCCAACCTGGGCCGCTTGACTATGAGTCAACTAAAGACGCCAAAAGATTAGCCGGGTAAAAGAAGCTGTAATGTCAGACATACCATTGATTGACCTCAGCCAACAATTTGAAAATTCTGATGCAGAAATCAGGATTGCTGGGCAGATTGATCTTGCCTGCAGACGTAGCGGATTTTTTGCAGTTCGTGGACACGGTATTCCAGATACAGTTATTGAAAACTGCTGGCAGGTTAGCTCCCAATTTTTTGCACTTTCGGAGGAGGAAAAACTCAAGGTCAAGATGCCTTTTTCAGGGTATCCTTACGGTTTTGCAGCAATGGAAGGTGAAACTCTTTCACGCTCACGCGGAGAGCAGGCTCCTCCGGATTTGAAGGAAAATTTTTCTGCCGGGCCAAACACGAAACCACCTCCGGGCATTGCTTCAGACGAAGCCGTTTTTGTGTTTTCAAAAAATCAGTGGCCAAAACAACCAGCGGATTTTCAGGAAGCATGGGAAACCTGCTACGAAGCAATGACGCGGTTTTCAAGTCGTTTAATGTCACTTTTTGCTCTTGCGCTGCAATTGCCAAAAGACTATTTTGATCAATTCCTGCAGCAGCCGATCAGTGCTTTGCGTGCCAATCACTATCCGGCTTTGGACAAGCCTCCACTGCCGGGACAACTAAGAGCAGGCGCCCACAGTGACTATGGCAGTTTGACGCTGCTGTTTCAGGAAGAAGGATTGTCAGGACTCGAAATATTGAACCGCCAAAAAAAATGGACTCCGGTTGCTCAATGTAAACCGGAGATGATTGTTAATCTAGGCGACCTTATGGAGCGCTGGACTAACGGCCGCTGGATTTCCACACTTCATCGTGTTAACCTTCGAATGTCGCTGGCGTTTTTCCATCAACCTGACTGGGATGCACGCATTGAATGTCTTTCCACGTGCGTCAGTCCCGGTGAGACAGCAAAATATTCAGTGGTAACTTCCGGACGCCACCTGATGGAACGTTTTCACAGCACAGTGCTCGATGTTGATGACTCTACTTTCAGTCAGATTGAAGAAAAAAATAAAAACAATTAAAGGGAAATAATGGATCTGATAATCAGGAATGCAAATCTTCCAGACGGAAGAATTGGGATTGATATTGGCATCAAAGACGGAAAAATTGTTGCACTTGAGGTGGCTTTGACCGCAAAAGCTCAGAAAGAAATTGATGCTTCCGGGTATCTGGTCAGCCCTCCGTTTGTTGACGCTCATTTTCATATGGATGCCACACTCAGTTTGGGACTACCACGTTTGAATCAGTCCGGAACTTTGCTGGAAGGCATAGCCTTGTGGGGAGAATTAAAACCGCACTTAACGGTTGAAGCAATCAAGGAGCGAGCCCTCAGATATTGTGATTTAGCGGTAGCACGAGGTTTACTGGCCATCCGGAGTCATGTGGATATTTGTGACCCACGTTTATTGGCAGTGGACGCCCTCCTGGAAGGATTTGCAACTGGTAGCTTTTCCGCAAGATGGATATTTACGTGACACCGGGGCGGCTAAATTAATGGAAACTGCACTTGATCGCGGAGTGGATGTAGTTGGCGGAATTCCGCATTTTGAACGTACGATGGACGAAGGTAAAAAATCTGTGGAAGTTTTGTGCCGTATTGCGGCAGAGAGAGGTTTGAGGGTTGATATGCATTGTGACGAAAGCGATGATCCGCTTTCACGACACATCGAAACATTGACTGCAGAAACTGTGCGGCACGGTTTACAGGATCGAGTTACTGGCTCACACCTGACTTCCATGCATTCCATGGATAATTATTATGTCAGCAAATTACTCCCATTGATGGCAGAAGCGGAAATGAATGTAGTATCCAATCCGTTGATTAACATAACACTCCAGGGAAGACACGATACCTATCCCAAACGGCGTGGTATGACTCGTGTTCCGGAAATGATGGGAATTGGTATAAAGGTGGCGTTTGGACACGACTGCGTGATGGATCCTTGGTATTCGCTTGGTTCTGCAGATATGCTGGAAGTTGCAAGCATGGGGCTGCATGTGGCACAATTGACAGGCGTCGAACAGATGAAATCATGTTTCCGTGCAGTCACGGAAATTCCGGCCGCTATTCTTGGATTGGAAGGTTACGGTCTGGAAAAAGGCTGCAATGCGGATTTGGTAATTTTACAGGCTGCTGATCCAGTCGAAGCTCTGCGTTTAAAAGCAAACCGGCTTTTTGTTATCCGTCGCGGAAGAATTATCTCGAGCTCCGCCCCAGTTGAAGCAGAATTAAATCTGCCGGGCCGTCCTAAAATGCAAAATTATTTGTGTCAATAAACTTCAAATTCTTAATTCCTTAAAGGTGTATTTCAATATCAGAATGTCATTTTTACTTTTTGATATGGAGTTTATTGAAAAAGTTTTTAAGTTTCATCTGGTT
>JYMV01033922.1_pt1 | contig 11140 bp, 9 predicted proteins | sample 338911 | NCBI WGS metagenome assembly JYMV01 (sample SAMN03354496, study PRJNA234377) | hydrothermal vent metagenome | biome: Deep sea; feature: Hydrothermal plumes at the Eastern Lau Spreading Center, Western Pacific Ocean; material: Seawater | place: Tonga | collected 2009 | depth 2000 m m
GGCGTGACCAGGAAAATTATACCAATCAAATTATGCCATTTCTTCGAAGGTCAAAGAAACAAGCGGCCCTCGTCATTGCGGTGGCAGATATAGCAGGGGTTTGGTCAATCGAAAAAGTAATGCGGCGATTGAGTGAATTTGCTGAAAAAGCTATTTCGCTCGCGTGTTGCCATATTTTAGCAAGGCAATCGCAAGAAGGTAAAATCCAAGTCAAATACACACACAACCCCGAGAGAAGCTCCGGTTATTTCATCCTCGCACTAGGAAAGCTCGGGGCACGAGAACTAAACTATTCGAGCGATGTAGACCTTGTAGTTTTTTATGATCCCGTGGTTTTGGGTGCAAACAAAAGCGGAGCCGTTAGCCAAATCGCAATTCAAGCAACAAAATCTTTGGTCAGAATACTGGGAGAACAAACCTCGGACGGTTATGTACTCCGTGTTGACCTTCGTCTTCGTCCAGATCCTGGATCGACCCCCATTGCCGTATCCGTAAATTCTGCCCAGAGGTATTATGAAAATGCTGGTCAGAACTGGGAAAGAATGGCGTTCATTCGGGCTAGGCCAATCGCTGGAGATATTGAATTAGGAAAGAAATTCCTTCTTTCTCTGCAGCCATTCATGTGGCGTAAAAATCTGGATTTTGCGGCTATTGAGGATATACATTCTATTAAACGGCAAATCAGCTCCCGCCCAATACGTAACAGTAACGAATTAAACGGTCACAACATAAAACTTGGAAAGGGTGGAATCAGGGAAATTGAATTTTTCATTCAAACACAACAACTTATATGGGCGGGCCGTTACCCCGAACTTAGGCACGAGTACTTGCTAAAAGCAACAAGCGCACTGATGGAAGAGGGTAAAATCAGCAAAGAAACAGCTCAAGAAATCCGGACAGCATACCTTTTCCTGCGAAAAATTGAACACCGCCTCCAAATGATAAACGACCAACAGACCCATCAGTTACCTAAATCAGATCAAGATCTAGAAAATGTTGCAATCTTCTCAGGGTTTGGGAATGTGACTGAATTTAAGGATAGCCTGTTGTCAGTGTTGAATTGTGTTCAAGAACACTATGCCGATCTCTTTGAGACTTCACCCAACCTAAGCCTAGATGGATCGCTAGTATTTACTGGTAATGAGTTGCATCCTGATACAAATCTCACTTTAAAAACAATGGGTTTTAGTCAACCAAAAAGTGTCTTTAATATTGTTAGTGGATGGCACTATGGGCGATATCCTGCGACGCGCGATGAACGGTCTCGCCAACTTCTAACAGAGTTAATGCCGCAACTATTATCCACTTTATCCAATACAATTGATCCCGATTTTGCCTTAACTCGATTTGACAGGTTCCTGCAAAAATTACCCTCCGGAGTTCAATTTTTTTCTTTGATCAAATCAAATCAGAAACTTTTGGAGTTTTTAGCTTTAATTATGGGTGATACTCCCTCCCTAGCTGAGTGGCTCAGCAGGTCACCAACTCTTTTTGACTCCTTGATTACTGAAGAAATAACCCAACCTATTGAAAATTCTTACAACTTAAAGAGCAGAACCATTAGTGCCATACCCCCAGAAGGCAATATTGAAGATTTTCTGGATCTTACCCGTCGCTCAGCTAACGAGCAAAAGTTTAAAATCCAAATACAGGTCCTACAAAACATTATAAATACCGAAACGGCGTCACAATTGCTCACAAATCTCGCCCAGACTGTTTTTCAAGAAATTTGGCAAGAAGTTGAACGCGATTTTGTCCGCCAACACGGTAAAATTCTGGATTCGAACATGATAGCTATTGCTTATGGTAAATTCGGTGGGCGAGAATTGATGCCAGAATCTGACCTGGACTTGGTCTTTTTATACAATATTGATGACAGCGTTGAGAAATCGGATGGTGTTCGCCCGTTACAACCAACCCTATACTTTACGCGTTTAGCCCAACGGATCTGCAGCGCATTAAGCGCACCTACCGCCGAGGGAAAACTCTACGAAATCGACATTAGACTGCGACCCACGGGAAGAGTAGGGCCGGCGGTTGTCCAAATTGATAGGTACTTCGAATATCTTAAAACACAAGCCTGGACGTGGGAACTTATGGCTTTAACACGCGCACGCCCTGTTGCCGGTCCAGAAGAAGTTCAAACTATGGTGTGCGAAGGAATCCGGACAACACTTACCTCAATTAAGAACGAAGAAAAACTACGCGTAGATGCTGTGGAAATGCGAAAGAAGATGATTACACAGCAAAAAGATACCTCGAAATGGAATATTAAACACAGAATTGGAGGGCTGGTAGATATAGAGTTTATCTTGCAATTTCTTCAACTCGCAAACGCGAGCCACAATGACCAAATATTGTCAACAAGCACTTTAAGCGCCTTAAGAAGATTAAAGACAGCAAATATTTTGTGTGAAAGCGCAGCAAATAGTCTCGAAGAGGCCCTTCAATTTTTGCAATGGCTGCAATTTATGATCCGTATTATCGGTCCAAACTTCTTCGAACGCGAAGAACTACAAAGCCGCCTTTTGAAGGTTTTAGTCCGACACTCCTCTTTCAGCACCATAGAAGAAATTATTGCTGAAATGGATTCTCAAACTGACGCTGTGCAGCGTCAGTTTTATCAAGTTTTTAGAAGCCACCTAAATTAGATAAAATCATTAAATATAGAAATTCAAGACAGCGTTTTTTTGCCATTATTTTGAAACCAATATACAATCATTGATTACTTATAAAATATAATATTCCGGCAGATAAGCTAAAAAGAGGAGTAGACTTGGATGTCGAAAAATATTGTTTGGCCTCAAAAATCTAAGGAACTTCATAGCAACCATTTTGATTCAACCGTATGGAATGACTACAAATTCCGAGACGATGACATCATCATTTCAACGTACGCGAAAACCGGCACTACGTGGATACAACAGATTGTTAGCCAATTAATTTTCGATGGCGAAGAGGGCCTGCCGGTCGCTGATATGTCGCCATGGTTGGACCTTCGTGTCCCTCCTAAGGACGTTAAGCTGGCGGAAGTAGAGGCTCAGACACACCGGCGGTTTATTAAGACCCATTTACCGGTTGAGGCGTTAGTGTTTTCACCCAAAGTAAAATACCTTTATATAGCGCGCGATGGCAGAGATGTGGTTTGGAGCCTTTACAACCACCACAGCACAGCCAACGATTTGTGGTACGAAGCCTTAAATGAAACGCCTGGTTTAGTTGGTCCCCCTATGACTAAACCGGTCGATTCTATCGTCCGATATTATCACGAATGGCTTGATAATGATGGATACCCATTTTGGTCGTTCTGGGAAAATATAAGATCATGGTGGGAAGTACGTCATCTTCCCAACGTTATGTTGGTTCATTTTTCTAATTTAAAAAAAGACATGCCCAAAGAAATTCTCCGAATTGCGGGATTTCTTGATATCGATATTAATGAAGAAAAATGGCATGAAATTCTCCAGCATTGCAGTTTTGATTATATGAAAGCTAATGCAACTCCCAGCGTTCCCCTGGGTGGTGCCTTCTGGGACGGTGGGGCTGAACAATTTATTTACAAGGGTGTCAATGGACGCTGGCGCGAGTTATTGAATTCTACCGAAATTAAAAAATATGATAGTTTAGCCGTCAAAGAATTAGGCGAAGAATGTGCCGCTTGGCTGACTACAGGTGAAATATCTTAAGTATCATTAACCGTCCAGTAGGAACCCATTTGGAATAATTTGTGGCAAAATCCCTGGGAGTGAAGTAGCTGAAATAGTCGCTAATAGCCGTTGATTTTATAGGGATGGTTAGGTGACTAATATATTAGGTGTAATAAAAACCACAACCTATTACATCATACAATTATTTGGCCGAGGTAAGTTCGCTAACCAAAGTTGTTAGTGAGGAACCCAGCGTAGACAGTCTATTTTCTCTACATTTAGAGGTAACCCAATTTACCATATCAATGGCAGGCATTCCCTTAAAATGATCCTTTCGAGCCACCAGCCAAATATTTGTAGCGGTTGCAAAACCTTGTACGTATGCAAGCACCTTAGCGGTATTGGAATTATCAAGTACCTGAGAACAGCTAAAATCACCAACTACTCTAAACCTGTCATTTTTATCCATGCTTAAGGCTGAAGTACTAGAAATTAGCATTGCAAGGGTGACTAAACCAACTACCTGTCGAATATTTTTCACAGCATGTCTCCTTAGCTTTCAAGCTTCTTTTTGGTGAATGAAATATTTTTAGTCCAGTCAAATGAACCTTTGTCGCGGTCTTGTACCGCTTGTTTCCAGCTAAATGTTTCTGCTCTTTTCTTGAAATTGATTCCTTCGGGAGAATGGCGTGCGATACCATCAAATAGAGTGGCGAGGACTTGACTGGACGCAAAACCCATATTCTCCAAAACTTGGTTTACCATCAACTTCTGCATAACGAGTTGGTTACGCGGAATGGTAACCATACGCTGGGCAAGTTTTTCGACTTCAGCATCCAGTTCAGATTCCGGAACCGCTTGCCCTAAACCCCATCGTTCAGCTTGTAGACCGTCAATTAAGTCGCCACTAAGCAGCATGCGCTTCGCCCGTTCTACACCTAACCGGTAGACCCACATCGCCGCCGTAGGACAACCCCATACTCGAGCAGGCGGATAGCCTATCTTTGCATTCTAACCCATCATAAGTAAGTCTGCACACAGGGCTATATCACTTCCCCCTGCAACAGCGTAACCTTGAAGCTTGCATATCACCGGCAGGTGTGATCGCCATACGCTCATTATTTGGCTCGTTGTATTCTGCATGAAAGAAAAATCCTTCATTGAACCCCATGGCATTTCCTGAATTCCAGGATTAGTTCCAGAGGATTATGCGTAGTAATTGAGGTCATATCCCGTGCAAAAAGACCGGCCAACTCCTGCCAAAATAATTGCTCTGACTTGTTGATCTGAATTTGCCCTTTTTACCGCACATTCTAAAGCGGCGGGTAGGGCGTCGTCGATCGCATTAAGAACCTCAGGCCGGTTCAGGGTAATGCGGGCTAAACGCCCGTCACTTTCGTAAAGGACTGGTAAATCAGACATGGGATCTCCGATGTAATATGATTTGTGTTAGTAAACCACTATTTTGCCTACATCCTAACCATGCGAGAGAAACCTACCTAACCAGTTTTCCAAATTGAATGATAATTATCAAATTTTTTAATAAGGATTAAAACATGCTATAACTTGATTACTGGGTAATTAAATCCAGATAGAACTTTTAATTAGATTTCCACTTTTTTGCGTAAAATAATTCATGAAATTGCTCTCAAAATATATCGCAAGCCTTATTTTAATTCTAACGTATTCAAAAGAAGTGTCCGGTGGAAATTTTCAGAAAGGCATAGATGCATATAGAAAGGGACATAACTCAATTGCAATACGTGAATGGGAACCTCTCGCCCGACAAGGGCATGCCAATGCGCAGTACAATCTTGGTGTGATGTATGATAAGGGACATGGCGTCCCGCGAAACAAAGTGACAGCCATAAAGTGGTACAAACGAGCTGCTGAGCAAGGTGTCACACTGGCTCAATATAACCTTGGCGTTATCTATGAAAAGGGAGCCGGAGTTCGCCAAAACTATAAAGTAGCCGTCGAATGGTATACAAGTGCTGCCCAAAATGGGAATGCCAATGCCCAAAATAATTTAGGGATAATGTATATGAGGGGACTTGGTGTCCCACGAAATTATAAGACTGTCGCAAAGTGGTTAAAACGAGCTGCTGAACAAGGAAAGGCGTCTGCACAATATAACCTGGGCTCGATGTATGATAAGGGAATGGGTGTACCCCAAAACAAAAAGGCTGCTGTTAAGTGGTACAAACGCGCCGCGGAACAGGGTGTTGCGGTTGCCCAATTCAAATTAGGTTTGATGCACAAACGGGGTCAAGGCACTCCCAAGACTTTGGCCCTGGCACATATGTGGTGGAACATCGCGAGGAAAAAAGGTTACACGGACGCCGCAATCAACATGAAGGAAATTGAGAAAATAATGTCTCCTTCACAGCTAGAAAAGGCGCAAACACTTGCTCTTGAGTGCTTAGCAAAAAATTATAAGGGATGTTGAAAATAAGAACTATAACTGTTCATTGTTGTATTATTTAGAGAAACCTTGATCACAACAACTGTAACAAAAGAGCCTATAATCTCTCAGATTAATGATCGCTGTAATGACCTCAGGTTTAATAATGAGCCACATGTAATCTGAAGCAAATGATATTGAGAGGACTTCTAATTTGACAAACCAGCAAAATTCGCCGCCGATTGAGAGCCAACTAGTCCGACGTCTTCTTGGTGGGCAATTTGCCCTAACCGCGGAGGTTACCCCACCGGTATCGGCTGGTTCTGATGAGTTGCTGGCTAAAGCGGAACCGCTACGAGGCATTGTGGATGCGGTGAATGTAACGGATGGTGCCAGCGCCCGCGTTCATCTTTCGAGCGTTATCAGTGCCGCAATTCTAAACGCTAACGGTATTGAACCCGTAGTCCAGTTTACGTGCCGTGATAGAAACCGCATTGCATTGATCAGTGACCTCTTAGGCGTGGGCGCTCAAAGTATCCATAATCTTCTTATCCTAACAGGTGACGATCCAACCGTTGGCGACCAACCGCAAGCAAAACCGGTGTTCGATCTGAAGGGCCACGAATTGATAACCATTGCCCATAAGATGTCTCAAGACGGGATCATTCCTTCCAAAAGTGTTAAAATGACCGCCGAAGGCGTCGACCCTAACACCCGCAAGATTGAAACACCTCCAAAATTCTTTATAGGGGCTGCCGATGTACCAACGGTAAAAATTGATGAACAGTGGCTCGTAGGTTTGAGAAAGAAAAAAGCATGCGGCGCACAATTTATTCAAACACAACTTAGCTATGATATGGATATTATCCGAGCTTATGCTAATCTATTAATAGAAGAAGGGTTCACTGAAAACATGTTTTTCCTTATCGGGAACGGTCCACTTCCTTCGGCCCGATCGGCCATTTGGATGCGGGAAAACTTATGGGGTGTTGTAGTTCCCGATAAAATTATTAAACGGCTCGAAACAGCAAAAGATTCCAAATTAGAGGGGATAAGAATTTGTTCTGAACATCTTCAGGAACTCTCTCAAATTTCAGGCGTCGCAGGCGCACACCTTATGGCACCAATCAATGTCAAAAGTATCCCAGCTAGTATTGAAATGGCTTCTTTAGGGAATCGCAGCTAATTTGTTACCAACTCGTTAACTTATTTTTACAAATTATTGAATGCGTTGCGTATGCTGACGAATATTTCATGTAGTGCAATTAACGTGAAATAAGGTCCGGCAAAATTAGTGTAATCTCGGGAACAACAATCAGCAAAGCAACCAGTAACATTGCTAACAAAATAAAGGGTAATACCGAAAAGATGATTTCCTGCATTGTCGTGTTATCCGGTGCCGCGCCTTTTACAACAAACAGCAGAAGGCCAAATGGCGGAGTAGCTAGACTAATTTCCAGAACTAACAACATTAGAACACCAAACCATATGACATTAAACCCTAGGTGCTCAACCAATGGCATAAATATTGGTATAGTAATCATCATCATACTAACCTGATCCATAAAGCAACCGAGGAACATCAATATCAGTAACATGCCAATAAGGATGGCTAGGGGTCGCATGTCGCTAACTACGACAAGAGATGTGAGCCCTGTGGTTGCTTCAGAAAACGCCAGTATTTGGGAAAAGGTTATTGATCCACAAATAATAAATAGGGTCATAACGGTAAAACGAAGGGTCTGTGTGGTGGATACAACAAAATTTTCCCAACTCAATTTTCGGTAGGCTAATGCTGCTAAAAGCGTAGCCACGGCGCCTAACGCTGCCGATTCAGTGGGTGTTGCAACACCACCAATGATACTACCCACCACTACGATAAAGATACCCATAAGAGGTAAAACATACTTGACGAATGGCAAGAGCCTTTCACTCAATGTCATTGCACTGATGTCATAAGGTGGCGCAATTTCAGGATTAATTTGACACCTAATAATTACGTACGCAAAAAACATACTCGCCAAAATTAATGCCGGAATTATTGAGGCCACCAAGAGATCCCCTATAGGGATCTGCGCAATACTGCCTAAAAGAACGGCAAGGGCAGACGGCGGGATTAACATCGCGATCCCCCCAGTCGCAACAATCGGTCCAATCGAAATCGACGGCGAGTAACCACGTTTGTACATCTCTGGTAATAGCGTGCTTCCCAAGATAGCCGTGTTAGCGATAGTTGAACCTGAAAGGGACGAAAAGATTGTTCCCCCAACAATGGCAACAAGGGAAAGGCGACCAGGTACCTTTGCAATTAATTTATCAACCGCGTCTATCGCCCGAGAAGCAATCCCAGTATGAAACATAATTTCACCCATGAAGATAAATAATGGAATGGGTAAGAGGGTGAAACTTTGAACGGAATAGACGGCATTCTTAACAAGTTGGATTATACCCTCCAGGCCACCCATAAAGAAAAAGGCGCCTATTAGATTTACGGTAAAAAATGCAAATACAACCGGCAAACCCAAGAGCATGAAAAATACTAGGCCACCGATGAGAATTAATAGAATATAATACCAATCCATAGCAGTATCTCTTTATTCCTGCTAGAACAGTTCTTTTGTCATTGAAGTATCTATCTGCTCTTCCGGAACCAAGACCCAACGAACAAAAATTATCATCAAAATCAAAAATGTTGTTGGCGCAAAGGCATAGATCCACCATTCAGGGAACATAAACGTATCGGGGACTTTCGTCCCGTCCCGATAGGCTCTCCAAAGTACTATGCAAGTGAATACAAATAACGCACCTGACATAAGAGCGCCAATCGTGTGGGAAATACGGCGTAATACTTTGGCCCTATCGGGAGATAATCGCTCAACAACTAAATCGATGGTAATGTGTCCATTGGTACTTAAAACCCAAGGGGCTCCGAAGAAAGTAATAACAAAAAGTCCGTACTGCGCAAAATCAAGGCTCCAAGGCATAGAAAACAGGCGGAAATAACGAGCCATCACGTCACAGCAAACTAGTACCGTCAAAGCAACCAGTAAAATTCCAGCGATAAGCCCTAGAAAGTTGACTAATTTGTCAAACCAAACCACATCTTCTCCCTAAAAAATTATAAGTGATTAATCACATGTAGAAAAAAGTAAGCGCCCAAAATTGGACGCTTACTTGAACTTTTGTGAAACCTCTATTGGGTAACAAGTGGCTTAATCTTGCCTATCCACGATGGGTTATAGCTGGTCATTTCTTCCCAATAATACCTAGTTGCAGTAGCCGAGAAGTCAGAACCCATGTCAACATAGTTTACTCCATTCTTTTTCTGCCGTGCTGCTTCTTTTTTGTCCTGGGCCTGGACCTTACTAGGCCATGCCACCTCAAAGGATGTGGCTGAACCATGTATACAATTCCTCTGCGCCGCAGATAAAGAATCCCATTTTTTCTTGTTCATGAGTGTATTCAAGATCGCGCTGAAATACCCGGGTCCATGTCGATACTTAATGAACTTATCCCAGCTAAAATCACTCACACCCCATAATGGCCACCCCAACCCATCGACTGTTTTACGCTCAAGGGCAGTATAAACGGCAGGAGCAGGCATGCGAAGTGGGCTAGCACCTAATGACTTAAAGAAATTATCATACAAGGGCGCGGACCGAAGGCGGAAACCATCAAAACGCTTATTCTTATGGGGCTTAGACGTGTAAAGGTAAAACTTAACACCCTGCATGACTTGCATTATTAATTTCGAATTGAGTTTTTTATTATGGAGTTCATCAAGCATCTTGTAGGCGCCGTTTTTCCGTTGCTGCGGGAATGGTGTCGTTGCAAGATCAGACACACCCGCTTCAGGCGCGGCACCTTTATAATAGGTAGGTGGACCATAATGCATGTCAACAACCCCCGACTTTACAGCTTCCCATTGCTTCATTGATCCGATCGCAGCTGGGCCGACCACAGAAATTTTCACTTTTCCGCTGCACTGTTTATTAGTTTGACCTACCCAGTCATAAAAAAACTTCGCAAAAATAACTTTCCCAGGTAGAAAACTTGCTGCTTTAAGTTTTACTTCTTGAGCCTGGACTTCTTGAGAGACAATTCCTGGCACAAAACCTGTCACTCCAACGAATACCGCCGCGGTGGCAAGTAACGTAAGTTTAAAGATTTTCATCGAGTATCCTCCTCAACTAAGTAATATTTAGGTATTATTATTGAGTGTCTCATTTACTAGTGGACGCATCAAATCGAACCGAACATCAATAGTCTAGCATATTTTATTGTGGATTTTAAGTGCTACATAATAATCGGGACCAACCTCATAGTAAAAGTTACTTAATTTATTTTGGGTTCAAATCCCTTTCATGGGGTACTTTTCTGATTTTGCTTGCCTGTTCTAATCTCATCCGTAAACATCCACATGATACACAACTAATTTTTTAGACTTTAAACGAGCGTATATCAGATCAATAAATGGTAAACTGTCCCATCATTTGGGACCAGATGGAGTAAATTATTGAAGGCTTTGATGTTATACGGACCGGGAGAACCTTTCCAATTAGAGGATATTCCGGACCCCATCGCCGGCTATGGCGAAGTTGTAGTTAAGGTTATAACCTGCGGCGCCGGGCTCACTATACAGCATGTAAAATCAGGGCGGGTGAAAGTTGAATATCCGCGGGTAATCGGTCACGAAATTACGGGAGAAGTCGTTGACGTTGGCAAAGGGGTTTCATCCCTGAAACCAGGTGATGCTGTGACGGCTTATTTTTATTTAACCTGTGGAAATTGCAAGTGGTGCAGACGTAATCGTGAAACACTCTGTGAAAATTTCAAAGGTTATGTCGGACGTGCAGTGAACGGAGGATACGCGGAATATATCAAACTACCCGCTGACACATTTCTGAAATTACCCTCTGGCCTTGATTACAAAAATTTTCCGGCGGAAGTTGGTGTGATATCTGATGCTATCGCAACACCGGTCAAGGTTATCAGAAGGGCCCGTATTATGCCGACCGATACTGTCGCGGTATTTGGAGCCGGGGGAGGCCTTGGTATTCACATGCTAATGTTAGCTCGCTGGGCACAC
>JYMV01014796.1_pt1 | contig 11138 bp, 10 predicted proteins | sample 338911 | NCBI WGS metagenome assembly JYMV01 (sample SAMN03354496, study PRJNA234377) | hydrothermal vent metagenome | biome: Deep sea; feature: Hydrothermal plumes at the Eastern Lau Spreading Center, Western Pacific Ocean; material: Seawater | place: Tonga | collected 2009 | depth 2000 m m
ATTGGAGAATACAAGGATGGGGAAAAACATGGTCAAGGAACTTTCATTTGGAATGATGGAACAAAGTATGTTGGGGAATTCAAGGATGGTAAATCTCATGGTCAAGGAACATACACTTACCATGATGGGGACTGTTATGTTGGAGAATGGAAGGATGGGAAACCTTGGAATGGAATAGAATATGACAAAGACGAAAACATAATTGGAAAGTGGGTGAATGGAGAAGAGATAAAACCATAACCCCCTCTAAAACCAACCAATAATCTATGAAACACCTACTCATAATCATCCTCTCAATCCTTCTTCTTTCTTCTCCTGTGATTGGAGATGAACCTGTTGTTCTCTATCAATTTGAGACATCTACTGGTTTAGTATGGAAAACTTTTGGAGATGGTAAAGTCCAACCAAAATATACTGGTGAAATAAAGAATGGGGAAATGGATGGATTGGGTGTTTTGATTTATCCGTATGACGATAAAAGTATCCTTGGAGAATGGAAAAATGGTAAAGAGTGGAACACCAAACATAATAAAAAGGATGGAACACTTATAGGGAAGTTTGAGAATGGAGAAAAGATTTGGGGTGTGTTGTATCGTGGAAGTAGAAACGGGAAGTTAGGATGGTATGAAGAAGAATGGGATGAAGTTGAAAATAATAAAAATATTGATTATGGGAAATATGTAGGAGGAATACAGGATGGGAAAAGACATGGTATAGGAACACTCACTTCACCTGATGGAGACAAGTATGTAGGGGAATTCAGGAATGGGAAAAAACATGGTTATGGAACACACACTTTTTCTAATGGAGACAAGTATGTAGGGGAATACAAAGATGGGGAACTAAACGGTCAGGGAACACTCACTTCACCTGATGGAGACAAGTATGTAGGGAAATTCAGGAATGGGAAAAAACATGGTCAAGGAACATTCTCATTGTCTGGTTCTAAAATCTATGAAGGAAAATGGAAGAATGGGAAATTTAATGGTCAAGGAGCATTCACCTTTTCTGACGGGAATAAAGGGGTAGGTGAATTCAGAGATAATAAACCTTGGAACATCACAACATATGACAAAGACGGAAACTACAAATGGAAGTATGTGAAAGGAGTTCGACAATAATCATTCACTAAAACCAACCCCATCATCCCCTGTGAGTAACCCCCACTAATTCTTCACAGTCAGACACTTCTCAACAACCTACCTTCCATTCTTTACAATTAGACTAAATGATGTTAGAGTTCACACAATACTAAATCAAACCAGTAAGATTTCTAATTTTCTTTTGAGGAAAAAATGAAATTCAACATTGTTTTGAAATCTTTGAGAACATCTCTGGCCATTGTATTGGTTGTCATTCTTGCCAGTTGTGCAAAGCAACTACCCAAACCATCTAAAGATGTAAAATCTGTTCTCGTTATTCCAGTAAAGGTGCTCAATAAGGCTCGGATTAAACGACAATACGATTATGTTTTAAATTTCCAAGGCAAACCAACTTCAGGTTCTTGGCAAGGAGGCAATTCACCCAAAAATGATCAATTATTTAGTGCAAAAGGGAATTTAAAACAAGATGGAAATAGTTTGACTATTATCAGTGGACTTCCTCCTGGAGAACATCGTCTTTTTTCAATGACAGAAAATCCTATCAACGTTGAAAATAAAAATCCTAATACCAAGAGAATGCGGAAACATCTTCCATTTACACTGGAAGAGGGAAAGTTGTCTATTTATCCAAACATTTTAAGGTATTCTCAATGGAGGCCGAAAGGTGATTTATCAAATTCATTTACCTCTTCAAAGAATTTCGGACCTTTGACGGATCAGGAATTGACGAATATTAATGAAGAGTTAAAACAGTACAAGAACTATGAATTGTGGGCCCTACAGGACAAAAAAGCAGACGGCACATTGACTGAGGAAGTAACAAGCACTGAGTCAAACAAGATTCCTGAAAAGTTTACTTCAGGACTAGAGTTAGATGTTGGAGTAAACAGCAAATATAAATTATCTTCAAATGTAACCTGGCTTTCAAATTTAGGAAGTGATGAAGTGGACCTTGAAGGCAGCGACATTAGATTTGTATATATTGCAGATCATGGAATTTCATGGGGTATCCGCATGAGTGAGCACAATGGGAAACAAACTAGCTCAACATCATATTATTCTATAAAGGTGACAGAAAACACACCCTATATTCGTTATGATCATACTTTGTATAGTAATGATAATTTCCTATTGGAAGGACAAATTGCAGCTGGTTTTAATTTAGTTACTGTAGAAATAGATCATCCGCAATTAAGTCCAAATGCTTCTTCAAGTCTCGGTTTTATGCTTGAGCCAAGTCTTTTCAGTGGTATGGAAATCCAAGATGAAGTGCTTTTGGGGCTAGGTATGAGCTTACCATTAGATTCTTTCAAAGGAAATGCAAATTGGTTATACAGTGGATATACACTTAATTACAACTATGAGATAACAAAATCACCAATAGTATTTCTCATATTTAGATTTTCAATCTAATAGATTCTGAAACAATTGCAGCAAGACTCCGTAAGAAAAAACCACTACACATACGTATTGAGTAACCCCCACTAATTCTTCACAGTCAGACACCCTCCAAGTAAAAATCCCCACACATTGTAATTCAAACCAATTGATGTTATATATTGGGTAGTCCTAAACCAGCCAATAATGAATAAAATCTAATATCCATGCCCCGCTCTCTAGTATAATTTCCAGATTTGCAAACCAATGTCATATAAATCCTTATCGAATTACATCAGGGCACTGCTAGGATATCTCATAATTGGCCTCCTTTTTCCATGGCTTTGGTTGCAGGGTATTTACTTAAAAAAAGTGGTGCTGAGACTACCGACACCAGCTGACGCGCCTTTCGGAGTCTTACAGGGTAGTGGCCGGAAACTCGAAATTCTGGGACTCGGAGAATCTCCAATGGCAGGAGTAGGAATAGCAAAACATTCGGAAACGTTGACAGGTTTAACTGCGGTCCGTTTAAATCAATTGATGGACCGTCAAGTGAAAATGGGCTGACGATAAATAACTTGAATCAATTGATTGAGGAAGAGCCTTCCGTTGACGCAGATTTGATCATTGCCTCCATCGGAGGAAATGATGTTTTCAATCTGACACCGCCATGGGTTTGGGAAAGGGATCTAATAAGATGCATAAAAAATTTGGTTAGGGATGGGAGAAAACCACTGATCCTATTTTCCCCTGTACCATGTGTGGGACGCTTCCCAGCCATTCCCAATCCCCTTCGTTTGGTATTAGGTTACTGGGAATTACTGTTGCAGACTAGCCTCGCTCTCGTGATGAATTCAATTGAGGATGCCCACCTGCTGGAGGATCGTTTCCCAGATGGTAAAGAGTTTTTTCTGGATGACGGCATTCATCCTTCCCAGTTAGCCTACAAATTATGGTCGGAAAAACTTGCCAGCACAGCCGTTGAAATGATGTAACTCTAATATGTGTTTTTCTGATCTTTGCTACATCCATCTGGCTAACACTTAAACCTGCCTAGATGCCAAAGCGCATCAATAACAATAGAGACTCGCCAAAGGGGTGGATACCTGACGTGAAAGCCCTAGATATGATTTGTCAAGTAGCTAACCAGAGATTTTAGCACAATTTTATTGTGCCGCTCTTGCGAAAATTTGTTGCCAATCATCTCTTCTGATTATCCCACTAATTCTTCACAGTAAGACACTCTCCACAACCATATTTGTAAAGAACAGGGTAAAGATTGGTTTTATAGCAATTTTGTGTTGCAGTCCATAATCAAGATGTTTACACTCAATTGGGTATGGCAGGGGGGCGGGGTGACCTGCCTGAAAGGGATAGATAAAACACCGGTTTCATATGTACGATAATACGATAAAAAGATCGCGATCCAGTTCAAATTCAACAGACCTTGATGTGCTGACTGGAATACCGACAACAATTGGTGAACTTGAAGGAGAAGACGGAATTCCGTCAAGGGAAAAGATTCTCAAAATTGCCAAGCAAGATATGCTCAAGACATCCAGACTGATACATCGGTGGTTGCATGATCGTTGAGAAAGGGGAGGTTAAAGACATCTCCTAGGTCAGTTCCATGTGCGCATGAGAGGGAAAAATAACCGGTCATATTGCTGGGTATCCCCAAATATATTAGTCCTTTTATCATATTGATTATATTATCCTTGTTTGTTGCAGTCTATCCCACTTTAACCACCGCACAAGTCTTCGATGCTGATGCCTACAATGATCTTATTGAGTATCAGTTCAGCAATATTGTGAAATTGATGTCTGGTTTAGGGATGGGAGAGTCAATACAGGAGAAGGTGCTAAAGGAGTTATCTGCAAACTTGGCTGCACTGATGGTTGTGGAGAATTGAGGTATTAATGATAGTGATGGTAACTGTCCTACATTTTCTTCACAGTCAGACACCCTCCAAGTAAAATCACACCTAATATCCTGTTAAATACATCTCAACACTCTTTCCGTCTCAGTACTATGTATAATTTTACTTGACACGTTTAAGAAAAAGGTCTACTGTTCGAAATTATAAGGGATTGAATCGACAATCTCTTGTGAAGATTCATGGATTAACTATTCAAAGTTTGATTGGATGTTGAGAATGTAAATTAGAAAAGGAGATAAAAATGAAAAATATATACATTATATAAATATTGTTTTTAAGTTTTACTATCTACTCATGTGCCAAAAAAAGTGATTCATCCAGTACTACTTCAGCTTCATATGTTTCATAGATTGATAACGCAACTGCTTCAGGAAGCATTACTGTAGGTTCGGAAGCATTATCGGGTACATATAACTCAGTGTGTTTATCTTATCCTAGTGATTATCCTCCATCATCGACCGATTCTTTTGGAACATCCTTGACCGTGACAAGTAATTCCTCATATGTTGAAACACTCAATTATTACTCAGATTCATCATGTACTTCAACTGATGGATATGTAAGTTTTTATTATGATAACGTGACTATCGGAAGTGCTGTTGATGCGAATTATAAGTCAACAACGACTATAACAAAACTTGGGCTTAAGCCCTACACCTCTTCATTTAAGGTACATTTAGATGGAATGTATTACAGTAATACTTCAACTACAACTGTTGGCTCTGAATCCGCTTATAGTTATGGATTTTCGTATTTTCAATTAATAAATGTTACTGCTACGACTGCTAAACTTGCAAAGTCAACAATAGATTATCCTACTTCTTTAGGTGATACCCAAGAACTTGTAAAGTAATAAATTTATCATATGAAATTATTACTTAGGCGTAGAGTCTCCATAGAACGTCCTTTCCGTTAACCTTTGCAAACAATCTTCAGTCTCAATCTATTTGATTTACGACTAATTCTACCTAAAATTTCTGGTGGGAAATGAATGGTAATAGTAGGTGGGGGATATTAAGGTTGGAAGCTGTACCATTTGATGTTTACTGACATTTATAGAAAATATGCATTATTATGCTTAGGGGTTATTAGTATTCATTTAGTCAACTCAGGGCCTTAAATACTTTCCCTACTTCTTAAAGAACTTATTAAGTTAAATATGACAAAATACTTTCAAACTATTTCTCCACGTAAAAAAAGTATCTTACTTATTTTAACAACGATTTTATTATTTAGTATGATGGATGCAATTGCAAAATTTTTGGTACAAACTTACCCATCGAATCAAGTCGTTTGGGCGAGGTATATGAGTCAAACTGTGGTTAGTATTATTGTCTTATCTCCTATATTGCATAAGGTGTTAGTTACTAATAATTTAAAACTTCAACTTCTCAGGTCAACATTTTTGTTTTTTGCCACCTACTTTTTTTTTACGAGTTTAAAATATTTGCAGCTTGTACAAGTTAACGCGATTTTTCAAGTTTCCCCAATATTCGTAACTATATTATCAGCAATTGTTTTAAAAGAGTACGTTGACATTCGTAGATGGACTGGGGTAATTATTGGCATGCTCGGGGCTTTAATAATTATAGGACCGGGTTCCGATGTGTTTGCAATTACAATGTTTTTTCCTGCAATTGCAGCTTTATGCTACGCAAGTTTTGTTATTTCTACTAGATATCTAAGTCAGGGAGAAGCAGCAGGAACTAGCTACATATATAGTTCTTTGATAGGATCAATTCTGGCTTCAATTTTGGTTATTCCGTCTTGGACTCCAATAAAGATGGAAGACCTGTTTGTATTTTCAGGCTTTGGTTTGTTTGGAGCCTTGGGACATCTTTTGCTCATATATGCGCTCAGATTGAGTGAGGCATCTTTTTTGGCTCCCTTCATTTATATGAACCTAGTCTATGGAAGTTTGTGGGGGTTTTTCCTGTTTGATGAGACTCCCAGTTTTTTAACAATATCTGGTGCTGCAGTAATAGTTTCTTCAGGTATTTATATTTGGATTAGAGATCAAAAGTTAAAATAATTACAATTATCTAAATTAAAATTATATTTTTCTTGACACATTCTATTTTATTGATTAACATGCACTGGTAATAAGTCTGCAGCTAGCGATAAGTCATTCCATTCGCTAGTGAATATCTTAATGATATTAGTAAAGTAGCGTATGCAAGATTTTTAGCTTCGCTCGAAATGAAAAGGTTTTAGGACTTTTTACGGGTTAATCTATTATCATCAAATGTTATTGTTAACTAATAATCTAAAGGGCATCATGTTTAAGAAAATTATTCAATTGTTTATAGCTTTAACAGTTTTTGTATCAATGGCTGCATCAGTTGATGCAAGGTCACTTGATGAGATATTAAGTTCTGGTGTACTAAAAATGGGCGTAAATCCAGGTTTACCCCCACTTGCAAAATACGATGAGAAAAATAATTTGGTAGGATTTGATCCTGATATTGGAGCAAAGCTTGCTGAAATGTTAGGGGTTAAACTTGAACTAGTTAAGGTTGGTTCACCAGATAGAATTCCGTTTGTTTCGACTGGAAAAATAGATATAGTAATGGGAGCTCTCACAAGAAACTATAAAAGACAGAAGATTATAGATTATTCTGTACCTGTACACACAGAGGTTTTCGGCGCCCTGAGTACAAGTAAAAAACCTTTTAAAACTGTAATGGATATGAATAGTTCAAGCGTTAAACTTGTTCAAGTTAGAGGAACAATGCCAGCTGCATGGGCTAAAAAAAATCTACCTAAAGCAAAAATTATGTTGCTAGATAATTATCCAGACGCAATCAGAACTATTTCACAGGGAAGAGCAGATGCAATTGTTGATGTGATAGATTTTCTTGGAGAGCAAATGAACAAACATAAAAATGTTCAATGGCATGTTGTTGATAAGGCCATTGACACTTGGTACTGTGGTATAGGGGTGCAAAAAGGTAATCACACTCTACAACAATGGTTGAATGTTGCCTTATTCGGATTGCATAGATCTGGTTTTGTAGATGATACTTGGAAAAAATGGTTTGGTATAGGACAAGTTCATAGTGTTCAGCCGCAACCATATTTTTAATTAAATCTATTCTACTCGTAACTCGTAGTAAGTTTAGTAGATAGGTTGGCTATATAGAATGGCTGAACTGGAGTCCGACGCTCTTTACTCTTTAGCGGATCATGCTTTGCTTTAAGCAACTTAGCTGAGCATAGAGTAAGCTGATACATTTCTAATTGGAAGGCCCAGTGGTAAATCAGTACTTAACTGATATGCAAAAACTACAGCCAATTCGGCAGACAACCACTGACTGCGATTGAGCCCACACTCCTAGTGTATCCAGGCTCTCAATCCGCTATGAACTGCCAGACACATTCCTCTGTTTAATATTGGCCCCACAGTGTGGGGCCGAGCTGAGCCTTATTTGGGTCAGTAACCTCAAGATGCATGTTTGCGCTTTTAGCTCGCTGAAGATTTTGGAGTTATGACGATTCAGCAATCTCATGTTGGAAAAAATTTGCTTTCATAATTACCTCAATTTAGTGTAATTCTGGTTAAGTAGGCTACAAGTAGTCACTCATTGTTGCCTTTCATGCTTGTCGGCTTGATTTACTCTGATTATAATCCGAGTTAACTTTATTATGATGTGCACACGAGTTGATTCTGCGATTTTACATTTAAAGTCCCACTAAATTAATCAATGGTAGAATGTTTTTATGGGTTACACATTAATTTACAGTCAGGTCACTGAGTATATTCCTTACCTTTTAGAAGGTGCTTGGATAAGTTTACAAATTGTTATTTTAGCTTTTAGCGGAGGAATGTTTTTTGGTTTAATTTTAGCCTCAATTAGAACTTTTGGAAATTTGACTCTTAGAAGAACAGTTATTTTTTATGTGACTTTTTTTACTAACACACCTCAATTAGTTCAAATTTATTTCTTATTTTTTGCGTTACCTGAAATTGGAATATTATTATCTCCATTTGTAGCTGTATTAATTGGTATGACATTAAATGCAGCTGCATATATGTGTGAAATTCAGCGAGCTGGATTTTTGTCTATTAGACAAAATGAATTGGATGCCGCTAGAACTATGAGCTTTAGTATAGTTCAGCAAGTAAGATTTGTAATTTTACCCCATATAATGAAAGTATTATTTCCTCCTTTGTCAAATCATTATATTTTGATGACTCTCGGTACTTCTATGGCAGCAATTTTTGGAGTTGAGGAATTAACAGGAAGAGCTTTTAATATAAATTCTGAAACATTTAGATCAGTAGAAATTTTTTCAATTACTGCTTTGGTATATATAATAATCACTTTTATTGCCACGTTATTATTAGCAATAATTGGTAAATATTTTTTTAAAGCGAAAATTAGGATTATTCAATAAATGGATAGACTTATACAAGAATTACCTTCTTTTTTGTCAATTTGGAACATTATCTTTTTATTAAAGGCAATGGGAGTTACTTTTTTACTATCATTAATTGGTTGTTTAGTTGGTTTCAGTTTAGGAACTCTTTTAGCTATTTTTAGAAAAACAAAATCTGCATTACTAATTCCATTAAGAATTTTAATTGTTATATATACTGAAATTTTCAGAAGGATCCCTTTTTTGGTATCTTTGCTTTTGATATTTTACATTTTTCAAATTGGAAAAATCACTGATTCACTATTTATAATTGCCATTGTAACAGTATGTTTAATTGCTACGGCATTTATAAGTGAGATAGTAAGAAGTGGTCTTGAGTCTGTAAGTCAAACTCAATGGGATGCTGCTAAAGCAATGAATTTTTCATATTATGAAACTTTAAAAGAAGTAATTTTTCCTCAAGCATGGAAAGTAATTTTTCCTCCAGCATTTAGTTTTTTCATTTTATTTATCAAAGATACAGCATTAGCTTCTCAAATTGGAGTAATGGAGCTAACCTTTGCTGGAAAAGTATTAAACAATAAAGGCTTTTCACCTATTTTAGTTTTTGGCACTGTATTAATATTATATTTTATTTTATCTTTTCCCTTAGATCGTTTTGGAAAATATATGGAGAGAAAATATGCAACAAATTAAAATTAGTGAAAGTCATGCTTATTATGGGGATTTACATGTTTTAAATAACGTAAGTTTATCCATAGACAAAGGGGAAATTATCAGCATAATTGGACCTTCGGGTTCAGGTAAAAGCAGTTTACTTAAATTATTAGTAGGCCTACTATTACCTAAATCTGGAACTATTAGTATAAGTAACAAAATTATAGATTATACTAATAAAGCTCATTTAAATTATGCACGAAATAAAACTGCAATTGTTTTTCAGCAATATAATTTATTTGAAAATATGAATGTATTAAAGAATGTTTGCATAGCGCCATATAAAATACAAAAAAGGAATAAGGAAGAGGTTGAAGAACAAGCAATTAAATTACTTGACAAAGTTGGCCTTAAAAATAAATTAAACTCATATCCTGAAGAATTATCAGGAGGACAGCAGCAAAGGGTAGCTATAGCAAGAGCACTATGTCTAAACCCTGAAATACTTCTTTTAGATGAAATAACTTCTGCATTGGACCCAGAATTGGTAAAAGAAGTTTTAGATACAATTAGAGTCTTAGCCAGTGAAGGTATGACAATGTTAATCGTTTCTCATGAAATGGTATTTGTAAAAGAGTTGTCAAATAAAGTGGTTTTTATGGATGAAGGAGCAATCGTTGATTTTGATACACCTCAAAATATATTTGAAAGCCCTAAGCATTTTAGAATTGCTGATTTTGTAAGTAAAATACTTAAATAATACTAATTTATTGTGGAAGATTTTCTTAAAGGTTCCGTGGATAATCATATTCATTGTTGTCCACACATAAATAAAAGAAGTACAAATTTATTTGATGTAGTTGATCAAGCAGAAAAATCTGGGATGTATGCAATTGGATTAATGGATAATTTTTCCAATTCATCAGGTTATGCTTCTCTACTTAAAAAATATCAACCAAATTTAAAACTGAAAGTTTTTGGTGGATTAATAATGGAGCCTCCAGCTGGAGGAGTGAATTTTGAAAATGTGAAGATAGCGTTAAATTACGGTTATGAAAATGATGAAGGTGCGTTATTTATATCATTCCCTACTCATCATACTAAATTTGTAGCTAAACAAGAAAATCGTTCAAAAAGCTATATTGATAATTGTTTCTATGTAGCTGAAAATAAAATTCAAGATGATGAAACGTTAAAAATATTAGATTTAATAGCTGAAAAAAATATTGTACTAAATACGGGACATATTTCAGGACTTGAAAACTATAATTTAATTAATTATGCAAAAAAAGCAGGTATAAAAAAAATATTAATGCCAGCAAATAACTTAAATGATGAAGAAATTATTAATCTGAAAAATTTAGATGTTATGTTTGAGTTTTCATATTTCTTTATATCTAAAGCAACTCAAATTCCCTTAACCCATGTAGATGGTGAAAAACATACAATTAATAAACTGGAAATTAATAAACTGAAAGAATTTATTAAAATAGTTAGCTGTGAAAAAGTAATATTGTCTAGTGACTGTGGTGTTTCAGTTTTACCAAAACCACATTTCGGATTTTTGAATTTCATTTCTTTAGTAAAAGACTTGGGGTTTTCAACAAATGATATTAAAAAAATGATCTCAACTAATTCAAAAACTTTATTTAATATTTAATGTTTATTTAGATAGGCTATT
>JYMV01041712.1_pt1 | contig 11138 bp, 7 predicted proteins | sample 338911 | NCBI WGS metagenome assembly JYMV01 (sample SAMN03354496, study PRJNA234377) | hydrothermal vent metagenome | biome: Deep sea; feature: Hydrothermal plumes at the Eastern Lau Spreading Center, Western Pacific Ocean; material: Seawater | place: Tonga | collected 2009 | depth 2000 m m
TATTTTCGTGAAGAGATACTCCCACATGCTGGCTGGTAGGGTCGGCATGGATATTTCTTCCGGGGATAAATATTAATAGCATAATTATAATTGGTAGCCTGATTATTGGGTCCATATTTTGTTTCTCCTTATTTAATTGTTTCATTTTGATAGGGCTATGTGATTTTTATTATTTCCGTGGATATAAATAAAGTAGACATAGTTCTGGATAAAATAATAATGTTTAATCTAAATAATGTTAAAATGATTTAAGATATTTGATGAGCTGGAAGAATTTCATTGTTTGTTTAACTCACTTAAATTCCAAAGTTTATTTTTCATACTTACGCTATAAAGTAAAATGATTCATTACTTGAAATATTACATCATGCTCTTGCTGATCTTGCCAACAATTATTGGTATTCTCCTGGGTGGTCACTGGATGTGGTTGGGTTTTGTAGTGCTTTTTATTGTGGTTGTGGGCGGTGATGCTTTATTGAGCGATGACATTTCTACACCCGAATACAAGCACACCTGGATACTGGAGCTGCCGTTACACCTGGCTTTGCCTATGATCTTCATCCTGCTGGTTTCACTTGCATGGTCATCTGGATCCGGGATTTCGGATTTTTTGGGGATAGGCGCATGGCTAGGAAAACTGTTTGATTATGATTTCATCCAGTCTAGGAATGGATCGGTTTGGGTTGATTACCTGGGGGCTGTTATCGGAACAGGTTTTCTGGTTGCCGGTTATGGTACGAATGCTGGCCATGAGCTGTGCCACCGTCTTCAGAATAGGATCGCGATTATTGAAAGCCGCTGGTTGCTTTCTGCCAGTTGTAACGCGGATTTCACCATTGAACATGTGTTTGGGCATCATTTTACAGTGGGGACAGAAGATGACCCGGCTACTGCAAGAAGAGGTGAAAATATATATAAATTTTTTCCCCGCTCTACTATCATGGGTCATATAAGTGCCTGGAAGCTGGAGTTAAAACGGTTGAAGAAGAAACACCAGAGCCCTTGGTTTGTTCATAATAAGATGTTCACTGGTTATGCAATGAGCTTATGTTGGATCGGTATTTTTTATGCAGCTGCCGGTTTATTTAGCGTGATACTTTTTCTCGGTCAGGCTTTTTTAGCGAAATTCCTGTTTGAAGCTGTGAATTATATGGAACATTATGGTCTTACTCGCCGGCCGGATATGCCTGTCAGGTTGGAACATTCCTGGAATACAAACCGGCGAATGAGCAGCATGGTGCTGTTCAGTTTGACCCGCCATTCTTCCCACCACGAAAAGCCGAAAATACCTTATTGGGTCTTAGACCCCTATACAAGCGCACCCCAGATGCCGTTTGGATACCTTACCACTTTCTTTCTTTCCCTGGTTCCGCCGCTTTGGTATCGAATTATGGAACCACGTCTGGAAAAATGGTATTCTGAGTATGCGTCTGTGGGCTAAATTCGCCTAAAAATCAAATCATAATTAGCGATTAAGACATATTACAGAACGTAAAGAATAGCACCATTCGGAACACGATAAATCTATACTATTATTCTGTATTTTTTGTGTGAATAAATAGGATATAAGGTATACCCAGCTATGATTTAAGTTTCCTTTATTTTATAGACTCGCAGTCAACATCAAATAAACAAAGTTTAAAATACTGTCGTCATCATTGGGTTTATAAAAGGCGATTCCTTGTTCCAGCGATAATTCATCAGAAATGCTCTTTTTAAAAATCAGGTCCATTTCCTGGCCATAATGTGTGTTTCCATCTCCGCTGGTGAAATCATGCAAGGCAACCAGTAGGTTGGTGTTAAATAGAAAATTAAAATTCCATTTTAAGTTGAATTCCCGCAATCCTTCATGAGCATGATCCATGAATTTCTTATGTTTTGTATAGTCATAAAAACCATGGTATTTGTGCCTTGCCCCAAAGTATTTTGAAAAGCCCTCCATTTCCACCGTGGATGTGTCATCTCCGGAAAGAAAATCAAGACCCAGCCCCATCTTTTTAATGAAACCTTTATTCGCAGGTTTGTAACCCAGGTTTACAGACAACAATTGTGAGGAAATATTTTTGCTTGATTGCAATGCGTATTCACTTTCCAGAGTAAACGAATTGATACCACCATCTACCCTGCCGCCATAAGTTGAATAGGAGAGGGCTGCCGTGGAGTCTTGGAAATCCATGATATAAATTTCGGCAACTGAATTGTTATTTAAACCTGGTAGATCATATTTAAAATAAAGACCGTTTAACCAAGTGTCTTTCCGGTCATTGTGGTAAGCTTCTTTCGATTCAATGATCGGCAGGGAAAAAGCCAACATTTCTCCAAATGGACGTTTATTCTTGATCAAAACACCTTCGAAACTGCGCCCGACATTGCTCCAGTTGTTTTTAGCCATGATGCGTTGCTTGCCCAACGGCAGCTCAAACCGTCCAATTTGAATCAATTGGTTGCGATACCTAAAATTAAAATATGCCTGGTAAAAAAATGCACTAACTGTGGGATTGGCAAGGCCGGCATAATTGTCCTCAGCCCCCAACGTCCTTGAATCCTGAAGGGTAAAATGCCCTGATACAGCCCCGCTTAAAATATGCAGCCCAAGTCGAGATCTCATCTCGTAAACTGAGGACAGTCTGCCCGGTTCTACAAGTGGGGAAGTGTCTGATTTTAAGCGGTACCTGAGATTGGTGGACCATTGATATTCAGTACTGAGCCCAGTATCAAGAAAAAAGAAAAAAGTTAATAACGATCCGAAATAGGAAAATGTATTCCTAAGAGTCATGTTTGCTTCACCCCATAATTATTAATTTATTTTTTCACTTTATATCCAATTGCATCAACAGGGTTAACGATTGTAGAAGTTATATTTTTTAAGTGGCTGCCAACACGTTTAAGGTAGCGAGCGTAAAGAGCTATTGCGGCTGCTTCTGAACCAGATTGAAATTCAAGATCCCCGGCAATTATAGAATTGACGATTTTATCGGATGCACCAGTTACATGTTCTTTAAATCCTTCCAATAACTCATTTGCAATTCCTGTATCCTGGGTTCTGACAGCATCTATTGTATGGTCAAAGCGTTCCTTAACTGCTTTTTCAATATCATAGAGATTTCTGTGAAGGTGTTTCGTATTTAGTGCATCTGGGTAATTAATTGCCAGATCAAGAATGTTTTTCGAATAATCACCAATTCGTTCAATATCCACAACCATATTTACCAGGACCATTAGACTGGTTATATCATAGGTGCTTTGTTCTAGCGCATAGTGTGTAAAAATTTTTCTACGGACCTCCCGCTGATAGGAATTTATTTCTTTATCACGGTTTTTCAGCTCTTTCAACACTGCGAGACTTTCCTGCTTTTTCGATTTTTTTACTGCTTTATTAAACATTTTATGCGATAGATCTAACATTTGTAATGATTCTTCCCATGCCTGAGAAAGTAGATCCTCTTTACGCCATAGTTTCAATATATCTGCAAATAGTGCCATAGTTTAACTCCCCAAAAAAATGATTATTAGTGGTATTCCAAAAAATATGATTAGTAAATAAATGATGGGTAGCGCTTTGTTTTTTAACGCTACACTCGCGATCCATTCCGCAAGTTTCATTGGTACATCTCGCAACAGTGGATTCAAATATATGAGTATAATACCAAAAATGTTAAAAAACAGATGACTGAAGGCAGCAACCATTGCGGTGGTGTTAAGCGTCAGGGATGCCAATAATGCTGTAACAGTTGTACCAATGTTCGCTCCTAATGTGAAGGGATATATTTGCCTGAGTGTCAGTACCCCTGCGCCAGCTAAGGGAATTATTGTAGAAGTTGTAATGGATGAACTTTGAACAAGAATTGTAAGAATTACACCAAAGCTAAAAGCAATAAATGCTGATCGGAAAAAATATTGATTAAAGAAACTTTCCACTTTACGTAAAACTAAACTTCTTAATATTGTTACAATACTAAAAAGCATAGCTAAAGTTAACAGCACACTAAAAACGATAAGCAGAACATTATTACCATAACTTAATGTTTCTAAATGGTTCGATCCCCATTCGATCGCTGTTTTTATAGGACTATGAAATACTTCATCGGTGTTAACCTTGCCAAAAAATATATTTCCTAACCCTGTAGCACTTTTTTCCAAAATCCCAAATGCCATTTCTAGTGGAAATAGTATTATAACCGCAATAACATTAAAAAAATCATGTACTGTTGCTGCTGCAAAAGCACGCTTGAATTCATTACTTCTATTAATATGACCGATTGATACGATTATATTAGTTATTGTGGTACCTATGTTTGCACCCATGATCATTGGGATAGCGCCTGATAGAGTTAATGCGCCACCACCAACCATTCCGACAATCAATGAGGTAGTTGTAGATGAACTTTGAAAGATAGCTGTTGATATAATACCAATAAATAATGCTACAAAGGGATTGCTGGTAGTAGATATAACTGTTTTGGCAAAGTCGCCACCAAGGTACTTGATACCAATAGAGAGACCTTTAATCCCTACCAAAAATAAATAAAGTGTGCAAAAGACAACTAGAATTTTTAGAATAGTATTATATCTACCTTCTGAAAGAATATTCAAGTCTTGTTATTTGTTACCTTGGTTTTGATATGGATACTCACGATCAATGGAATATATCCCGCAATGGTAAGCGAACGACTGCTAACCATTCCGACAATAAGAAATATAGTGGTGAAAGAACTCTAAAATAATACTATGACAATGACACATATAAATAGAGCAATAAACGGTTCGCTGGTTGAGGTTAAAACAGTCTCGGCAAACTCTTTCCCCTTCGATTTATTGGAACTCGAACGAACTCCACTGTATTTCCTAAATATTAGAAATAAAAGCCGGGGAAATTAAGATTTGATAAATACCAAAACTATTCCAATTTTAGTTATTGATAGTTAGTCGAGTTAGTCGTTGTATAATAATGGGCGGAGCAGGGTTTTATGTTTGTTAGGGTGATAGTAGATTTGGGATTATTTAATTCCTACAATTTAAAATGAATTATCAGTTTCAAATTAATCCTTTCTATTGTCACAGCTGAAATAATGAATAAAATTTTGGGATATTTTATCGGATTTACCATTGGCTGCCTTGCTATGTTTGTCGCTTTTAAAACGGATTTTTCTCCTTTAGCTAAATTGTTCCTGGTTGTGGCATTACTTATTGGTGCTGTTGTTATTAGCTGGCTCGACGACGAAAAATAATTTGTCAGGCAATTTTCATTATTCTCTACTTACTCGGTCTTTGAATAAAACAATTTATAGATAACAGCGCCATCCAAATAGGGCTGTTGTCAGACTATCGACAAACGAGCTATATAAATACAATCACATCAGTCGGGCTCGCAAACGGAATTATTAATCTAAAGTGCTTTTGCCATAATGGAGTTTAAGCGCTTTACAAATTCAGAGGGATTTTCCAATTTGCCCCCTTCTTGGATTAAGGCCTGCTCATACAATAGTAAAGAAATATTTTCAAAAGATTTTCCTTTAGGTTTTGTTTTCAACTTTTTTACAATCTCGTGATCCGGATTAATTTCCAGTATCGGACGTATGTTCGGCATATCAACTTGGCCCATTGATCGCATAATCTCCTGCATCTGTGCAGTAGGATCATTTTCATCAGTTACAATACAGGATGGCGAGTCACTTAACCGATTAGATATTTTTACATCTTTAACTTTATCACCCAGAATCTTTTTGATCCTCTTGATGAGCGGTTTTAACTCTTTTGCCCTGTCTTTGTCGGACTCTTCTGCTATCTCATCGGCAGCGCCGCTGCGATTGACGGATTTGAGTTCCTTTTCATCGTATTTTGGAACAGATGAAATAATGATCTCATCTATCTCATCGTCAAGTAACAGTACTTCCATATTTTTCTCTGCATACATCTCCAGCAATGGAGATTCTCGCAGAGAAATTTCATTTTGACCTGTAATATAGTAAATAGATTTTTGATCTGTTACCATTCTATCAACATATTCTCTCAGGGAAACATATCCATCTTCATTTGTGGATTTGAATCTTAGAAGTTCTGTTAATGCTTCCTTATGCTCAAATTCCTGATAGACCCCTTCTTTTAATAAACGACCGAATTCATTATAAAATTCCGAATACTTTTTTTTATCCTTTGCTAAACTATTAAGCTTATCCAAAATCTTCTTGACTGAGTTAGACTTAATTTTATTCATGATACGATTCTGCTGAAGGATTTCACGGCTGACGTTTAATGGTAAATCAGAAGAGTCAATAATACCCCTGACAAAACGAAGCCAGGTGGGGAGCAGTTCTTTATCATCATCAGTAATAAAAACACGGTTGACATATAGTTTTACTCCGGATTGATAGTCTGCTCTGTATATATCCAGTGGTGCTTTTTTAGGTATGTATAATAGAATTGTAAACTCTAAGCTTCCTTCAGCCTTAAAGTGAATCCAGTCGAATGGATCTTCTGAATCAAAAGAAAGATTTTTATAAAACTCTTTATAATCCTTGCTCTTAAGATCATTTTTGGAACGTGTCCAAAACGCTTTTGCATCATTTATCTGTTCTGTTTTTGACTTTCGACTTTTTTCTTTTCCTTCTTTATCATAATCAATTTCATCAAACGTCAGAAAAATCGGGAAATCAATATGGTCGGAATATTTCTTAACCAGGTTTTCTATTTTCCAACGATTAGCAAACTCTTTACCTTCATCACTTAGATGTAATGTAATGGTTGTTCCTGCTTCTTTTCTTACATCTTTGGAAATTTCATAGCCGGATTTACCATCACTGATCCATTTCCAGGCTTCTTTATTGCCGGCTTTTTTACTGGAAACATCAATCTTGTCTGCAACCATGAAACAAGAGTAAAAACCAACTCCAAACTCACCGATAAGATTGGAATCTTGCTTAGAGTCACCTGATAATTTCGATAGAAAATTCTTTGTTCCTGAACGGGCAATTGTACCAAGATTATCTTGAAGATCTTTTTTACTCATACCAATGCCGCTGTCAGATATTGTCAGGGTAGGATTGTCACCATCAGCAAATTCCAGATTAACCTTTGGATCAAAAGCAAAAGATTTGAATGTGTCATTTGTCAGGGTTAAGTATCTCAATTTATCCAACGCATCTGATGAGTTAGATATGAGTTCACGAAGAAAAATTTCTTTTCGTGAGTAAAGTGAGTGGATAATTAAATGAAGTAGTTGACTTACTTCAGTCTGAAATGTGTGTTGTGACAATTTATGCTCCTAATATTTATGACCAATTTTACTTATAATTCGAAGGACAATAATCGTTCCATTTGTTAATACTCTGCCACACTGACAATTATACAAAATCTTTAGCTATATGTTTTATTTTAAAAACAAATCATGAAATGTAAAAACATCTGCCCTCTTAATTTGAAGGGAAAGAAGACCCAAATACAGGTGTCCCCAAGAGTTTGGAACTATTACATCAGGCTTTCAGTTAATTCAGTTTTTGTTTTAATTGTCACCCAGATGAATTAAATAGAATAACACCAAAGCGACCCATTACCCAGTAAAGCGTCTAATCTTTTTAAACGCTATTCTGCCATCATTACATCATTTTTGAGAATTATCAACTCCCTTTAAGATTGATTTGCCATACTCCTGTACTTTTTTCCCAAGCTCCATAAAATTATCATACGAACTACTATTTATAAAGATTATTATTCCGAGATCCTCTTCAGGATAAAAATACATCCCAGTAGTTACACCTGGATCCCATCCTCCATGACCAATTTTTTCACCTACTTCCCAGAATTTTGCGTATGAATTAGAGTAATCAGATGTTAACATTTCTAGTACGCTGCTAGACCCTATTATGGATCTCCCCTTAAAAGATCCCTTGTTCATGATACATAATAGGTAGTTCGATAGATCTGAAATTGTGGTTCTCAGTCCGCCATCTGGATAGGTTGTGAGTCCGTATAATTCTATCTCGATTAGTGTATTAGTATTTTTTTCGATTTTGTAAAGTTTTGAATGTTTTGATGGATCCATCATCTCTGATAAGAACCAGTATGTGTCATTCATTTCTAATGGTTCAAAAATTATTTCCCGGGTTAATACATTCAAGGGTTTACCGCTTACGGATTCAAGTATGTGGCCCGCCAGTCCTGCACCAATGTTTGAATACATAAAGGTTTTTCCAGGTCTTGTATTAATAAAATTATTTTTCGAATAATGTTTGCCGTCCGGCGATAGATAATCTTTTAAAAACATACCCAGTTGTATGGGAGAATCTCCTCCATAATGATAGGATGCCTTGTATATGTTATCTTCATCTTTTATCCCTGATCTGTGACCCATTAAATGTCTGAGCGTAATAGGTTGACTTGGATAGTATGGGTTTATTACGCTAAATGGCACTAACTCATTCACACTATCATCAAGCCCAAGCAAATTATTTTCCACCGCATGCATTATTGATACACCAATAAATGTTTTACTTATAGATGCAATATTGATCACGGTATTATTTGAAAAGGGTATTTTATTATGTATGTCTGCATACCCGTACCCTTTGGATAGTAATATTGAATCATTAGTAAGAATCGCTATACCCATCCCGGCTACACTAGCTTTAGATATTTCTTTCTTTATGTAATGATCGAATTCTCCGGCTGTGGTCTGGGAATATATTTTATTTCCCATTATTGATATGGATAGAACTAAAAGGAAGTTTTTCATTTTTTGAATTTAGATGAATCTTTAACGATATAATTAATGAATTAAATCTGGAACTAAGTGGGGTTTTTTCAGCTGTCCTGAGCCAATAATATTCTATTGTTTTTCCACTGACATCCACAGATTGTTTTCTATTTAAAGTTTACTAAATAATATCAACCCTCGTTAAACAGCGGAGTTTTTTATTTGTGGATTTAAGTCGGCATCATAACCCGATGGGTGGATATTGCCAAGTAGCAGGGTTTTTTGTTTGTGGGATGGTGGGTAGATTTGGATTCACCATGAAAAAAGTATCCTTACTATTATTATTTATTATATCCGCAATTCTGCAATCACATCCTGATACGACATGGACTAACAATCTTTCTGGCGAAGTCCCCGAAGGTGGTTATTCAGTACTGCAAACTGCTGATGGTGGATATATTGTTTCTGGAAGCATTTCTCTGCACTTTACTAATATTAAATTCGTGCATTGAAACGACCATGAGTAGCAAAACCAGTCCATTATCTTTTGGCGCATTTGTAACGAAAAATGCCACCGTGTTCAAGATCCATGCACCACGATCGACCAGGGTCCATTTGGTCATTTTCAATTTACCGGAAGATGAAACCGGCGTAGAGTATGAAATGACAAAACAAGATAACGGTGATTTTACGATTGAATTAGTTGATGCCGGTGTTGGAACGATATACGGCTTTCGCCTGGAAGGACCATTGAATGATCCCAACCTGATAATTGCCGATCCGTATTCCAAAGCAGCCATCACCCAAAATTCCATGCGTCACGTAGCTAAATCACTGGTTATAGATGATACCTATGATTGGGAAGATGATACCTGGATCCAGATCGATCCCCGTGATCTGGTCATTTATGAAATGCATGTCCGGGATATGACAGCCCACCCTACATCCACAGCAAACCAAAAAGGAACATATGCCGGACTGGCTGAAGCGGGACAAAATGGAGGTATTGAGCATATCAAGGCCATGGGTGTTAACGCTGTTCAGATTTTGCCCATTCAAGATTTTGCCAATTTTGAAGAACCATTCAAGGATAACAAAGCACCTTTATCTAATGACTGGAATCCATATGAACGCAATCATTGGGGCTATATGACTACCTTCTTTTTTGCACCAGAATCATACTATGCCAGTGATGGAACAGATGCACCCGGGACATGGAACGGTAAAGATGGTAGGGCGGTGAATGAAATCAAGGACATGGTTAAAGCATTTCACATGGCGGGAATCGCAGTTATTATGGATGTGGTATATAACCATGTATCCAACTTCGACTGGCATCCTCTGAAATATATTGACCGGGAAATGTATTTCAGACTCGATAAAGATGGAGACTACATAACTCATAGCGGTTGTGGAAATGATACTCGTTCGGAACATCCCAAAATGCGGCAATTGATATTGGAAAGCGTTAAATACTGGATGACGGAATATCATATAGATGGATTTCGTTTTGATCTTGGCAACCTGATTAACGCTGAAACAAGACAGCTTATAATTGATGAATTAAAAGCCATCAATCCTCATGTCATCCTCTTGGCCGAACCCTGGGGAAATGGCTATGATCCTGATGGCTTTTCAGATATGGGCTGGGCATCATTCAATGACCAGTTCAGGGATGGCTTAAAAGGCAGCGTATTTGACGTTGAAGAAAAAGGATTTCTCTTTGGCCAGTATCGTGGTAAAGATGATCAAAATATTTTACAATGCTTGGTGATGGGCTCACTACGCGAGTATGACGGGCAGTATATAAGATCTGCTCATAGCGTGAATTATCTTGAATGTCATGATAACCATACATTCGGAGATCGACTGCGCATCACCGGTGGGTTTGTAGATAAAGATGAAAAAATAACTAATACTCAAAAAAATGCCCTTGTTCAGGATAAGCTTTTGGCAATGAATAAGCTTGGTGCCCTATTTCTATTTACCAGCCAGGGGATAACATTTATACATGAGGGTCAGGAATGGGCGCGAAGCAAGGTCGTGGCTGAAACCACTGTTCCGGATAAACATATTGGATTAATTGATCATAATTCATACGAAAAAGACAATGAAACCAACTGGCTAAACTGGAACGAACGAGAAATGAATCGTGAACTAGTGGATTATTACAAGGGGTTGATTGAGTTAAGAAAACAGTATTCGGAGTTTCGTCATTCAAAGCCGAAGGATTTTACATTTGTGGACGTGGGTGAAAAAGTAGCAGTAGCTTATATATTAAAAGACAGGTTTGTTGTTATTCTTAACGGTGAAAATGAAGATACGCTTGAATTAGACATACCGGCAGGTCAGTGGAACATTTTAGCCGATGAAAAACTTGTAAACCTTGAGAATCAGCAATTGGTATCAAATAAAATATCAGTTCCACCCTCGTCTGGTATTGTGTTAA
>JYMV01034781.1_pt1 | contig 11137 bp, 10 predicted proteins | sample 338911 | NCBI WGS metagenome assembly JYMV01 (sample SAMN03354496, study PRJNA234377) | hydrothermal vent metagenome | biome: Deep sea; feature: Hydrothermal plumes at the Eastern Lau Spreading Center, Western Pacific Ocean; material: Seawater | place: Tonga | collected 2009 | depth 2000 m m
GGTCAATTTTTGCAGGTTTCTCTAATTTAAAGATAGCTTCTGATTCAATAAGAACCTTGAAGTATTCTTCAGGATTTTTTTCTTTAAGTGCTTTATAAGTTTCTTGCCATATTCTTTCTTTGGGAAGAGATTCCAGTTCACCGGAAACAGATAAATCATTCATTGTTTCCATGGTTTTTTTATCAACAGAGAAGTCTAGATGTTTTAATTTAGCAGAAAATCTCGCTACCCTCAGAACCCTTAATGGGTCTTCTTTAAATGCATCTGACACTTGCCTTAAGATTTTGTTTTTTAAATCCTTTTGGCCATCAAAGGGGTCAATGAGGGCTCCTTCTCTAGTTTTGGCTATAGCATTAATGGTTAAATCTCTTCTTTTTAAGTCTTCTTCTAAAGTAACGTTAGTTTTGGTATTAAATGAAAAGCCCTTGTGTCCAGTGCCAGATTTTCTCTCTGTTCTTGCCAAAGCATATTCTTCTTTAGTATCTGGATGAATGAAGACTGGAAAATCTGAACCGACTTGTTTATAACCCAATTCAATCATAGCTTGCGGGGTGGCCCCAACAACTACCCAGTCTCGTTCTTTTACTTCTATGTCCAGCAAAGTATCTCTTACTGCACCTCCTACAAGATAAATTTCCATTCTTATTAAGTTATTCGATCATAGCTAAAGACTTTACTGTCTTCCAATCTATAAGCTGATAATTTATAACCCCAGACACAGCCAGTATCAATAGCAATAATTTTTTCAATGTTTGTTTTACCGCCCAAGGCTGCCCAATGGCCGAAAATTAGGTGAAGGTTTTCGTTTTTAATGGTTAACGGATGATTAAACCAGGCGTTAAATCCTTTCGGTTTATCTGATTCTGTACCTTTAGTTTCAAGTTCTAATTCCCCATCAATTTTACAAAATCTCATCCTGGTTAGATAATTGGTGTTTAATCTCATTCGATCTAAGCTATTTAAGTTTGGTTCACTTTTGTTTGGTAAGTTTCCATAAATATTACTTAAATAATCTCTATAAAGCTTGTCATCACTTAAAACCGCCTTTATTTCTTGAGCAGCTTCCATCGCATCTTGCCAAGACCAATGCGGAGGTATGCCAGCATGGGTCATCAAATAAATCTTGTTACCGCCCTCACATTGTATGTTTTCGTAATAAAGTAAACTTTGATTCCTGAGCCATTTTTTGTATAAATTTAAATTTTCTGACTCTAACAGTTGCTTAAGCGTGTCTTTTTTAAAAGGTTTTCTTAGGTTTTCTGCAATTGCGAGGAAGTGCATATCGTGGTTACCAAGAACGACATTGCAAGAATCTTTAATTTTATAAATGAACTCAATAGTACGAAGAGAATCAGGCCCTCTGTTAATTAAATCCCCTACAAACCAAAGCTTATCTTGAGCAGGGTCGAAGTTTATTTCGTCTAAAAGTCCTTTTAGCTCAAAGAAGCAACCTTGTACATCTCCAATAGCGTAGTTAGCCATGATCCTATTTCGATAAATATTTAATAATTTTTAAAAAATCGTTGAGGCTTAAAGACTCTGGACGATCATCTGGGTCAATACCTAAATCAATGAATTCATTAGGTTGTAGTATTTTTTTACAAGAAGTAGATATTTTCTTTCTTCTTTTCGAGAACATTAACCTTGTGAGTTCTTGAAGCCTTATGGCCTCTAGGGAGTTTATGTCTTTTTGAAGTTTCGGCTGGAATTTAATAAAGATACTGTCTACTGAAGGTTTGGGGGTAAAACTTTCGGGTAAGATTTCAAATAAATCTTCACTATCAAACATATATTGGGTTAAAACACTAAGTCTACCGTAGGTTTTGTTTCCAGGCGGAGAGACTAATCTTTCCCCAAATTCCTTTTGGAACATATAGTGAATATCAAAAATGTGTTCTGCATTATTAAAAGTCCAAAGCATTATCTTGGAAGATAAGTTATAGGGTAAATTTCCAATAACTCTAAACTTTGACTTATTTCTAGAGAGTTTATCCAAGTTTATCTTTAAGATACTGCCTTGGTGTATTGTTAAGTTAGTAGAGGAGGATTCTAATTTTCTCAAGCTCGAGATCAAGTCCTTATCTATTTCGACACCGTCTATCCTCTTAATTTTTGGCATTAACTTTTTGGTAAGAGCACCTCGACCAGATCCTATTTCAAAAAATTGGTCTTGTTTCTTGGGATTAACTGTTTCTAGTATTCGGTTGAGGATTAACTCATCAGTCAAAAAGTTCTGTCCTAAACTTTTCTTTGCTCTAACCACTCTGGTTTCTTGTTGCTAAATTAAAAGCTAAAGATGAAGCTTCCAAAAGGCTGTTTTCATCTACTTCTTTTTTCCCTGCCATATCATATGCTGTGCCATGATCGACTGAAGTTCTAATGAAGGGCAAACCCAAAGTAATATTAACGGACTTACCAAAACCAACAGTTTTTAAAACAGGAAGGCCTTGGTCATGATACATAGCTAAGTAGGCATCTATGTTCTCTGAGTTTTTCCCTATAAAGGCTGTGTCAGCTGAAGCCGGCCCTATAAGATTAAGTCCTTTTGTTTTAAGGTATTCAATTGCTGGAGCAATAACCTCTTGATCTTCCTTGCCCAGGTATCCTCCATCTCCGGCATGAGGATTTAATCCTAAAACTTTAATACAAGGGTTACTACAACCCCACTTGTTTTGAAGGTCGTTATTCAAGATAGTTAAGCATTCACATAAGTGCTCATAAGTAATAAGTTTTGGCACTTCAGATAATGGCACATGTGTTGTTGCTAAGGCTATTTTTAAGTTATCGCAAGTTAACATCATTAAAACTTTAGAGGTATTAGAAATCTCAGCAAGAACCTCGGTATGACCAAAAAAACTTATCCCCGCTTTATTGATTAACTCTTTATTCAAAGGCCCGGTAACTAAAGCGTCAAATTCTTTGTTGAGAGTCAAGTTTGTGGCTTCCCGTAAAACCTTCATAAGGTAGTCTCCGTAACTAGGATCAGGTTTTCCAGGCTCCACTTTCATTTCAAGAGGGTAAGGTAAGATCCAAAAACTACTGTCATCTAAAGTTTCTTGACCTTTGAATTCTTTAACTTGTACATCTACTTCTAGATTTTGTGCTCTTTCTTGGAATAGATCCACGTCTCCAAATATAACAGGAGTAAAGTTTAAGTTTTTGTTTTGGCCAAAAGCCTTAATGCATATATCAGGGCCAATGCCTGCTGGGTCTCCTGGCGAGACAGCCAGTTTAATCATGAGTTTAATTTAATATCTACGTATGATTCAGATCTTAATTCTATTAGAGTCCTTTGTAGTTCTTGTTCAAATTTTCTATTAAAAATAATTGAATAGGCTCTATTTTTTCTAACATCATCGCTTATATCTTCGTTCCTTCTATCTAAAACCTCTAAAATATGCCACCCAAAACTTGATTGAAAGGGTCTAGAAACCTCTCCTGTGTCTACTGAGTTCATAACTTCTTCAAAGGCAGGGTCAAAAGTATCAGGCGCACTCCAGCCGAGTTCTCCTCCTTCCATTTTTGAACCCGGATCTTCGGAATATTGTCGAGCCAGTTGTTTGAAATCTTCTCCATCAACAAGTTTTTGATAGATTTCATTCATTAAGTCTTTGGTTTGCTTCTCAGATCTTATCTCAGAGAGCTGTACCAAAATATGTCTAACCAAGGTTTGGTCCTCAAATTTAACTACATCACCTCTCTTTTCAGCCAATCTGATGATATGGAAACCGGCTCCGCTTCTTATTAATTCAGATGCCTCACCCACCTTCATTTTTGCAACAACATCTGAAAACAAAGTAGGTAGTTCGGTGGCTTTTCTCCACCCTAAACTTCCTCCCTCTAAAGCATTTTGATCAGAGGAATAAGTTGCAGCTAATTTTTCGAAACTTTCTCCTTCGTTATATCTCCTTATAATATCGGCACCTTTTTCTTTAGTTGAATTAACTTCGCTTTCAGGAGCTTCACTGTTTAAGGAAAGAAGAATTTGCTGAACATTATATTGTTCCGCAAGTTTTGACCTACCTTCTTCAGAATTCAAAAAGTTTTCAATTTCTTGTTCGGATATCTCTATATTTGCACCCACTTTACCTCTTTGGACCCTCTGGATAATAAGCTCTTTCCTTACTGAGTCGCGTAACTTGCTGTAAGACTCATTATTGGCATCTAAGCTCTTTTTAAATTGTTCTAAATTCATAGAATTTTGCGAGGCAAGCATTGAAAGAGCACGATTTAATTCTGCATCACTTATCTTGACTCCTGCGCTGTCTCCAATTTGAAGTTGTATTTCTTCTATAATTAATCTTTCAAGGACCTGTTCTTCTAAAAGTTCTTTAGGCGGCAGTTCTGTGCCTTCACTTCTTAGTCTTCCTATGATGTCCTGAACTCTCTGATTAAGTTCGGATTCCATTATCACTCCAGAATCAACTACAGCTATAACCCTGTCTATGAGCTCAATTTTGGCTTCCATTCTTTCTGAGAAGAAAGAACTGAGCAAAAATCCAATCAACAAAGACAAGGTAAGTTTTTTCTTATAATTACTCTTCATAGTATTAATAAGGCGCTATTGTCTTCTTAGTTACAGTTTGATGCAATTATTCTAATTTAGTTGAAGAAAGTGTCCTTGAGATTTCCTTACCTAACCTTCCAATATTTTTAAGTTCAAAGAAAAAATATGTCTTGCTTCGATCAATTGATGGATCTAATCCTTCAGATAGTGCTTGTAAGGAGGTGGTGTAATAATTTTTCCAAGAAAAATAATCCTCTTCTATCCATCTTCTATGCATCAAACCCCACTTTAGACAACAGTTGGAGTACTCAAAACCAAATAAAATATCATTAGATTTATTCCTTTCATGATCCTTTTGCCATTTTGCAAAAAGATTAACGGATTTTGATAAAGGCCATTGAGTAACTAGTTCAGTGTGATTAGTTTTAAGATCTCTATCCATCCAGGGTATGTAAGTTTTGTTGGGATCTTGTCTTCTGTAAATAGATCTTATTTCAATTCTTTTTAGATCATTTTGTTGATAAGAGAGTCCCACACTGGCTAGGTTCACTTTTTTAGAAGCACTGTCCCATTCTAATAAACTTTTGGACCAAAAATCTCCATTCAATTTTGTTTTAAATTCTGCCACCAAAGGAGAAGTGTCTCTGCTAATAGTGAAGTCTCCATCGTAAAACATTTCGTTCAGATAAAAAGCTTGGCCTATTGATAGAGAGTTATAAGAATTATTATCAGACTTATTTGAAACTCGCTCCAATCCCAAAATAATTTTATTGTTTTCGGAAAACCTATCCAAACCTACAAACCTACCCCGCTGAAATATGGTTGAATAATCCAGAGAGATTATTCGTGAATCAATAAGGTCATTCTGATTTTTAGAACCTTCCTCGACATAAACATATTTTAGGACAGGAATTAAGCTTGTAACTGAGCCTTTATTGATCTTATCTAAAAAGAGACTGTACTTCATTTCTAGCCAAGGAGAGGATGTGCTGTCTTCCAAAGAATCTAGACTATGTTTTATATAAGTAGTCCCCGTTGAGAGTAAGAACAATGAGCTGGGTAAGTTTTTTCTAAAGGATAATTTAGGTGAAAGGTATAAACGATCTACCTTTTTATAAGATTGTCTATGGGGATTAATGTAATCTAGTTCAAACTTACTTTTACTTGCAAAAAGGGAAAAGGATAGACCTTTCTTTGATAAATAAGACTGCATTGTCAAACTTGGCTTAGATCTATACTCTTCAAAAGAGAAGGGGTTTAATATTTGATATCTGCTAGCACCTAGGTCAATTTTAAAAAAAGGGGTGTTCCACGTTAAACCAAATTTTTTAGGTAAATAACTGGTTCTGGTTTCACCAAACTGATTATTTCCTATATCTCTAAAAAAATACTCATCACTGGAGGACTGGAAGTCAAAGATCGAATACCAGTTCTCACTAAAAACCACTTTATTTTGCCAAGATAAGCTCCATCTTGAATCATCATGACTAGTCTCCTCTTTATATTTTTTGTCACTGGATAAACCAGAGACATTTACTTCTCCTTTAAATTTACGATTTAAATAACGAAAATTGGAAGCGAATCCTGATCCTCTAGAAGTAATGTGTTTTGGTGTTAACACCAAATCGTAATTAGGCGCTAAATTAAAATAATAGGGTAGCGAGATATCTAAACCATTATTGGTTTGATGTAATCCTGGAGTTAAAAAACCGGAAATTCTTTCATTACCTAAAGCCGTTCTGACATAGGGGAAGTAAAAAATAGGTGTGTTTCTTATTTTTAATTTAATGCCTTTGATCACAGCATTTTTTTGTTCGTTTAAATAAGTGACCGTCTTAGTCGATATGGTCCAAACAGGGTCTTCTTTTGAACAGCTTGTCACAGAGGTATTAATTAGTTCCACATCCCCTGAAGTCTTTATTAAAAACTCTTCTGACGAACCAAAATTAGAGTTTTCATGATTAATTTCAGCTGTTTTCACTGAAAAAGTTTGGAGATTTAAGTTTGCTTTTATTTCGGATGAATTTATTTTCAAGTTATCTGAAATAACCTCGACTTTTCCTATTAATTCCAATAGACCTTCTGATTCATTAAATAGTGCTTTAGCAGAAGAGAAAGACAGAAGGTTTGTGGTAATAATCACATTTCCTTCCAAGACCAAGTTTCCATTCAGGTCATTGGAAATAGTTTCAGCTTCAATAGTTTCAATCTTTATTTCTTTTCTATTTTGGCTAGGGAAAGCCTCCATTGAAATAAATAAAATAATTAAACTTATAGAAACCGATAAAAACTTTCTTTGAAAAAACATAGCTGTCCTTAGATTATAAAGTCAAGGAAAGGTTCAGGGGCTTATTTCTTCAACTAACTAAGACTTAGTTATAATCAGGAACTTAAATGAATTAATCTGAGAATGAGTTGATGTCTGTAGTAAAAGAAGGCCTCCTAGAGTGGTCAAATAAAAAACTAAGGGATTCAGGGAGAACTGAGATGACTGAAATTGAACCTCTTAGGCAGGAAGCTAGTACAAGGGAATATTTCAGGCTCAAAGGCAAAGAAAACTCTCATATTGGTGTTCTCTCACCACCTAAAACTGAACTTAATGAACAATTTATTTTTCTCTCGAAATTTCTTCGCAAACAAGGAGTAACCGTACCAGAAGTTTTGTATTCGGATCTGACAACAGGGAGGATGCTGTTAGAAGACTTTGGAGATGACTCATATCAGTTCAAACTTAATAAAAAGAATTTTCACCATCTTTTTTCTGCGGCCATTGATGAGATGATCGGCTTTCATCGTTGTCCCCCCGAATCAAAAATACCCACTCTTGGCGAAAAAGAAATAGAAAATCAAATGCTGTTATTTGAAGAATGGTTCCTAAATACTTTATTGGAAGAAAAACTTAGTAGCGATGAGAAAAAATTGTTTTCTAATTTGTATAGAGAGATTCTTAATGATCTTAAAGATCAGCCAAAGGTCTTATGCCATTTTGACTTTGAAAGCAGAAATCTTATGGTTTTACCAAATGGAAATGCCGGAGTACTAGATTTTCAGGATGCTGTGTTTGGTCCTATCTTTCTTGATCCTGTTGCTTTATTCAAAGACCTTTACTTAAATATAAATGATAAGGAAGTAGGTGCTTTGTTAGGTGAATATATAAGTAGATCCGATGAAATAGGACTTGATCAAGAATTGGAAATAGAAGACGCCATAAGGTCTTTTGATTTAACTGGACTCCAAAGACAATTAAGAATTTTAGGCACTATATCAAGGCTCCATTTGAGAGATAATAAATCCTTTAGGCTCCCAGATTTACATAAAACGCTAAATTTTGTGGTAGAAACTTGTAGCAAATACGAAGAACTTAATGAAGTTTCTAGTTATCTTAAGAAGAAAATAGTTCCTTTATTAACCCATACCCTCAAGAAGATTCTATGAAAGCTTTTTTACTAGCTGCAGGATTGGGAACTAGACTACTCCCTCATACTGCAAATAAACCTAAATGCCTTATCGAGGTAGGTGGTAAACCACTGCTCTTATGGCACGTTGAAAGGCTTAAGTCATTCGGCATTAAGCACTTACTTATTAATTTATTTCATGAAGGACAGCAGATTGAAGATTTCTTGGGTGACGGTTCTGAATTAGGCATGACCATTGAATACATTTATGAGAAAAAACTTTTAGGTACAGGAGGGGGCTTAGGGAATGCCCGTAGCCTTATTGGAGACGAACCTTTTATGTTGATCAGCGGAGATGTTTGGACGGACTTTGAATTGTCAGGCCTATCCTTAGAAATTGAATCTTTGGCGCATCTAGTTTTGTTAGAAAATCCTAAACACAACCCCCACGGAGATATGTTTCTAGATAATGGAAGGGTTAATTCGTCGAAAAAAGGGAAAAGTCTTACTTTTTCAGGACTAGCTTTAATTGATCCTAAATTGTTTAGTGATGGCAAAAAAGGTAAGTACGATCTATGGAATGAAATACTTTTACCAGCTAGTCAAAAGGGACTGGTAACTGGTGAGATATATAAAGGTTTCCTGGTCAATATAAACACCATAGAAGATGTGGAAAAATTAGACGCTTACTTGTCTGAAGGGTAAACTCTGCCGCCCTTGAGATAAAGAAGATGGCAAAACAAGAAAATATCCTAGCGCCCTCAATACTTTCAGCTGATTTTGCTCGACTTGGAGAAGAAGTAGATGCTGTTCTTACGGCGGGAGCTGACTGGGTTCATTTCGATGTAATGGACAATCACTATGTACCTAACTTAACCATTGGCCCAATGGTTTGTAGTGCGTTAAGAGATTATGGTGTAAATGCCCCAATTGATGTGCACTTGATGGTAAAGCCAGTTGATAGTTTGATAGAAGATTTTGCCAAAGCGGGAGCAACTTACATAACTTTTCATCCTGAAGCTTCTGATCATGTAGACAGTTCTTTACAGCTGGTTAAAAAGCATGGTTGTAAGACTGGATTAGTACTTAATCCAACTACCTCTTTAAATTTGCTAGAGAATTGCTGGGATAAGTTAGATATGGTTTTACTTATGTCAGTTAATCCAGGTTTCGGAGGCCAAAATTTTATTCCTTCAGTGTTAGATAAAATTTCTACTTTAAGACAATCAATAGATGATAAAAATTTAAACATTAGACTAGAAGTTGATGGGGGAATTAAACTAGATAACATTGCAGAAGTGTCTAAGGCTGGAGCAGATACATTCGTTTCTGGCTCAGCAATATTTGGAGAGAAGAACTACCGGGAAGTCATTTCCAAAATGCGCCAATCTTTAAACTAATTCTTACATTACAATTAAATGTCCCAACAAAGAATTCCAATTTCGGTAGAAATTCTGGCAGACATGGAAACGCCCTTAAGTGTTTTCAAGAAGCTGGGAAATAAACCTTTCTCTTATTTATTTGAGTCCGTTGAAGGAGGGGAGAAGTGGGCGAGATATTCACTCATAGGATTACCCTCTTCAACAGTAATCAAGGTGTACAAAAATACGATTCAAATTTATGAAGATGGCCAGATTGTAGAGGAAGTAACTTCTCAGGATCCACTAAAGTTTATAGAAGAATATCAAGAAGACATAAACGTAAAGCTTAACGATGAACTTCCTGCTTTCACTGGCGGGTTAGTGGGGTATCTTGGCTACGACTGCATTAGATATATTGAACCCAAATTATCCGGTTCTAATCTTCCAGACCCCCTAGGAACTCCAGATGCTCTTTTTATGCTTTCAGAGGAAGTAGCTGTTTTTGATAACCTCAATAACAAGTTGCACCTAATAGTGCTTTCTAAAAGTGAATCGGAAAAAGATATTGCTAGGGCGGAAGAAAGGCTTAGAGATCTTTCAGACAAATTAAATCATCCCTTGATACTAGAGAATTCAGAGGAAATTACAGACCCAGCAACGGAGAAGGATTTTATTTCAGGATTTGGTGAAAAGGAATTCAAACAATCCGTAGAGAAGATTAAGGAATATATTAAAGCAGGAGATGTAATGCAGGTTGTTTGCTCTCAAAGAATGTCTATTCCTTTTACCTCTGACCCAGTTGAACTTTATCGCTCTATCAGACACCTAAGCCCTTCTCCTTATCTGTATTATTTAAATCTCGATGAATTTCACATTGTAGGGTCTTCTCCAGAAATCTTAGCCAGACTAGAGGACGGTGAAGTTACTGTTAGACCTCTTGCTGGAACAAGAAGAAGAGGCAGGAATGAGCAAGATGATATTGCCATGGAAGAGGAAATGGTTAATGACCCAAAAGAAATAGCTGAGCATCTGATGCTAATAGATTTAGGTAGGAATGATATCGGCAGAATAGCTGAAGCAGGAACTGTTGAAGTCACTCAGAAATTTGGAGTAGAAAGATACAGTCATGTTATGCATATGGTTTCTAATGTTAGGGCTAAGCTAAGAAAAGGATTAAAAGCTATGGATGTCGTTAGAGCAACTTTTCCAGCAGGGACTCTTTCTGGAGCTCCTAAAATAAGAGCAATGGAAATCATTGATGAATTTGAACCTGTTAAAAGAGGTATCTATGGTGGTGCGGTCGGATATTTCTCTTGGCAGGGAAATATGGACATGGCCATAGCCATTAGAACAGCAATAATTAAAGACGAAGTTTTGTACATTCAAGCGGGAGGGGGTTTTGTTGCAGATTCTGATCCTGAACTTGAATGGAAAGAATCCTTGAATAAAGCCAGAGCTATATTCAAAGCCGTTGAAATGGTTCAACAGAAATTGAAGGGTTAACTTTATGTTATTAATGATAGATAACTACGATTCTTTTACTTACAACCTAGTTCAATACTTCTATCAACTAGGTCAAGAGGTAGAAGTTTATCGCAATGACTTAATTTCTCTCGATGATATAGAGAAAAAAAGTCCTGAGTATGTTGTCATTTCTCCAGGACCTTGCACACCAAAAGAAGCTGGTATTTCAGTAGAACTTATAAAAGAATTTAAAGATAAACTTCCTATCTTAGGGGTCTGTCTAGGACATCAGTGTTTAGGAGCTGCTTTTGGAGCCAACATTATAAGAGCTAGCAATATTATGCATGGCAAGCTCTCACCTATATCATCGAGAGAAATTAAGTCATTGCGATAAACTTCTACCTCTTGAC
>JYMV01007751.1_pt1 | contig 11135 bp, 10 predicted proteins | sample 338911 | NCBI WGS metagenome assembly JYMV01 (sample SAMN03354496, study PRJNA234377) | hydrothermal vent metagenome | biome: Deep sea; feature: Hydrothermal plumes at the Eastern Lau Spreading Center, Western Pacific Ocean; material: Seawater | place: Tonga | collected 2009 | depth 2000 m m
ACTGAAAAAGGCGCTTTTGAGCGCCTTTTTTATTGAGGTTCGAAAAGGGTTAATTAGCTGGTTTTTTAATGCGCTCCAGCAACATATCTTCCAGCTCAAAGCGCTCTTCCAGTTTTTCACCCAGCAAAGTCAGGTTTCTGACAAAGTCTTGCATTTCCTGTTCAGAATTTAATTCTGCGTAACTGTCGTTGAAGGACAGTGCAGTGTCGGTTGTGGCCTTGATCTTTTCCGTGACCTCGTTGATCCACTGTTCGTTATCGGCATTTTGTTCGCACTCATCCAGAATCTTGTCGTACATCTCAAAATGCCCGGTAGAAGCATAGTCCATCAGTGTTTCGCAGAATGTTTCGATTTCTTTATAATCAGGCAGTGCATTACCGCCGCCTTCAAATGGCGGTAAAGCCGCTAATTTGCAATACTGTACCAGCAGTGTTTTGCGCTCTTCCAGCCAGGTATCAACGAGTTTATGGATGCCACCCCATTTTTCTTGCGCTTGTTCAATTCGGGTTAACATGATTAATGCCTTCTGAGTTATGATTGGTGCTCTGTCAGGGACAACAAAATGTCTAACGGTGCGCACCCATTTGATTCTGATTTCAGTATAACAAAAACTTCAGACACCAAAAGGTTTGTTTATAAGTCTGCTAATAACATTTACCTGCAGTGGGTGGTAACAAAAAGGAGTAACCTAATTTGATTCAACAAAACCCGGCTTTCCACCATGTATCAGACGCTTATTGGATCGTAGTCAGCAAAGAAAATATTTTACAATACACAGATAAACCGGGCCTGATCAGGGGTAATTGGCGTTCACTGACAGAGTTTCACGCCTGGCAGGACGATGTTATTCAGGTCGGAGAAGTCGACTCTGTGCCCTGTTATATGCTGGATCTGGAGTCGCAATCGGTGGGCAATGACGAGCTGGATAGCCTGAGCTTGCGGGCGATGCTGATGCAATTACCCAGCGAATTGTTTTATGTGGTTTCCCGGGCCTGGCAGGTGGCCTTATTTTTACGCACCCATCGTTTTTGTGGTTGTTGTGGTGACAAGATGACCCGTGTTGACTGGGAGCTGGCCACCCAATGCCATACCTGTCATCACCGCTGCTATCCTCGGATTTCGCCCTGTATTATTGTGGCAATTCGCAAAGGTAAACAAATCCTGTTGGCCAAAGGAGCGCATCATAAAAACGATTTGTATTCGACACTTGCTGGTTTTGTAGAAAGTGGAGAAACCCTGGAGCAGGCTGTGCATCGGGAAGTGTTTGAAGAAGTGGGAGTTAAAGTGAAAAATCTGGAATATTTTTCCAGTCAGCCCTGGCCATTTCCCCATTCACTGATGTGTGGCTTTTTAGCTGAGTATGATTCTGGTGAAATAAAGGTTGATGGAGAAGAAATTATTGCCGCTGACTTTTTTGACTTTGATGCGCTGCCTAATATACCGCCTAAATTTTCTATTGCAGGCAGGTTGATCTCAGCCACTGAAAAACGCGTAGCAGAATAGCCAGGATAGTTCTGAATATTCAAAACACTGGATATTGAATCGGACAAATAAAAAAGCCCTTTCAAGAGAAAGGGCCCTAATTTCTGTTAGCGTCTTGGTCCTGTTTTTCAGGCTTCTTTATTGTTCGGAAGTCGTTAACTGCAATAAGTTATAGCAGATAATTAAAAAGAATGACAAGTTTTTTAGTATAAAAAATTAGCTATTCTACAAAAGTTCTCTTTCTTCGCGGCTTTTTGTGTAAAATAGCGCGGTTTTCAAAAATCTCTCAAACTGCCCATGGCGTAAGGTGTTATGACCCAGCAAAGCAATCCCAATCCCCTGAAGAATGATCGTTATCTTAAAGCCTTGTTAAGAGAGCCTGTTGATGTCACACCAGTATGGATGATGCGCCAGGCTGGTCGTTATTTACCAGAATACAAAGCCACTCGCGCTCAGGCAGGCGATTTTATGTCGCTATGTAAAAACACCGAATTAGCCTGTGAAGTCACGCTGCAGCCTTTGCGTCGTTTTCCACTGGATGCTGCAATATTATTTTCCGATATTTTAACCATTCCCGATGCGATGGGACTGGGTCTGTATTTTGAAACCGGTGAAGGTCCAAAATTTGAACGCCCGCTGAGCAATATGGCTGACATCGAAAAATTACCTATTCCAGACCCGGAAGCTGAACTTGGTTACGTGATGGATGCCGTCAGAGCGATTCGAAGTGCCCTGCAAGGCAGTGTGCCACTGATTGGTTTCTCCGGTAGCCCCTGGACCCTGGCCACCTACATGGTTGAAGGCGGCTCTACTAAAACCTTCGGCAAGATCAAGAAAATGGCCTTTGCTGATCCGGGCGCGCTGCATTTATTATTGGATAAATTGGCCGATTCGGTTGTGCTCTACCTTAATGCTCAAGTTAAAGCGGGTGCTCAATCCCTGATGGTATTTGACACCTGGGGCGGAGTGTTATCCCCTCAGGCCTATAAAGAATTTTCTTTGCGTTACATGGAAAAGATCGTGGCCGGGTTAATTCGGGAAAACGAAGGACGTAAAGTGCCAGTAACTCTGTTTACTAAAAACGGTGGACAATGGTTGGAAGCGATTGCAGCCACTGGCTGTGATGCGGTTGGCCTGGACTGGACTACAGACATTGCTGATGCGCGTGCTCGTGTTGGCGATAAAGTGGCCATTCAGGGCAATATGGACCCTTGTATGTTGCACGCATCGGCTGAGCGCATTGAAGCTGAAGTCGCTTCAATACTGGCGGGTTATGGTGAGGGCAGTGGTCACGTGTTCAATCTGGGACATGGTATTCACCCTGATATTGATCCAGAAAAAGCAGGTGCCTTTATTAACGCCGTTCACAAATTAAGTGGGCAATACCACAAATAAAGCGTGCTCAGTCTACAGCCTCTAACCTTGGTCTGATGAAGGTAAAGGTTAGAGCGTTACTCAATTTCCTCGCTGCGTTGGCCCGACACTTCTGCAAAGGCAATTACAGCGCAATGTGAACGAAATAATTCATATAATTCAAGCATTAAAGAAACTTTGCGTGATGGATCAAAAATGAACTATCATGTACAAAGTTTCTATATAATTTCTAAAAATGTGTAGGGTAAAGCTAAATGTCCAGCGTACTGTTAGTTGAGGACGACAAGGAAATGAGCAGTCTGGTGGAGATATTTCTGTCCGGAAACGGTTTTACTATTACTCCCGTAGAAACTGCCAAAGACTGCTTTCTCCAGGTAGCAAAACGTAATTTCGATGTGATTATTTTGGATCTGACCTTACCGGATGAAGATGGTCTGGTGATCCTGAGAAAGCTGGTAAAGCGCACTACAACACCCATTATGATCATCTCCGGTCGCAAAACTGACGATGATAAGGTAGCTGGTCTTGAGCTTGGCGCTAAAGATTATCTGGGTAAACCCTTTTCTTTAAAAGAACTGTTATTCCGGGTTAAAAATGTGCTGGGCTTGCCTTTGGTGGAAGATACTCAGGAAGAGGATCTGACATTCCATGACTATGTATTAAGCCAAAAGCGCCGGGCCTTATTTGATGTCGATGGTAATCGCATAGAGCTGACACAGCATGAACTTAAGGTACTGACTACGTTGGCAAGGCGTAGCAATGAAGTGGTGCCCAGGGAGGAAATAGTTGAGCAAGTTTCGGATCTGGATATTCCGGAAAACAACCGCGCTGTAGATATTAGTATCAGTCGCTTGCGCAAAAAGTTGTGCGACAATGAAAAGCCCTTTCGCATCATACAAACTATTCGTGGCGAAGGGTACATGCTGCGCAACTAAGTCACATGCCTGTCAGGCGCTGTCTGGCATACCTTTTTCAACCGTGCGGATTAAGCGCAAGGTAAGTCGACCGGTTTTCTCAGCTTCAATTTTGGCTTGCTTTTGCAGTTGCTCATTAATTGCCCATTCAATATGGCGTTGGACCATCTCGGAAGCTTCACTGAGTTTTTGGCGTAATGCCTGCAAAATCGTTTCACTGAATTGCGCATTACCCAGGGCAATACTGATGTTGCGTTGCCAGGCTTGATAGCCAATACGCCGGATTGCTGAGCCTTGCATGTTATCCAGAAATGTTTGTTCATCCCATTTAAACAACGACAACAAAGTTGCCTGAGTCAGCTTGTGGCGAACCTCAAAGTCCGGCTCCTTGCTTAACTGTGCGTAGCGGTTCCAGGGGCAAATTAACTGGCAGTCATCACAGCCATAAATGCGGTTACCCATAGCACGGCGAAACTCTTCAGGAATATCGCCTTTGTTTTCGATAGTCAGATAACTGATACAGCGCCTGCCATCCACTACATAAGGTGCGACTATGGCTTTGGTGGGGCAAACGGTAATGCAGGCCACGCAGTTACCGCACTGATCTTCTGCCGGGAGATCGGTGGGTAATGGCAAATTGATAAAAAGTTCTCCCAGAAAAAATAGGGAGCCGGCATGACTGTTTAGAGTCAGACTGTGTTTTCCAGTCCAGCCTATGCCGGCCTTTTCCGCCAGTGCATGTTCCAATACCGGTGCAGAATCCACAAATGGACGCCATTGCGCTGACGGTACTTGCTCAGAAATTTTCTCGCCCAGCTTTTTCAAACGGTTGCGCATCACCTTGTGATAGTCTCTACCAGTGGCATATCGGCTGATATAGGCTCGCTGATCATCTTTTAGGTTTTTGGCAAATTGCGCGTTTTCCGGTAAGTAGGCCATACAGACGCTGATGACTCTTAAGGTGCCCGGAACCAATTTGTCAGGGGCCAGGCGCTTATCGGTATTTTCGGTTATCCAGTTCATATCGCCGTAATAACCATTGTCTAACCAATCCTGTAACGCTATTTTATGATCTTCCAGGTTAATATCAGCAATACCTACTTGCTGGAAGCCAAGTTCCTGGCCCCAGGTTTTGATTTTTTTACTGAGTTCAGCGTAACTATCGTCGGGAAGGGCAGACATTGAAAACCTTTAAAAACCTATTTCAACGAGAGAGTTTAACACACAATATTTATACCGCAGATCAGGTTCGCCTGGTGGAGCCGCGGGCCGCAGAGTTAGCTGGAATAAGCCTGTATCAGTTGATGGAAAATGCCGGTACCGCGGTATTTGGATTGTTGCTCAAACAATATCAGGATGCCCGTAAGTTAATTGTGTTGGCCGGACATGGCAACAATGGTGGCGATGCTTATGTGGTGGCTCGCTTAGCGCTGGAAGCGGGTCTGGCGTGTGAGGTTTGTGAGTTGGGTAATCCGCAAAAGCTGTCTGCCGACGCCAGTTTGGCCCGCAGCAAGTGGTTAGCGCGAAAAGGTGCTACGCGTGATGCCCATAATCTGGACTTTAGTCAGTATGATTTATGCATCGACGGTATGTTGGGAACCGGAATTAAAGGTGCGGTAAAAGCCCCGTATGCAGAAGTTATCTCGCGCCTGAATGACAGTGTTATCAGGGTGATCAGTATTGATATTCCCTCAGGTATGAATGCCGACACCGGTTATGCCGCTGGTGTTGCGGTGCAGGCGGATGATACCTGTACCTTCGTAGGCATTAAAAGTGGATTAAAAACCGGAGAAGGCAAACAGTATTGTGGCAGATTGCACTTTTTTGATCTGGGTATTGGGCAGGAGTTTCAGCGTATTGCCGTTCAGGTGGGTAAAATCATCGACTTTCAGATGTTGCCGCCTCTGCCTAAAAGGCAAATTAATACTCATAAAGGCGCAATGGGAAAATTACTCTGTATTGGCGGTAATGAAAGCTATGCCGGGGCTATTCGCTTAACAGCTGAAGCTGCATTGCGCACCGGAGCCGGACTGGTGAAAGTGTTTTGCCATCCGGGCTCCCGTTCTACTATCAATGGCACTCGTCCGGAAATTATGGTGGAAACCCGCACCGAACAATTATCTGAAACCCTCTCCTGGGCTAGTGCCATTGCCATTGGACCGGGTCTGGGCAAAGACTTGTGGTCGGTAACTTTGCTGGAAGCCACCTTGCAACACTGTCTGCAATTTCACAAGCACCTGGTGATTGATGCCGATGCCTTAAACCTGATAGCGGAACATTATCGTCTGGCTATCCCTAAGAATCTGGCTATCATCACACCCCATTCAGCAGAAGCCGCTCGTTTGTTAAAATCCTCAGTAAATGCGGTTGAATCAGATCGTTATCAAGCGGTATCAACCCTGACTCAACAATTTGAAGCGGTAGCGGTGTTAAAAGGGGCTGGCAGTCTGATCGCCTCGCAGGAAAATACCTGGGTATGTAACAACGGCAATCCTGGCATGGCAACGGGAGGCATGGGGGACGTGCTAACTGGTATATTGGGCGCATTACTGGCGCAAGGCATGAGCAACCGACTAAGCGCCCTCTATGGGGTTTGTTTACACAGCCGTGCTGCTGATTTAGTTGCACAGGAATATGGCCAGATAGGCTTGTTAGCCAGCGATTTGTTCCCATATATACGCCGACTCATCAATACTGAACAACGCGACTGAACCGGAGCGGTTTAACATGAAGCAAACGATTCTGAGTAATTCGGAACAAGAAACTGAACAACTGGCACAACGTCTGGCGGGGTTTTGCCTGCAGAATCCAGGCGCCTGGACAATCCATCTGCACGGTGATCTAGGGGCCGGAAAAACCTGTTTTAGTCGCGGATTCATCGGTGGCCTGGGGCATACAGGCAGTGTTAAAAGCCCCACTTATACTCTGGTGGAACCTTATGATTTAGAGAGCTTTAAAGTGTTTCACTTTGATCTCTATCGACTGGCGGACCCGGAAGAACTGGAATTCATGGGAATTCGCGATTATCAGCAACAGGACACCATCAACCTGATTGAATGGCCGGAAAAGGGCGCTGGGTTGTTGCCGGAACCGGATCTGGAGATAACTATTGAGTTTACCGACCAAGGGCGTAGTATAGAGCTACTAGGAAGGTCTCCCCAGGCAAGGGAACTGATACAACAATTAAAATAATATGTATCAATGAAGATATTGTTGCGCTACTGCCTGCTGGTTTTTTTGTGCTATCCGGTTAGCGGAGGCCTGTTCTCGTCTAAAGTTTATGCCAGCAACAATGCAATCAACAGTGTTCGTATCTGGCCATCCCCCACCAATACCCGAGTTGTACTGGATTTGCAGCAACAACCCAAATACAGCTGGTTTACCTTACAAAATCCCAATCGACTGGTCATTGATCTGGCTGATACCAAAGGCGATCTAGATTTTGCAAAAATCACTAACAACAGTGAGTTAGTGAAAAAAATTCGCTACAGTCGGCCAAAATCCAGTGGTGATGTACGCATCGTGTTGGAACTGGACAAAAAGGTCACTCCACAGATTTTCTCTTTGCAACCAACCGCACCCTATGGCAATCGCCTGGTTGTGGACCTGCCCGATGATCGCGATACGCAACGAGGCATTATTGAACAGCCGGTTAACAAGCGCCATCAGGATATTATTATTGCTATTGATGCCGGACATGGCGGTGAAGATCCTGGCTCTATAGGTCGCGGTGGCACGTTTGAGAAAAATGTGACCTTGAAAGTGGCGCAGGAGCTGGCAAGACTAGTGGATGCCGAGCCGGGTATGCGCTCTGTATTGATCAGAACTGGCGATTATTATCTGACTCCCAACCGTCGACCTGAAATCGCACGTGAAAAGAAAGCCGATTTATTTGTATCTGTGCACGCCGATGCTTTCACTCAACCTCAACCCAATGGTTCATCGGTATGGGTACTATCAACCGGCAGGGCCAACAGTGAATTAGGTCGCTGGCTGGAAAATACCGAACAGCATTCTGAGCTATTAGGCGGTGCTGCTGAGGTGATCCAGGATACTAACAACGAGCGTTATTTAACGCAGGCACTGCTAGATATGTCTATGGATCATTCCATTGCCACCAGTTACGACGTCAGCCGCAATATTTTGTCTGAATTGAAAGGCATGATGAAATTGCACAAGAAAACCCCGCAGGCAGCCAGCCTGGCGGTGTTAACCTCCCCGGATATTCCTTCTGTGTTGGTGGAAGTGGGTTTTATTTCCAACCCCAAAGAAGAAAAGAATTTAAACTGGCGCAAGCATCAACAAAACCTGGCTCAGTCAATTTTTAAAGGTATTAAATCCCACTTTTTAAACAGCCCACCAGATGGTACCTTGTGGGCCAAACAGAGACCCAAAAATCGCACCCATCGCGTCGAACGAGGAGATTCCCTCAGCGAATTGGCGGTGCGTTATAATGTCAGTGTAAACAATTTAAAAAGGGCCAATAATCTGAGAACCGATATTGTCAGAATTGGCCAGGTTTTAAATATTCCACAAAGTTAAAAACGAGTCGAAAGTCCCTTGCCAATAAAAGTGTTACCTGCCAGGTTGGCTAACCAAATTGCCGCCGGAGAAGTGGTTGAACGTCCCGCTTCTGTATTAAAAGAGCTGCTGGAAAACAGTATAGATTCAGGTGCCACACAAATAACTATTGATGTGGAAAAAGGCGGACATAAAAAGATTAAAGTGACAGATAATGGCTCCGGCATCGATAAAGATGAATTAATGCTGGCACTGAGTCGACATGCCACCAGTAAAGTAGCTGAGCTGGAAGATTTAGAGCACATTGCAACTCTGGGGTTTCGCGGTGAGGCATTAGCCAGTATCAGTTCGGTGTCACGACTGACTTTAACCTCTCGCACAGAACAACAATCCGAAGCCTGGCAGGCCCGCAGTGAAGGCCGTGATATGCAGGTCATCGTTGAGCCGGCAGCACACCCCAAAGGCACCAGTGTGGAAGTGTTAGACTTGTTTTTTAACACCCCAGCCAGGCGCAAATTTCTGCGCACCGAGAAAACCGAGTTTAATCATATTGAAACCCTGTTCACCCGCATCGCGCTGAGTCGCTTCGATGTTGGGATGAAATTGCTGCACAACGGTAAGTTGGTGAAGTCTTTACCTGCAATTACCGCTGAGGATGAGCAAATTAAACGCATCCAGCAAATAGTGGGCAACAGCGTCAGCCAGGATTTTTTGTACCTGGACAGCCAGTATCAACAGTTCCGGCTGTTAGGGTGGGTATCTAAGCCTGGTGCCTTTCGATCCGTGAATGACACCCAATACGTGTTTGTAAATAATCGCATGATGCGTGATAAATTGATTCTTCACGCTATCAGACAGGCTTTTGAGGGGCAGTTACCGCCTGATAAGTTCCCATTTTTTGTGCTGTACCTGACTCTGCCGCACCATGAAGTTGATGTTAATGTGCACCCGGCTAAACACGAAGTGCGCTTTCATCAGGCGCGTCTGGTGCATGATTTTATTTATTCAGCGGTCAGCGATGCCATGAATGCAGAAGATTTACAGCTTGCCAGGCCCACAGCGCCCGAGCAAGGCAATGAGTTTACCCAGCCTGCGGCGCCTTCAGCTTTGACCTCACAGCCTTCAGCACGCCGACACAATTATCAGCCCGACAGCGAATATATCAAGCCACTGCAAAACACCACTTCGCGGTCCAGCGGCTATCATGGCGGTTACAGCAGTAATAGTGGTGCTGCTATCAATGAAGCTGCGAGTAATTATTCGCAACTCATGCATCCTTCACCTTCTCATGCAGTATCTGAAGAGAAAGGCACTCTGAGTAAAGTAAAACAAGAAGCTGCCGGGTTTGAAGTACCGGGTTGCGGCTGGCTGGTGCGCAAAGAAGAGCAAGTGTACTTTGTGCCTGAGCAAAAAGTGCTGAGCGATTATTTGCAAAGCCGCTATCTGAAAGACGGTCCTATCTCCCAGCCACTGTTATTGCCGGTTTCTGTTGAGAATAAGCAGCAACTTGATGCGACAGCCCTTTGTGAGTGCGCCTCAAAATTGGGTATGCAGCTTGAACCCTATCAAAATAAGCTAATCTTAAAGCAGGTGCCAGTGGGAGCCAGAAATCAACGTTGGCAAGACATCATGTTGGCGATAACCGCCACTGAACAATGTACCCTGGACATTTTGTTAGACTGTCTGGCGCGTTATTGGCAATTAGATGAACAAATGAACAAACAAGCATTGTTTGAGCTGTGGATGAAGCAACAATCAGCGGAAATATTTACAGAACAGGGTATGGTTCCTGTTCCTTTACACACATGGTTACAAGAATTTAATGGCAACTGATTCACAGACACTTCCTAAAGCAATCTTTTTGATGGGACCCACGGCGTCGGGCAAAACCGACCTGGCAATTGCACTGGTGCAAAGTGGCTTGTGTGACATTATCAGTGTCGATTCTGCGCTGATTTATAAGGGCATGGACATAGGCACAGCCAAGCCTACGCTTCAGGAGCAGCAACTGGCACCGCACAGGTTAATTGATATTCTGGACCCGGCTGAGTCTTATTCCGTGGCTCAGTTTCGTCAGGATGCCCTGCGGGAAATGCAGCAAATCACTGAACAGGGGCGTATTCCATTGCTGGTGGGCGGTACCATGATGTATTACAAAGCCCTTACTGACGGAATTTCCAATCTACCCGAGTCAGATGCCGCTGTGCGTCAGCAAATCAGTGAAGAAGCAGAAAGCAAAGGCTGGCAGGCACTACACGAAGAATTACAGACGATTGATGCCGTATCTGCCGCCCGTATTCACCCCAACGATCCGCAACGCTTAATGCGCGCCATTGAAGTGTATCGATTAACGGGAAAATCCATGACGGAATTGACGGCAACACGGTCGTCATCTATACCCTATAATATACTTCAGTTGGGGATCGCTCCCGAAGACCGGAGTGTATTACATCAACGCATCGAACAACGCTTTGATATTATGTTGAAAAACGGCTTTCAAAGTGAAGTGGAAGCGCTTATGCAGCGCAAGGATTTGCACCTGGATTTGCCTTCTATGCGCTGTGTTGGTTATCGTCAAATGTGGTTATATCTTGTAGGAAAGTATGATTTTGACGAAATGCGATACCGTGGTATTGTCGCAACAAGGCAGTTGGCCAAGCGCCAATTAACCTGGCTAAGAGGTTGGCCAGAGTTGCATTGGTTGGATACTTTTGCCAATAATAACGTTAATCGGGTCAAAGACTTATTCTCTAAGTTGTAACTTGAATTTGCTGTGGTAAGACCCAAATATCAGGAGTGTATACAGTCCAGGTAAATCCTGTATACTGTATTTGACTTGCCCTT
>JYMV01031716.1_pt1 | contig 11131 bp, 8 predicted proteins | sample 338911 | NCBI WGS metagenome assembly JYMV01 (sample SAMN03354496, study PRJNA234377) | hydrothermal vent metagenome | biome: Deep sea; feature: Hydrothermal plumes at the Eastern Lau Spreading Center, Western Pacific Ocean; material: Seawater | place: Tonga | collected 2009 | depth 2000 m m
GCGACGTCGAGCACCGGGCCGGCGGGCACGCCGGCCGCCTCGAGGCGGCTGAGCCAGTCGGCGCTCGTGCGCGTTCGGATGATTGGCGCCAGCGCCTTGGCCAATTCGATGCGGTGGGTGATGCGGCCGTGGTTGTTTGTGAATCGCGGGTCCTCGCCCAGCTCGGGGGCCGTGATGAGGTCGAGGAGCTTGAGCCAGTTGGCCTGGTTGGCGGCGCCCAGCGTGATCCAGCCATCGGTGGTCTTGAACGCCTCGTAGGGCGCGTTGAGGGGATGCGCCGAGCCCATAGGGCCGGGTGCTGTGCCGGATGCCATCGCGATCGCCGACTGCCAGTAGGTGTGCACGATGCCGGCCTCGAACAGCGAGGTGTCGACGCGCTGGCCCTGGCCGGTCTTGGCGCGCTGGATGTAGGCGGCGAGCACACCCATGGCCCCGAGGATGCCGGCGGTGATATCGGCCATCGGCGCACCGCATTTGATCGGCGGGCGGCCCGGCGCCTCGCCGGTGATGCTCATCAGCCCGCTCATGCCCTGGGCGATCAGGTCGAAGCCGCCACGCTCGGCGTAGGGCCCAGTGCGGCCGAAGCCCGAGATCTCGCAATAGATCAGACCCGGGTTGGCTTGTCTGAGGGTCTCGTAGCCCAATCCCAGGAGCTCCATGGTTCCCTTACGGTAGTTCTCGATGACGACGTCGACGTCGGCAAGGAGGCGGCGCGCGACCTGCTTGCCACCCGCCGTCTTCAGGTCAACGACGATGCCGCGCTTGTTGCGGTTCATCATCAGGAAGGCAGCCGATTCGTCGCCGATGTCGGGCGGCAGGAAGCGGCGCGAATCGTCACCCGCAGGCGCCTTCTCGAGCTTGATCACGTCGGCGCCCATGTCGGCAAGCATCAGACCGCAGCACGGCCCGGCCATGATATGCGCGAGCTCGATGACCCTGACGCCGGACAGCGGTCCCATCTCAGCGCCCCTTGAATTCAGGTGATATTTTGTCGAGGAAGGCCCGGTAGCCGATGTGGAAGTCTTCGCTGGCGTAGCAGTCCAGTGCGGCCTCGATCTCTTCGTTGCTGAGCGGTGCCGGATCGACGAGGCGCCTGAGCGCCTGCTTGTGGAAGCGCGCGGTAAGCGGCGCGCCCTCGGCGACGCGACGCGCCGTCGCGTAACATTCGGCCTCAACCTCGTCGTCGGCGACGATGCGGTTGACCAAGCCCATGCGCAGCGCTTCGTCAGCGCCGAAGATGCGCCCCTCGAGCAAGATTTCGAGCGTCTTCGAGCGGCCGACCAGGGTGACTATGCCGCGCAGCTCGGCGTAGGCCATGACCAGGCCGAGGCGCTTGATCGGCACGCCGAACGTGCTGGATTGGCCGCAGATGCGCATGTCGCAGAACGCCGCCGCCTCGAGCCCGCCGCCGACGCATACCCCCTTGATCAATGCGAGCGTCGGGTGGCGGCACGCCTCGAGCGCGCCGATCGTGCGCTCGACCGTCGCGTTGTAGGAGCGCGCCTTGTCGCGGTCGGCGCGCTCGGTCTCGAACTCTGAGATGTCGGCGCCAGGAGAGAACGCCTTATCGCCGGCACCACGCAGCACGATGCAGCGCACAGTGTCGTCGGCCTCGAGCACCTCGATCGCATCGCCCAGCGCGATCCAGGTCGCCTTGTCGATCGCGTTCAGCTTTTCGGGCCGGTTGAGCACCACGGTGACGATCGGCCCGTCACGTTCAATCAGGACAGTATCGGCCATCGCTTCAGTCTCCATAGAACAGATCGACCAGGCTGAGCGCCGTGAACGGAAGGTAGGTCACCATCATGAGAACGGCAAACAGGACGCCGATAAAGTAGATGTTGATCTTGCTGACCTCCCAGATGTCCGCCTTGGCGACCGAGCACGCGGTGACCAGAACACTGGCGACCGGCGGCGTCTGTTGGCCGATGCCGAGGTTGAGCGTAACGATGATGCCGAAATGCACCGGGTCGATACCAACCTGGTGCACCAGCGGCATGACAATCGGCACCACCAGGATGATCGCCGCGGCCGAGTGCAGAAACAAACCGACCACCAGGAAGAACAGGTTTAGCAGCGCGAGCACGAAGTACTTGTTCTGCGTGATGTTGCTGATGCCGTCGGCAAGCGTCTGCGGCACCTGGGCTTCGGTGAGGTATTCGCCGATCAGCACCGACGACGCCACCAGCAGCATCACCACCGCGGTTTGTACGCTGCCGTCGATCATCGCCTGTTTCAAATGTGGCCAGTCGAGTTCGCGATAGATAGCACCGATCACCATTGCCGCCACCACCGCGAGTCCCGCGCCCTCGGTGGCGGTGACGAAACCGCCGAAGATGCCGCCGAGAATAATCAGGGGCAGAGTGAAGGCGAGCGCCGCGTCCTTGAAGGTCGCCACTACCTGACTGACCTTGAACACTTCCTCGACCGGGTAGTTGTAATGCACCGCGAAGCGGTGTGCGACCACCATCATCAGGAATCCGCCGAGCACACCCGGGACGATGCCGGCGACGAACAATTGCACCACCGAGCTTTGCGCCATCACCGCGTACAGAATCATCGGGATCGACGGCGGAATGATCACCGCGAGCGTTGCCGACGACGAGGTCACCGCCGCCGCGAACGGAGCGGGGTAACCCTTTTTCTTCATCGATGGAATCAGTATCGATCCGAGCGCCGCGACGTCGGCCACCGCGGAGCCGGAAATCTCGGCGAAGAATAGCGAGGTGCCGATATTCACCATGGCCAGGCCACCCTTGACGAAGCCGAAGATGGCCGAGGCAAAGGCGATCAGCCGGCGCGAGATGCCGGTTGAATTCATAATCGCACCGGCGAGGATAAACAGCGGAATGGCAATCAAAGGAAAATTGGTCGCACCGTCCATCATCACCAGCGCCACGTTCGGCAACACGTCCGGGCCGTGGGCAAACACCATCGCGGCACTCGCGACGACCGCAAGCGCCACCGCGATCGGCACGTTGATCAGCACCAGCGCGAGCAAACCGAGAAACATGAAGAATATAATCATAAGGCAGACACACGTGGATCATTCATGGCGCATCATCTCTTCGCGCGTAATGGCCTCGCGCATTATCTGCGGCATGTTCAGCAGTTCTGCGATGATGAACAACACTGCGCCGATGGGAATCACCGACTGCGTTACCTGGGTGCTGATCCAGGGAAGGCTGATCAGCGTATCGCCTTCAAGAACGACCAACACGATGTAGCCGTACCAGGCGAGGATCAGGAAGAAGCCGATGACCACGGCCTCGGCCAGCAGCACCAGTGGCACGCGGAAGAGCGGTGGCACCACCGCGATCAGGCCCGGCACGCCGATGTGCGCACGCTTCAGGGCCGCAAGCGAGGCGCCGTAATAGGTCAGCCAGGCGAGCTGCACCGAGGCGATCTCGTCATACCAGGAAAGCGATGCGCCGGACCAGCGGTAAATCACGCCGAGCACGACGACCAGGGCCAAGCTGATGATGAGGAATACCGTGATTGTCTCCAGCAGGCGCTCGAACAACGCACGGGCATGGTCAAATTTAATCAACCGAGAACCTCTCGAACTAAATCAGTTTAATCAATGAAACAAGCTGCCCCGCGGCGCGAGGCAGCTTATAGCTCTGCTATTTCGCGAGACCAAGCGCCTTATCGATCAGCTCCTTGCCACCGGGAACGCTGCTGCCGAACTCTTCATAGATCGGCTTGCTGGCGGCGATAAACGCGTCTTTGTTGGCATTGTTCACTGCCATGCCACCCGCCTTCAGCTCGGCGAGCAAGTCAACTTCGAGTTGCGCGGCGATCTTGTAGACATAGGCCTGGGTTTCCTTAGCCGTTTCCTCGAGCACCTTACGCACATCCTCGGGCAGTTTCGCCCAGTACTTAGTGCTTACCGTGACGTAGGCAGGGGTGTAGACGTGGCCAGTCATGGAGAGATACTTCTGCACTTCCTGGAACTTGCCGCTGGCAATCTGCGCCAATGGATTTTCCTGGCCGTCGAAGGTGCCGGTTTGCAGCGCCACGAACACTTCAGAGAAGGATAGCGGTGACGGATTCGCGCCGTAGGACTTGAACATCTTCACGCGCCACACTGATTTCGGGGTTCTCAGCTTGAGGCCCTGCAGGTCGGCCGGTACGTTGATGGGGCGCGTGTTGTTGGTGATGTTACGGAAACCGTTCTCCCAGATCGCGATCACCTTGTAACCCTTCTTTTTGAGGATCGGCACCAGTGTAGGCCACACGATTTCCTTCTCGATGCGCGCCATGTGCGCGCGGTCCTTGACCAGATAAGGCATGTCGAACAGCCCCGCCTCATCGGCGACCGAAGCCATTACCGAGGACGGCAGCGCGAAGTCAACGGTGCCGAGCTTGAGCTTCTTCAGCAGCTCCTTGTCCTTGCCGAGCTGGCTCGAACCGAAGCCGATCACTTTCGCCTTGCCGGCGAGTTTCGCATTGGCGCGCTTGGCAAACTCGTTGACCGAGGCTTCGAACAGCGATCCCGGCTTGCCGACGTGGCCGAACTTGAGCTCGACCATCTGGGCCACGGCCTGGCTCGCCACCAGCACAGTGAATACGAACACGAGCGTGAACATTTTATTAATTTTATGATGTTCCATGAGTCTCCTTCCTTGCAACGATCATATTGTCCTTCGTTCATACGAAGATTCTGCAAGCACCTTCAGGGCACGCCTGTAAAGGTTGCTGACCGGTGAGGCACGGGATTGTGCCGATGCAAATTAAACCAGTTCTCTTGATATTCGCGATAATTTAAGGTACTTTTAAAATGATGTCAAGCTTAATTGTTGAAAAATTTAAAAAATAATATGCGCGAGCTACCTGCACAACATACCAAATTCTTGTATATTTTACCAATTTTTGGTATAGATAGATTTATCCTCTACCAAATTTATTTTACTTTTGTTATTGAGGAAAATATGAAAAAGATTATTTTCCTTTTTTTATCTACATTTTTAACTCTTAGAATCATCTCCTGTGGTGATTAAAAGGAGGAGTTTACTGCAACTACCACAACTACCAATGACAACACAACCACCACCGACGACGACTCCTTACGGTCGAGATGACAAGCCGTAGTCAATAATATTAATATCTTATGAGAACTCGTGACTCACGAGATATTCAAAAGTGTTTAAGTGAAAAGCTAAAATTATAATTAAACAGGTTGTTCTAATTACCCCTGACTCCTGAATAAGATATACTATTGCGAGTCTGGTTCAAGAACCGCCAGCAAACCTTCCACAACATCAACCAAAAGGACGTTATGCAACGACTCCAGAGTGGCCGCCATTTTTTGCAGATTCCCGGACCAACCAATGTGCCTGACCGGATTCTACGCGCCATCGAACGTCCTACAATCGACCACCGGGGTCCGGAGTTCAAGGGCCTGGGTCTTGAGGTACTGGAAGGTATTAAGGAGATTTTCCAGACGAAACAACCGGTGATCATATACCCTTCTTCCGGAACCGGAGCGTGGGAAGCCGCACTTGTCAACACGCTCTCGCCCGGAGATCGGGTGCTGATGTACGAGATACAGGGCACTTCGCCGGCACATGGCACAAGCTGGCAGGGAAGCTCAGCCTTGATGCCCAACTACTCCATGGAAGCTGGAGGGAGGGTGCTAAGCCAGAGGAAATCGAGCAGGCGTTGGTGGAAGACAAGGACCATACCATCAAGTCTGTGTGTGTGGTCCACAACGATACCGCCACCGGCATCACCTCCGACATCCCCGCAATTCGCAAAGCAATCGATCGCGCAGGACACACCGCCCTCTTCTTCGTGGACACGATATCCTCGCTGGGTTCCATCGACTATCGCCATGACGAGTGGGGTGTGGATGTGACGGTGGGCGGCTCACAGAAGGGGTTGATGCTGCCACCGGGCTTGAGCTTCAACGCTATCAGCAAAAAGGCGCTTGTCGCTTCCGGAGAAGCGAAGTTGCCACGTTCCTACTGGGATTGGCAGGACATGCTCAATGCCAACAAGCAGGGAGTCTTTCCTTACACTCCGGCAACCAACCTGCTCTATGGCCTGCGGGAATCCATCCGGATGCTGTTGGAGGAAGGACTAGATCAGGTGTTTTCCAGACACTGCCGACTCGCCGAAGCAACACGTGCCGCTGTTCAGGCTTGGGGACTGGAACTCAATGCGCTCAACCAAAGTGAATACAGCAACTCCCTCACCGCGGTCGTGCTGCCTCAAGGACATGATGCGGATGCGTTCCGCAAGGGGGTACTGGAATGTTTCAACGTCTCTCTCGGCAACGGGCTTGGTCGCCTAAACGGCAAGGTCTTTCGCATCGGGCACCTGGGTGATTTCAACGAACCCATGCTGCTCGGCACCTTGGGGGCAATCGAAATGGGGCTGGAGCTCGCTGAAATCCCGCATCGTCCTGAAGGCGTCCGTGCAGCGATGAGCAACCTTGTCGAAAACAACCGCTGAATGCTGCCCTATTCGGGACTGTGGCCAGTGAAAATAATCTGGTTGAAAAACAATTTGGCGGTTTCGCTTTCAGGTTTGGAATCGAACTTTTACGGCGGATCCGATTCGACAATAAGCTTATCGTCCATGAACACCAACCGGTGCGCTTTAGAATGAAGAATACTGTATTATAACACACCTGAATAAAGATATATACTATTGATATTATTAATTTATAACAATTATTAAGTGTCAAATGTCGCACGGAGCGTCCGGAGCCGTGTTCTATCTGGTGGCGGCAACTCGTCCCGCAGGCGGCTATGTGTTCGTTGGCAGTAGCCTGACGGATGCGGGGCAACAGAGAGAGTTCTGCCATTTCCATAGAAACCTCGTAGTGTTCGGCCTGATAGCCGAACGATCCTGCCATTCCGCAGCAGCCTGAGTGGATCGTTTCGACCTCAATTCCGGGAACGCTCTCCAGCAACTTGATAGTGCAGTCCATCGCGTCAAATGCCTTTTGGTGGCAGTGCCCATGCAGCAGTACCTTTTCGGGTTCAGACGTACGGAATTTAAGGCTCAGCCGCCCCGCGTCATTTTCCGTTATCAGGTATTCTTCCAGCAATTGAACATGATCGGCGAGTTTTTGGGCTTGTGGTCCCGGAAGCAGGGACGGGAGTTCGTCCTTGATCGTGAACACACATGACGGCTCCAGCCCGACGATGGGCACTCCGCGCTCGACGTAGGGCGACAAATTTTCCAGCAATCTAACTGCTTCCAGTTTTGCTTCGTCAATCAATCCTGAGGACAGGAAGGTGCGACCGCAGCAGAGCTTGCGGCGGGTGTTTTTCGCCCGTGGCACGATCACCCTCCGACCCGCCGCTTCCAGCACGGTCAGTCCGTCCCGCAGGACTTGCGGCTCGAAGTAAGTGTTGAAACTGTCTGCGAACAGAACCACTTCCGGGCCTGCGGTTTTTTGCGAGGTTTCCTCCGGACGGAACGGTTGCGAATCCCACTGCGGCAGTTCGCGTTTGCTGGTGAGGCCGAGAAGTTTTTCAGAAAGCTGGGAGAGTCCGGGAATCACGTCACGCAGGTTCGCCAGTCCTCCGAACTTTGCGACCAAGGGGGCGTAGCGTGGCATGTAGGCGAACAGTCTTTCCCGCAGCGAAAGGCCGTTTTTCCGGTTATAATGGTATAGGAACTCGGTCTTCATGCGGTTCATATCCACTCCAGTGGGGCATTCCCTTCGACACGCCTTGCAACCCACGCAGAGCCGCATGGTTTCATACATGTCCTGGGAGGCAAGCGCCTCCGGCCCCAACTGTCCGGAAAGCGCGAGTCGCAGTGCATTTGCAGATGGCGTTCGTCGCGGGTGACGCGGTAGGAAGGGCACATCACCTCAGTGTTGAACTTGCGACATGCACCGTTGTTGTTGCACATTTCTACCGCCCGGTCAAAGCCCCCCCACTCCGACCAGTCCAGTCCGGTTGGCAGGCTCGACTGCCGGTAGTCCGGGCTGTAACGAAAGAGGCGGCGGTCGTCCATTCTGGAGGGCTGCACGATCTTGCCCGGATTCAATAAATCACGGGGGTCGAAGATGCGCTTGATTTCCTCGAATGCCTTCACGAGCCGCTTGCCGTACATGACCTCGTGAAACTCCGAGCGCACCAGACCGTCCCCATGTTCTCCGGAATGCGAGCCCTTGTACTCCCGCACAATCGCAAAGGTTTCTTCTGTGATCGCCCTCAGTTTCTTCGCCTCCATTTCCTGCTTGAGGTTCAGGACGGGGCGGACGTGCAGGCAGCCCACCGAGGCGTGCGCGTACCACGTTCCCGTGGTGCCGTACTTCGCGAAAAGCTCGTTGAGGCGGCTGGTGTATTCTGCAAGGTCCGTCAATTCCACCGCACAATCCTCAATGCACGAGACCGGTTTGCCGTCGCCCTTCATGGACATCATGATGTTGAGTCCTGATTTGCGCACCTCCCAGACTTCCTTCTGGAATCCTGGATCGATTGCTTCCACGACAGCATCTGGGAAACCGTGTGCTGCCATCAGTTCCTCCAACTCGTGCAGCTTGTGTTTGAGAGAATCAAGTTCCTCTCCTGCGAACTCGACCAGCAGTAACGATCCGGGCTTACCATTCACAAAGCGTTTCAGTTTTACCTGAAATTGCGGAATCTCCGACGCGAGTTCGAGCATGGTCTGGTCCACCAACTCCACGGCATCCGGTCCCAATTCGACGAGGTGTTGGGTGGCCGCCATAGCGTCATAGAAGGTTGGAAAGTGACACACGCCCAGCACCGTGTGTTCCGGGATCGGCTGGAGATCGAGGTGGATTTCATTGGAAACCGCGAGTGTGCCTTCCGAGCCGACCAGCAGATGGGCCAAGTTGAGCGAAGACCTTGCCTCTGAGGTCAGCACGTCCAGGTTATAACCCCCCACTCGGCGCTGCACTTTCGGAAAGCGCCGGGCCACTTCGTCGGTTTCGCGAGTACCCAAGTCCAGGAGCTGACTCACAAGTTGTTGCTGCCATTCCGGAGCAACGAAGGCCGTTCCGTTCCCCCACTCACCAAAGTGCATGTGATTCCCATCCGCGAGCACCGCGTCCACCGCCCGGACATTGTCCACCATCTTGCCGTAACGGATGGATCGCGCGCCGCAACTGTTGTTAGCCGTCATGCCGCCAATGGTCGCCCGGCTGCTGGTGGAGACATCAACGGGAAAGAACAAGCTGTGCGGCTTGAGCAGAGCATTGAGTTGGTCGAGCACAATTCCGGGTTGCACCACCACCCGCCGTGTTTCCGGATCCACCGAAATGAGACGGTTGAGGTGTTTGCTGACATCGACGATGATACCGTCCCCAACCGTTTGCCCGCATTGCGAGGTCCCGCCGCCCCGCATCGTCACCGAAACGCCTGTGTCGTTGGCGATGCTGATGGTCGCCAGCACGTCCTCCTCGGTTTTTGGTACCACCACGCCCAGCGGTTTGATTTGATAGATTGAAGCATCGGTGCTGTAAAGCCCCCGCGAAAACTCGTCAAACAGCACTTCAGCGGTAGTTTCCCGCCGCAGGCGTTGGGCCAGTGAGGAGTCTTGAGTGGAAGTGGTGATCATGAATGAGATAAGCCAGGTGTACAGGTTGTTCTTTGTAAGTAACTGATTTTGTGGCGCACCAGACAGGACTTGAACCTGTAACCTACTGATAATAAGTCCGTATACTCCATGTTATACTGAGTGCTATTAAGTAACATTAACTAATATATTCAGCATTCTAACTCCCCTTGCCACTTATATCAAGTGTTACTGAATAGTACTGAATATCAGGGCTGATAGACACCTATATGGACACCTAATTGTTGCACTCAGGTCGAGCCATTAAGTACTTGGCCGGAATACGACGAGAACCTGATCGCTGAAGAGATGGTAACACTAGTTGTCTAGGTAAATGGGAAAGTCGGAGACAGTCTGGAGGAAATGACTGCAGGAACCGACAAAGAAGAAGCTGAGCAATTTGTATTGGCTGCCCCCAAAGTCCAGTCTTACCTCGAAGGCAGGCAAATTCGCAAAGTGATTGTTGTTCCGGAACGTCTGGTGAATATTGTCTGTGACTATATACGAAGAACTCCTACACCTCTAACTGCTGAGGTGGCTGTCTCCTTATGAAGGAGTCCGATCCAATAGGCCCACTATGCCTAAGTTAAAGCTAGCCAAAAAACTATTTTCCCCCGTATTGAGAGAACACTAACAATATTCTTTACACATGAACCCCGGGAAGGTTTGAACCAACCCCGGGGGGCTTTGATCCTTCAAATAGTATTTGAGGTTATTCAAGCCGCATCATTCTTGCCAGTATACTGAAGTATTACTAGTCCAATTATCGGGATAAGTGCTTGCCGCAGAAGTTCCAGTAAACAAATATGCTTTGGAAGAACCAGACAGGGTGCCTGTTTCCCAAATATTTACCTCTGAACCAGTATTTGTAACAAGTAATTCAGTACCTTGTGTGTACCCTAAAGTGGACAAAGCACTAGCAGTATAAAGGGAATTAAAAAATGTCGTGCAAGTGTCGGTATTGCAATTAAGAGCTAAACTCTGTTTATTATAACTAACCTTTTTAGCAGTTGTCGGCTTAGTAGGGCTGCTACCACTCAGCCCGCTAAGACTATCTCCAACCAAGAAGTCCTTATAAAGAAGACTCGTATAACCGGTTATTGTAGCGCAAGAAGCGTCTGAATAATACTGTATTGAGTTAGTATACGTAGTACTTGATGTTATAATTATTTGTTTTTTAAATGCTAATGAACCAATTGGTAAATCAGCTGCTACATCAGCAACTGCAGTGCTATTGGAAATACACCCGCCACTAGGTTCTTGCTGTAAATAACTCAGATTAAAGGTTCCAGTTAGGTTATCAATACCACTAACAGTTCCTGATGCCGTAGTTCCTGAACCAGTTCCTGCTGCTGAAGTAGCAGTAGTTGAAGACTCATCTTTTGAACACGATGTTAATATAACTGCAACGCTGCAGATTAAGACCAGCAGTCTTATTATTTTTTTCATAATAACCTCTTTTATTATAGAAAAATGCAGAATTATTCCTACATTTATGTATCGGGTATGATGTTAATAGACACCGAAATTACTCCCCATTCACATAATACAAAACAACGCAGAAATGCTTCCGGGCAATTTTCAC
>JYMV01008676.1_pt1 | contig 11130 bp, 2 predicted proteins | sample 338911 | NCBI WGS metagenome assembly JYMV01 (sample SAMN03354496, study PRJNA234377) | hydrothermal vent metagenome | biome: Deep sea; feature: Hydrothermal plumes at the Eastern Lau Spreading Center, Western Pacific Ocean; material: Seawater | place: Tonga | collected 2009 | depth 2000 m m
AGAGCAGGAGTTTGTCCTGGTGTCGCTGGCAAAAAATGTCAGCACCGAGACCTTATTTGCAATATTGAGTCATGATGAGCAAGGCTGGTGCGATAACCAGAACACCCCAGAAATTGAATCTTGCCAGGACACTTTGGATGAGGCGCTTTACATCGCACTTAAAGACTTATACCTGCTAAAAGGCGATGAATCTATGGCCTCCTGGGCTTGGGGGGAAGTACATCATACTTTGTATCCTCATCAACCCTTTAGTCACATTAAAGTACTGGATAATATTTTCGAGCGCCGCATCAGTAATGGTGGTTCCGCCAATAGTATCAATGTCGCAGGGTCTCAGTTTAAAAAGTCGGAAGGCTATGAACAAACGTTTGGTGCTGGCTTCAGACAGATAGTGTCTCCCGGACTAAACCCCGCTCAGTATGTGTTTATGAATTCCACCGGGCAATCCAGCAATGTAGTGAGCCAGCATTACGACGACATGATTGAACCCTTCAGGGATGTTAAATACGTCGAATTCTCTCGGGCAAACGATGAACTGATGACCTTAACTTTAACGCCTGCAGACGCCGTGGAAGTAGTTCAATGAAGATGTTTAATCTGTTTACCCGTAAATCACCCAATAAGGTGTTTTTCGCCATCCTTCTGGGCATCCTGGCAGGCCTTTGTTACTCGTTGATAATCCCTTTGGTGATGAAAGTAGTCTCGCCAGATGTATCGGGGCTTGCCACTGTGCAGTCAGAAAAGCTCATGTTTTGGAAATGGGAGGTATCGGACTACCAATTCGCCTTTTTCTTTGTGTGCCTCTGTTTATTTATTCTGGTGAGTAAAAGTGTTTCTCAGGTTTTACTGACTCAGGTGTCGGTGGCGGTCACCATGGATCTCCGTCTGGACGTATATCAACGTATTTTTGCCTCATCGATAGCAACCCTTGAGAAATTGGGACCTGCAAAAATGATGGCTATTCTGACTACGGATGTTCCCAGAGTGAGCATGGGCGCCAGGATGTTGCCCGATTTACTGACTAATCTGGTGACACTCGTGGGCATGCTGGGCTTTTTGATATATCTCAATGTCGAAGTTTTTTGGTTTGTGATGGCCAGTATCGTTTTTGGTATCGTCACCTATCAGGTGCCGGTATTTATCGCTCGAAATTATTTGATCAAGTCGCGGAAAAATCTGGATGGTTTGCACGAGTCCATTCGCGGCCTGCTATATGGTATTAAAGATCTTAAGCTAAATCGCAACAAGCACACTGAATACTTTGAACAGGAGCTATATACGCGCGAGCAACAGATCCGACGAAACGATGTGACCGGGCAGGCAATATTAAAAACCACGGTGAACTATGGTGACCTAATCAGCTTTTTTGTCATTGGTATAGTGAGCTTTATTGTCATTAATCACAGTACTATGACCCGCCATGAGCTGGTGGGCGTGATTATGGCGTTATTGTATGTAACCGGGCCGGTTGCCATGTTGCTAAATTTTTTACCACAACTTTCCATGGCCCGAATTTCATTAAAACGCTTAAATGATCTGTACAAGGACTTGCCTGCTGAAGCTGTGGATCAGGATGTTCACGAAGTAGCTCCATGGGAATCGATCAAGTTTAATAATGTAAAATACCGCTATAAATCACAAAACCAAGATGAGCAGCAAGAGCTGGGCTTTGAAGTCGGTCCGGTAAGCTTTGAAATTAAGAAATCTGAGATCACCTTTATTGTTGGCGGAAATGGTTCAGGCAAGTCAACGTTGAGTAAGCTGATTTCATTACATTACCGCCATGACAGTGGTGACATTTGTTTTGGAGAACAAGTTTTAAATGACCAAAGTATTACCTCATTAAGGCAACAGGTTTCGGTTATTTACTCAGACTACTATCTGTTTACCCGGCTCTTTGGAATAGACAAAAGCCAACTTGGTGAGCAACTTGCGGAAAAAGTGAATCACTATCTGGCGGCATTCGATCTGGAAGATAAAGTCAGTTTTTCTGAGGATAGATTTTCAACCCTTGATTTGTCTGATGGCCAAAGAAGACGTCTGGCATTGCTGGTGTCATTTATCGAAAACAAAGAACTATACATTTTTGATGAATGGGCCGCAGACCAGGATCCGCGCTTCAAAAATATCTTTTATCGGGAAATCCTGCCAGCGCTCAAAGCGAAAGGTAAGGCAATTGTTGTGGTATCACACGACGACAGATATTTCGACATTGCTGATCAGGTGATACAGATGGAATCGGGTAAACAGGTACAAGAGCCTGCCACCCTGGACCGCATTGATAAACAATCTGATGCGAAAAAAGTAACACAAATAATGACGTGCTAGATCACTCGAATACCTTGTTGGTCGGGCACTAGTACCGCCCATTACAAGTGAGACGGGCTCTGAGGGTACAAACTTGAACAATAAAAACAGCGACCTATTTGAACTTACACTCACACAACGCGATATTTTTTACGATCAATTGAAGTTTGAGGGTAATCCTCTATATAACATTGGTGGCTATATTCGATGTTGTCACTATGATGTCGAAGCGTTGCAAGTGGCACATCGCAAAGTGGTGCATAGTCACGATGCCTTTGGCTTGCGGCTGACAGAAGATAACGGCCAAATCAAACAGTATGTATCTGCACAACGAGACTCGGATTTACCCCTGATTGACTTAAGTCAGGAGGTTTCTCCAATTGATTCAGCTCTTCGCTGGTTAGATACGGTGTTTGCCCGTCCTTATGAAATTATTGAATCGCAGCTATGTAGTGCCTGGCTGATTAAGGTTAGCAATACCGAATACTGGTATGTGGGTCTGAGCCATCACCTGGCAATGGATGGTTGGGGGTTTGCAAATTGGGCTTATCAGTTAGCACATTATTATAACAATCCTGAGCTGGACGTTGTTGCTGAAGCCTTAAACTTTTCTGATGTGGCTAGCGGTGATCAAAGCTATTTAAACGCTTCCCGATATCGAAAAGATCGCGACTTTTGGCTGTCGCAGTTTAGTCAACATAACAAAGATGGCGATAGACTGCTTACACCCTATTATCAGACGGATTTTGCCGATTGCTCTGTAATCCCTAGTACCCGATTCCGGCAGGCGCTTCCCAGAGAAATGTTCGCCCAATGTGAGAGAGCGGCAACCGAGTTTGGCGTCAGTGTCGCGCAACTGTTTTTAGGCTTACTCCTGTTTTATTTTGCCAGAACCCAACAGCACAATCAGTTAACGGTGGGGATACCTGCCCATAATCGTAAGAACAGTGCTCAGAAGCAAAAAGTGGGCGTATTTACTGCCGTCAGTGCTTTGAAGGTGGAGCTATCTGAACAACAGACCTTTGCGCAACTGGTGCAACAGATAGCGCTATTGCAACGCAAGAGTTATCGTCATCAACATTTTCCCATCGGAGATCTGATTAACGAACTGGGATTAGTTAACGAGCAGAAAAACCTGTATGACATCCAGTTTAACTATCTGAAACTAAATTATCGTGATTTGGTTTTTTCTGAACACAACGCTTCTGTGATTTATCACAGCTCTGGCTACGAGCAAACGCCTTTTACCTTAACCGTCTGGGATGGCGACGATGATAACCTGGAGCTGCAATACGATTTTAATCACGCCTATTTCAATGACCAAGAAATTGAATTGCTGGCCGAACGATTTACCGGGCTGTTGGGGCAACTGTTATTGCTTGAGAATCAAGCACTAACCTTATCGCAGTTTGAGGTATTGTCCGCCCAGGAAAAAACGCTGTTTTATGCTCAAGCAGGCAAAACTGATATAGACACAATATCTTTTTCGGCAGTGCATCAGCTATTTGAGCTTCGGGTACAACAAGAGCCTGATGCCATTGCTTTGATTCAGGATCCGGTTCGCTATAGTTATGCCGAAATTAACCGCAAAGCCAGCCAGCTAGCAGGTAAAATCAAGCAACAGCTTAAGGTACGGGCTGAAACTAAAATTGGCGTCTGCTTTGAGCGTGGTGTAAATCAGGTGGTGGCGTTATTGGCCGTCATGAAAAGCGGAGCGGCTTTCGTACCGCTTTCTCCCGAGTTTCCCGAGCGCAGATTGCAGTTCATCGTAGAAGACACTGATATGCAGTTGCTACTAGTGGACCAAAATGGTGTCTCTATCGCACAGGCTCTGCCGGTCAAATTGTTAACAGTTGACGACCAGCTGTTGAACGAGACGGTTGGCGACAGTTTAGCGGAGCCGGACGAAGAGGTTGCGATTAATGGCAGCGATGCCGCTTATGTGATTTATACCTCCGGCTCTACCGGTGAGCCAAAAGGTGTAGTGGTGGAGCACAACGCCTTTTCAAACCTTATTTTGGCACAACAGGAAAATTATAAGATTGGCACTAATGAGGTTGGCATTGCATTGGCAAATCCTGTTTTCGATGCTTACCTCGAACCGGTTTTTCTGATGTTGTGTACCGGTAATCAGATAGTTTTACCTCGTGATGAAGAAATTTACGATGCAGCAAGAATAGGCACACTGATCGAGCAATTTCAGGTAACTCATTTAGACAGTACTCCTTCTCATTTATTGTCATTGGCTGCATTTGTTTCACTACATCGGATTCGCAGAGTGATATCGGGTGGAGAATCCTTAACTCAACCGGTGCTGGATGCTTTTGGACCTAAGTTAATCAATGTGTACGGTCCTACTGAGGCAACGATTTCCTGTATAACATCGGGTCAGGGGCCAACAGATTGTCGAATCATAGGGAAGGCCATAAACAACACCTTTGCACTGGTACTTGATAATCAGCTTCGCCCTGTTCCTATCGGCGTGGCCGGAGAGCTTTGTATTGGCGGCGCAGGAGTGGCTCGGGGGTATTTAAACAGGCCTGAGCAAAGTACCGCTCAGTTTATTTGCCATCCATTAGCTAAATCAAACACTGTCGCCGAGGCTGGCAAAATCTACAAAACCGGCGACATGGTAAGGCTTAGAGTTGACGGTAACCTGGAATATCTGGGACGCAAAGATCAGCAAATAAAGATCCGCGGTTTTCGCATCGAACCTGGTGAGATTGAACGTCAGTTGACTAAACATAATGCTGTGCACTCGGCATTAGTCACAGTGCAGCATGTGCAAGACAAAGCTCGATTGGTAGCTTACATTAAACCAGAGCAGCACTATCCGGTAGAGTTGTTGATGGCATTGAAGCAAGAGATCATCGCCGTATTGCCTGCCTATATGCAACCTGAGATTTACACTTTGGTTGAACAGTGGCCATTAACAGTAACCGGGAAAGTAGATCTAAAAGCGTTGCCTGTGCTTACACCAGATTGCAGCAAGTCCAGAGTACTTCCTGAATCTGAGACAGAAAAGCTGTTGGCCAGTATCTGGGCCAAACATCTGGATATTTCGCCTGGTAGCATAGGCCGGGAGGATAACTTTTTCGAATTGGGCGGTCATTCTTTGCTGGCTTCACAAGTGATTGCCGATATACGTAAGCGGTTGGGTAAAGAGCTTCCTATTAAGGCTGTGTTTAGCAGTGAAAATCTGCAGGTTATGGCAAATGAAATTGACCAGGCTAAATCCACAAAAATCAAGGGCATGATAATCAAATCGCCAGCGGAAACTCAGGATTTAAGTCCTTCTTTTTCTCAACAGCGGTTGTGGTTTATTGACCAGTTACAAGGCGGAACTCCTGAATACAATATGAGTGCCAGTTTCAAAGTGGCTGGAGACTTAGATTTACTCATTCTCGAGCGCGCATTTCGGGTAGTTTTACAGCGACATCAGGTCTTGCGTACTCGTTTTGTGCAAGTCGCTGGTGCTGTGGGATTAAGTGTTACTCCAATAGATGAAATCAACTTTTGCATTGCGGAGTACGATTTCCGAAAAAGCACCTCAAACGAAAGTTTGTCAGACATAAAGACTGTCATCACCAGATTTGCCAGACAGACCTTTGATTTGTCCTCTGATTTAATGATTAAAGCGGCTTATATTCACACGCCAAATGACGGCGCAGGAGCAAATGGGAAGCTACTGATTTGTATGCACCACATAGCATCAGATGGTTGGTCAGTTAATTGTCTGCTGAATGAGCTTAAACAGCTTTATTCTGCATTTGTTCAAGATCTGGAGAACCCGCTACCTCCGCTATCTGTGCAGTTTTCCGATTGCGCTCATTGGCAAAGAGAATTCCTGCAAACAGAAACCGCAGAATTGCAGTATGAATATTGGCAACGACAATTAGAAGAGGCGCCAATAGTACATAGTTTGCCTCTGGATTACAGCAGACCCTTAACTCAGCAACATATTGGTGGCATTGTCAGGGAAGAACTGCCTGCTGACACTTGTCAGGGATTATTGCAGTTAGCTAAAGCACATGGTTTGACTCCATTTATGCTGTTACATGGCGCGCTGGCTCTGCTGATTTCTCGCCACAGTGCTAGCAAAGATATTGTGATTGGCACGCCGATAGCCAACCGTCCATTAGCTGATATGGCGCCGGTAATTGGCTATTTTGCCAATACCCTGGCCCTTAGAGTGTCAACCAAACACTCTACATTGGCGCAATATCTGGCTCATGTTAAAGCGATTAATTTGCAAGCCCAGGGGAATCAGGATGTGCCTTTTGAGCAACTAGTGGAGCGTTTACAAGTGCCCCGCAGTCAGGCTCACAGTCCACTATTTCAGATCATGTTAACTTGTGAATACGATAGCAATGAAGCTGACAGCAGTATAGTGTCCAATGGGTTAAAGCAAGTTGATTGGGACAGTGTCAGTCTTACCCCGGAAGAGCCGAAAACTTTGTCAGCCAAGTTTGATTTAGATATCAATTTGCAAATGACACCACAAGGGTTAAAGGCGCATTGGGTATATGACCAAAGCTTGTTTGCAAAAGAAAACATCGCAGTATTAAGTCAACATTTTTCCTGCTTATTATCCTCAATGGCTAGACAGGCTGAGCATAGTGATTGCCTGTTAACCGAACTCGATATTCTGTCGGATTCTGAAAAACGGTTTTTGTTATCTGATTTACAAGGGCGACAAGTCGACATTAATGGTGAGCAATCTATTCATCATTTATTTGAAGCCCAGGCGGCCGCACATCCCGAAGCAACGGCTCTGGTGTATGGTGAGCAGAGACTGAGCTATCAGGCGCTAAACGAGCAAGCCAATCAACTGGCTCATTACCTGTTGGCTCATTATGATATTACCCCGGACAGCTTTGTTGGACTGTGTGTCAATCGCTCGCCAGAGATGATGGTGGCTATACTGGCCATTCTCAAGGCTGGCGGGGCCTATGTGCCGCTGGACCCGGGCTATCCGCAGGAGCGTCTGGCTTTTATGTTGTCAGATACTCAGGCTCAGGTGGTGCTGACCCAGTCGGATGTTATTGAGTCTCTGGCGGGATATGAAGGCGAGAAGCTCTCCATAGAAGCGTTGACCGCTGAGCTTGCACATTATCCGGTAAGCAACCCCAAAACCACTGTTTTACCTTCGCATCAGGCTTATGTGATATATACCTCCGGGTCCACAGGGAAGCCGAAAGGCGTGATGATTGAACATGGCAATGCCGTGGCGATGCTGAGTTGGGCACAAAGCCGCTTCAGCCAGCAGGAATGTGCGGTGGTATTAGCGTCCACTTCAATTAACTTTGACCTGTCAGTCTATGAACTGTTTTTACCACTGAGTCTCGGGACTCAGTTGTATCTGGTGGACAATATTCTGTCGATACCGGCATCGGGTCTGAGCAGTATTACGCTGGTCAATACTGTCCCTTCAGCGATAACGGCGTTGCTGGAGCAGGGACTGATACCGGACCAGGTAAAAACCATTAATCTTGCCGGTGAGCCGCTAAAGAAAACCCTGGTCAATCGTTTACTGGCCCGGTGTCCGGGTGCACGAGTGTGTAATCTGTATGGTCCGTCAGAAGATACCACCTATTCCACCATGGCATCATTTGAATCACCACTGGAGTCGGAGCCGCATATTGGCAAAATAATCGACAACAGTCAGGCTTACGTACTGGATGAAGAACTGTCGCTGGTACCTTTTGGTTGTGTGGGCGAGTTATATGTGGGTGGCGCTGGTGTAGCACGAGGTTATCTGAATCGCGAAGCGTTAACGGCTGAGCGTTTTATCGCTAATCCGTTCATAGCCGGGGAGCGTTTGTATCGCACCGGCGACCTGGTGCGCTACCTTCCTGATGGCAACCTGATGTATCTGGGACGCAATGATGACCAGGTAAAAATCCGTGGATTTCGCATTGAATTGGGTGAGATTGTCAGTCAGACAGAATCATCAGAACTGGTGGAGTCAGCTGTGGTCATGGCCCGGGATATCGCGGGCAGTCCGCAACTGGTGGCCTGGCTGAAACTGGCGGAGGGTGTCAGTGATGGTCCGGAGCTGTTATCCCGGGTCAAACAGCATCTGCTGCAGTGTTTACCGGCCTATATGGTGCCGGAAATAATGCAGACAGTGTCGCAATGGCCACTGACCCCCAACGGTAAAATCGATAAAAAGGCGTTACCGGATTTTGCTCTGGCAGGTCAGGTCAGTGACTATGTGGCACCGCGAACCGCCACAGAGCGAGCGCTGTTACCCATCTGGGCGGATTTACTGGGACTGGAAGCCGACAGCCTCAGTGTCACGGCTAACTTTTTTGAATTGGGCGGACATTCGTTATTGTCGGTACGCCTGATAGCCCGGATACGGGAACATCTGTCACTGGAAGTGAGTGTTCCGGCGTTATATGAGTTCCCCAGTATCGCCGGTATTGGCCAGTGGCTGGATGAAAATCAGAACGGGGTTGTGCGCAGTAAGGTAACGGCAGTGGCCCGTCCTGACGGAACAGAGCAGACCTCCTTTTCCCAGCAACGGCTGTGGTTTATCGACCAGTTACAGGGCGGCTCACCGGAGTACCACATGCCCTCAGTGTTTGAGGTCAAAGGTCGTCTCGACCTGACGCTGGTTGAAGCGGTGTTTAAGACCATCATCGAGCGTCACGAAGTACTTCGAACCGTCTATTTTGAGCGGGAAGGTCAGTCGTTACAGCGTATTATGCCGTTATCCGGGGTAGCATTTAGTTTGCGTCAGCTGGATGTGTCAGGTCTCACGCGTGAGACACAAGAAAATCAGATGAGTGTATTCCGCTCTGAGATTTGTGAGCAGCCGTTTGATTTAAGTCAGGAGCTGATATTGCGGGTGGGGTACATCCATACCGGCAGCGACAGCGGCCTGTTGTTGCTGAACATGCATCATATCGCCTCAGATGGCTGGTCGATGGACGTACTGAGTCAGGAGTTTTTCAGCCTGTATCAGGCGTATGAAGCCGGGCAGAGTAACCCATTAGCACCATTGTCGATACAGTATGCAGACTATGCCCGCTGGCAACGGGAAACCTTAAGTGGCGAATTGCTGGAAACCCAACTGGCTTACTGGACAGAACAGTTAGCAGAGCTGCCGGCGGTACACAGTTTACCGCTGGACCACAGCCGCCCGGTGAGAAAACAACATCAGGGAGCTCAGGTGAAGGGCCAGCTTGATGGTGAAGTGGCCGGACGATTACTGGCACTGGCACGGCGTTACAACATGACTCCCTTTATGCTGTTGCACGGCGCCCTGTCACTGGTGTTATCCCGCCACAGCAACAACCATGACATTGTTATAGGCACACCGGTGGCCAATCGTCTGCAGGCGGAAGTCGAACCCCTGATAGGCTTTTTTGTGAATACCCTGGTGTTGCGGCTGGATACCCGCCAGGCGACTCTGTCGGATTATCTGCGGCATGTGCGGGAAGTGAACCTGCAGGCACAGGCGAATCAGGATGTACCTTTTGAGCAACTGGTGGAGCGTTTGCAGGTGCCCCGCAGTCAGGCTCACAGCCCTTTGTTTCAGATAATGCTCAGCAGTAATCATCCGGTCAGGAAATGACTTATGCACTTCCTGAGGTCAGTTTTTCTGCGTACCGGGACGGTCAGGTACAGGCTAAATTTGATTTAGATATTACTTTAAACCTGAGTGAGCAGGGCGTGGGACTGGACTGGGTATATGATTCCGCCCTGTTTTCAGAGCAGCGTATTTCGGCATTGAACGGCCACCTGATGCAGATGTTACAGTCAATTGCTGTAGCTGAAGCGGATACCCGATTAGCCGCATTAGAGATGCTGTCAGCCGAAGAAACGCATCAGTTACTGAGCATGTTACAGGGACCCCGCCGGGCTTATCCGCAGGAGCAGTGCATTCATCATTTATTTGAAGCCCAGGCGGCAGCACATCCCGAGGCAACGGCTCTGGTGTACGGTGAGCAGAGACTGAGCTATCAGGCGCTAAACGAGCGAGCCAATCAACTGGCTCATTACCTGTTGGCCCATTACGAGATTACCCCGGACAGCTTTGTGGGACTGTGTGTCAATCGCTCGCCAGAAATGGTGGTGGCTATACTGGCGATTCTCAAAGCTGGCGGGGCCTATGTGCCGCTGGATCCCAGTTATCCGCAGGAACGCCTCAACTATATTATGGCTGATGTAAAACCAAAACTCGTTTTGGTACAAAAGGCGTTATTGCAAAAGGTAGAGTTCCAGATAGAGACTGAACATTCGCATATTCTGCAATTTGAAGCGCTTTTCTGTGCTGAAGGTGGTGCACTTTCTTGTAATGATGACGTCGCTAAATTCAGTGTTTGCAATCCGCGTATCAGTCATTTAACCAGCACTAACCTGGTGTATCTGCTTTATACCTCGGGCTCTACCGGTAAGCCGAAAGGTGTGATGATCCAACATAATGCTGTCGTTAACTACCAGCAACATATAGCTGAGTGTTATGCCATTGACAGGGACGATAGGGTTTTACAGTTTTCAAATATTGCTTTTGATATTTTTGTCGAAGAGTATTTTGGCGCTTTGTGTCATGGTGCGACACTGGTGCTTCGCGATGAATCTTGTTTGGAAGGCGCTCGTGCTTTTTCTGATTTTTGTAGCAAACATAAGATTTCCGTGGTGAGTCTACCTACTTCATTCTGGCTGCAATTGAATTATGGACGGGATGTGGTGGAGTCGCCATTTTTGCGAATGGTCATTGTCGGTGGAGAAGCCTTACCCTATAGAGCTACACAGGATTTTTTTAATAAAACCCAACATGCTGTTTCCCTGATAAACAGTTATGGGCCAACA
>JYMV01032599.1_pt1 | contig 11130 bp, 4 predicted proteins | sample 338911 | NCBI WGS metagenome assembly JYMV01 (sample SAMN03354496, study PRJNA234377) | hydrothermal vent metagenome | biome: Deep sea; feature: Hydrothermal plumes at the Eastern Lau Spreading Center, Western Pacific Ocean; material: Seawater | place: Tonga | collected 2009 | depth 2000 m m
GCTTACCAAAACTATCCGTTCCGTTCCAAACAACCGATTTATATCCAGGTCCTTCAACCTCATTGACCAGGGTTGTTACTCTTCGCCCCATAAGATTATATATCATTATTGATACATGAGAATGTATAGGCAGATCGTAGTGTATTGTTGTGACCGGATTGAACGGGTTTGGATAATTCTGTGAAATAGAGTATGTCAATGGTATCTCAGGAACTTTGTTCAAGGTAAAACCGGTGACGTCTCCACTCACAACAATCTCTCCAGAACCTGATAATCTGTACTCTTCATCACCCGCTAGGATCCAGTCAACATCATCCTTAATGTCATAGATAATCACAAGTTGGACAGAGTTATTCATTAGTTCAATAGCGCCTGATTTTTCAGCAACTTTCATGTTATCAGCAAACCGCACATCAAACGCACCTGCCGGCGGTTTCGGTGGTAGCTGATAGCTGAGCATTTCTTCTTCCGGTATAGATACACCAAAGTAAAGGTCTCTGCCATTGAACCTGAGTTTATTTGCTTTTACTGTACGGTCTGTAAATGCTGATCTTGTTTTTGCAACACCGCCGTTTGAAATGGTGATGTCGCCATCTGCGCTTGCGTTAACCCAGTATCCATGGCCGGGTGTTAATTCAGATGCATTAACATACGAACCTGCAAACCCATAAACTGTACCTGCAACAATGATACCGCCCGGATCAGAAATGTCAGCTACATATGTTACTTCACTAATACCACTGATCAAGCTCCAGCCTGCCGTCAGACTTACTGTCAGGCTTGTGATTGGTAAACCAGTGATTGTTGTAGTGCCAGCATCCGGAAAGTGTAGCCAGTAGCCGGCTCCAGGTGTCAGTTCTGTTTCCGGAGTGTAGTAGCCATTGAAACCATACAATGTACCTGCCACGGATGTAGGGAAGAGATCCTGATAGGCACTGCTCTCAACCTCCAAGGGCAATCCAATCATGTTCCAGCCTGTGAAGAGGTCTATGCTTAGAGATCCTTCATTATAACCCGTATCACTTGGTGTGGTAAGGCACAATATCATATACCCATCCTGAAAAACCACATTTTCATAGATGAAATCACAATTATTCCCATAAAAAGTATGATTTGCTTTTTGCCATCTGTTCGTGTCCCAATTATCGAATTCATCTTCCCATAATTGGATAAAATTATTGTCGGTACCGGTATTCCCGGTTCCTGGCACATAGGCACAATATTTAACCCAATCATAAAATGCATAGACCGGTAAAATACCTGGATTAAACGGACCCACCCATTCTTCATAGATCGGTTGCCAAATATTCATCATAATTTTCTGATAGTGGTACAGCGAATCCACATAAAAGTTATCAATCCACCGGACCGATTGCTCATCAACAAAAAAAGCAACATAATCCGGTGTCCATTCAAACGCATAGGTATGAAAGTCTTCGTGGGGATTAAAATTAAAATCGATCAATTCTGTCAGGTCCCACTGGTTTTGGATAATTATATTTGTCTGAGCCTTATCATCGTAGTTTCCCAGCCATTCCCAATCGATTTCATTCCAGTGCTCTGAGCCGGATAGACCTTCGGCCCAATAATCACGGTAGGTAAAGAATGAACTGACCACACCGCTGCCTAGCGCGGATTTCATCCGCACTTCATACCGTCCATAACGAAAACTTTCGTAGGTGCGCAGTTCCCCACCACGATAGGGATTAGCTAAAAGTATACAAGAAATGAGAACAAAAAACAGAAGCCTTTTCATCATCATCTAAAATTCCTTTTTGCGACCATAATCTAATCTATTATCATTGGTATATACCGGGAAAGGGGGAACAACCTTGGGGAATGGCACTCCTTGCTGATGAACGGTCATGTCAACGGTGGTCAATTCGATTGACTCAAATAACTCTGTGTTAATTTCAATGTTGTCAGAATAGACTGTTTGAAGAGAATCCACCAAAGGTTTTAGGTTATTTGCAATGTCTTCCGCATCTCCGTTTAACATATTTTGTTCTTCCAATAAGGCGTTACGGTAAAAGCGTGCAGTATAAGAATCGTGCCACAATTCTCTATTGAGTGTTACGGTCTGTGATTCCTCATAGCCTTTTCTATAGCAGTATTTAGTAATTTCAATGTCCTGGATCAGATCAGCAATAGCATATTTAAGCTGTTCCTGAAATTCATTATGGCTCATTTTCTTTTTTCTAAATACGAGTGGATGTTTGCTGAGTTCTTGGTGGAAAACCTGGATGGTCCATGGTGTATTATCTACATGGAATAGAATATCAGCTTTTGTAAATGATTCTGAGGGTGCATTGATAAGACTATCATGAATAAAATCAAGCTCTGGGTCAACCCACAAAGATATATTTAATTGAGCCTGTTTTACTGAATCGGATTGCAGATAAATATCCATGACCTTTTCTGCATAGGCAGGGAAAACACTTGAATTCAATTCTAAATGTTTTCCTTTCATGATATTTTTTACCCATTCCTTGTATGTTTGTTCTGCACGATTTTTCTGCAGTCTTTCCTGCACGTCATCCAGTCTTAGGGATCTTTCTGATTCCGTGACGGCAGGCCTGTCAATCCAACCATTAACCTGAAGCAGGAGGAAGGTTTTGTCCTCAGTAGCTAAGGGTCCTATGATAGATCCCTTTTTTATACTTGAATTAAAAATAGCATTGTGTATTTCAAGACCTTCTCTGTCAAACCAATTTATATGCCTTTTTGGTGGATTCGATTGATCCCAGATCATGCTGTAAGCTGAATCCAAAGGAAGTCCTTCTGCAGCTAAATTCTTAATCTGGGTTGCCGTGTTCAAATCAGGCAAATGTAAATACGTCACATCTACAGTCCTGCCAGCTAATTTATACGCAGTCGAAACGATGGATGAGTCTGGTTCAATCTGACTGTAAAATTCTTCATAATAATGTATTTGTCTCATAGCCTGTTCAGTATGACCGCGTATAAAGGATTGGAAACGGGTATTGTCCAGTAAATCAATTTTGGTTTTTTCGGCCTCAAAAGAAAACAGCTTTTCTGCAATGAGAGAATTCAGAATGATTTTTTTATGAATATAGTTTGACTGCCCGCAATACAGCGGCCGAATAGCATACTCTGCCCTGCGGATAAAATCCTGGACCGTGATAATTCTTGTTCCAACTTTCGCGAGAACATTGCTGTCAGAAATCGTTTCCTGGCGGGTGCAACTTGCTACATAGCATATAATGACAAATAGTCCGTAGCGGAGAAACCAGTGCATATACAATTAATTATAAAGATGTTTAGGTGGCAGCAATAACAATTATTCAGAACAATGAATTAAATGGAAATTCAAAACACATGGCACTAATAGTATAATAATGAAAGGTTGCCAGAAACAAATGACTAATTAGGGTGATACATGACGTGTTTGTTATCCGCCACACCTGATACAATTAAAAAATGAGGCTTATAGTTGACCCATGTACATTGCCAAGAATACCCATTGTCTTGTAGGCATAATCCACTATGATTTTTCTGTTGTTTAAAAAGTTCCACTCAAGACCCAAACCTCCCGTAGGTCCAAATTGCGGGTTATCCATATACAGGGCTTTCTGGCCGCCTCGAAAAACGATTGCACCATTACCAGGAAACCGGATTTTAAGGGCCATGCCAACGTTGATTGATTCTGAATTATTGTTTGGGTGGTTAGCATCAATTGCCAATGTTAGCGTTGTAAAATTTGAAACAATGGGTTTGACGGCGACACCGATTCTGAATAATAAGGGTAATTCCCAGGCTTGAGTCCGAAATTGTCCTGCTACATCTCCATAGTTGCCTTCCTCATATTCCGACATATCAATGGGCTGATACAAATCTATTCCATCATATTTCATTCGTGTGCCGTAGTTTGAAATACTCATACCGATCACCATTCCATCTGCTTTTTCCTTCGTCATGCTGAAAAAGTGGGTATTGACCAACACACCAAGATCAAGGGCGAACGCTTTGGCTGAAGTGTGCCAGATATTGGATTGGATCATTTTTATATTGGCACCAAACGCAAACCAGGATACTATTCGGCGGCTGTATGAAAAAGAAATAGCCAGATCGTTTGCTGTGAATTTTTCACCCGTTCCGTCCTGGTATTCCAGTGTGGTAACGTCCATTTCACCGTACCCTACCTGAGTCAACCCAAGACCAAATGTCCCTATTCGTGGAATGGTCACTGCACCAGCAGCAAAAAGAGTGTTGATGTCCACAACCCATGGTTGAATCATAAATTGGACACCCGTTCCTTTCAAAGAAGATAAGCCGGCTGGATTCCAATAAATGGCAGACAGATCATTAGCAACTGCCACATAGGCCTCTCCCATTCCCCCAGAAGCACTGCCTACACCAATTTCAAGAAAGTTTGCTGCTGTAGAACCATAACGGTGAATCTCATCAGAAAAACCGGGACGAGACAGTAAAGCTATAATAATTATGATGTTAAATGATTTCATTTTATTACAGCAAATTTTCCAAGTTTTTCATCTCCTGTTACCTTTGACTTAACATGATAGAGATACATGCCGGCAGCAATTTCTAATCCTTCACGAGTAAGCAAATCCCAATGAACAATTCCATTTTCTGGTTCGTTATTTACTTTAATGATATCTACCAAGACACCACTGACCGTGAAAATGTGAATGGTACATTCAGCAGGTATGTGGGTAAACATCAGCTTGCGGCGCTGGTTTAAAAACGGATTTGAAATCGCTTCTTCCATCATGTTCGTCATCACATAAGGATTGGGCACTACCTTAATATTTTTCATAACTGAATCAATGACAGAACTATCCAAATTATCATCAGCTGTAACCGAAAATCTTACCGTGTCGGTCTCAAAAAATGGACGTTTCCAGTCAACCTGATACACATCACCACCCTGTGGATATGTTGCTTCAGTTGTTAGCTGGAAATCAATGATAAATGCAGTGGCACGCCACCGGCTGCCAGCTGGAGCTCCAACAAATATTCTATCTTCAAAAAGATCTAAAGTATCATTATCATTCATATCCTGGGCGATAACATCCATGAGCTCATACTGGCCTGTAGAAGTATCAATAAAGGATGTATTTTGTATGAAAAAATTTATTGCAGGTTGAGTTATTTTATCAGAAGAGCTTATAGATGAACCATTTTCATCTCTTACTGTTCCAGTTCTGGCTACACCGACATATGCAGAATCATCATCCGTAAAAACAATATTATATTTCCATGGCATCTTGGGGCCTTCTGCAATAGAAGGTGTAATCCGCATGATGCCATCGCCAGTGATCCAGCCCGATGCCTGGTAGTTGTATTTCGGAGTTTCCACGCCCGGATCTATTTCAACCTGCATTCCATCAAAAATATCTGTGAAAATCGTACCACCGGTGCTAAGGGTCCAGTAATCAAGCGTATCCCTGTAGGTCAGATTGGTGCCGACATACTTAGATGGATCTTCCTTATAAATAAGGACTGTACTGTCAGTTTCGTCATAAATGAAAATTTCATTGGTGACATACTCAAATCCATGATCATAATTGCTTACCGTCGCAATAGTATCAACACCAAATGTGAGAAAGTAGTCATGACCTGTCTTCAGGCTCCCCTGTGCACGAATAATAGGAGTAACACTACCGGAACCCAGAAGGTCTGCCTGGTCCATCTCAATCTCGGGCGGTATATAACCGGCGGCAGGTTGATGAGGTACAACAATAGCCACGTTTTTCCCAATGGAACGTATCCCTTCCGTTTCATCCAGTTCTATGACTGCATTGTTCTCAGAAGGTGAGATCCCCGGTCCAATGTCCGGTGCGCCATAGTCGTAAGCCACCACAGCATAGTAATAGGTTCTACCATTCTGAACCGTGTTATCCACAAAAATGTGGGTAATACCAGTATTATATCCCAGGTTGTAACCTGCGCCGTTCACCAGCCCGAAATCGGTAAAACCTTGGCACTGATGTATCATTCCAGTTTTCGAGTTAGGATTATGAGGACTCCGGTCCTTTAGATCACACTGGTAGATCGGTTCTTTGAACATGGGTGTGCCGTAGCCATCCGTGATGACTTCAGGATCGGACAAGTATTTATCCGTTGACCTATAAACCTTATATCCTTCAAAGTCATTTATATTACCAACAAATGGGTCACGCGTTTTCGTATCGGAAATATCATCCCAGGTCAGGATCACTTTGCCATCGCCGGCAGTTGCAGTCAGGGTTGGCATCTTTGGCGGCTGGGCAAAACGGTAGTCCTTTTCATAAATAACCTGCACAATCCGTTTTAACTCGTATAACGCTGGAGCACTGTAATTAGGAGATACCAATCCTTCCAGCGGATCATAGGAATGCAGTTCAGACATGGAAATTCGTTCTACACGGCCCTGGTACAGCGGAAAGGGACCGGAAGCAAAGACTTCCACCAGGTTGGAGATATTTGCTGTGTATTCTTCCAGGGAATCAATGCCTATCAATTCCCACATGGCTTGGTCATTTTTAAACCAAGTAGTTTCATTGGAGGGAGCATGGCTGGGGATTGGGAACATACGAAATGCGGTTAAGCCTACCATGTCCGATTCGGAAACATCTGTAGTGTTGTAGTTAGGTTCACAGCCCACACCTTCCAGAAAATCGGGTTGGTGATTACATTCAGAACCATCAATATCAGGGCCATCATAGTTAAGCTCACCGGGACCTACACCATCGATCCCAATATCATCTCCATAATATTCGGAAGCTTGATAGATGCCGTCTTCATTCAGGTCCTCTCCGTCCTCCCAGTCCTGGTCTTCGTCAGCGTCCCAATGGTCTCTTAAATCCTCAGCAGTGAGTTTGTAAAATTCAAGAAATGCGTTCAAGTCCGTGATACCATCTGTAGGTCCAATAATACCAGTGGGTTCGTTGTCCCGCTTTTCATCCGTTAAACCGTCGTTGTCGTTGTCAACATAATCGTATGCCAGTCCGGGACTTTCCAGATAGGCAAAACCCATCACTCCGGTCGGCAGCCCGCCAGCACCGATTCCATTAAGATCCCAGGAATAAGCCATATCCACCTGATTATTAAAGTATCCCAGATCGTCGTCACCATCCCCGCCAATTGAATTATCCAACCAGTACCCAAAGGCAACATCCCTCAGGTCATAATCAGAAACATTTGCAATGGAATATTCCCAGAATATTGCATCCCGCGCCTGGGGGTTATTCCATTGAAAACCCCGGACAGAAACACGCAGACCAAGCCCGCCCCAGGGGACACCGGGCTGGATGGTAACATCTGGTTTTAAATCACCAACATAATGACCGGGCCTGGGAAAATATTTTACATTATCCTCTGGGCCCAGGTTTTCCTGGTCCTGGGCATCATTGACCACGTAATAGGATTCCTGGTCCGCATAGATTACACCTCGGCCGAAGCGGCCATTCCACTCTCCGGGCCATTTAGTCTGATATTCTGTGGATGGCCAGCCGCCGGGGGGCCAGGAACTTTCGATATTGGACATTGCCGGATATTCCCCCGTCTCATCGAAATACCCGAAAATAGGATAAAAGCCCCACTCAACTGTTCCTAAGGGATTGATATCCATTTCTTCCCGGTAACTGGTCTGCAGGTAATAGAGCGTGTGGTGGTCTGTTGTGTAAATATCAGCAAGCTCCGTCAGGGGAATTGTGTCCACAGTAGCTGCATTCCCATCGTCCTCAATGTAAACCTTGGCCCCCACCAGCAAACCGATCCCATCCGTCATTTTTAGACCATTGGGATTGTTAGGCCATTTGGAAACATTTACCCTGGGCCAGTCAGAAAGCTCTGTTGTATTGCGAAAATAAATAAAAACACGGTTTCCGGTCATATAGCCTTCCCTCTCAGCAGCAATATCACCAGCAGGGTCTTCTGGGCCTGCATATGGTTTCCCTTGCCCCAGGAGCAGGCCAAGGACAGAGAGAAAAATCAGAACGATTATGGTCAAAATACGTATAGTCACTAAAAATTAATCCCCAGCGCAAGTTTTACCGCCCGAGGTGCGGAATACATAGATGGATTTTGTATACGATCTTCGTAATTATTATAATCACTGCGATGGCCCGCCAGGTCTGTTTCCCGGATCACCGCGGTGTAAGCGCGTCCGGTCTCGCTATCAACCCAATTCTCATTCAGGCGATCCAGGAGATTATAAATGGTCAGGTCTATTTTACAATGGAGCCGTCCCATGAGTTTGAAATTGTAGTACAGTGTAGCATCCACAGTGGCTGTTGCCGGCTTGTACGCATTGTTCGGATACAGGTTAATCCTGGAGAGTATACTTTCGCTCTGAGGCGAGAAGGTATACGGAGTGCCGGAATTGTAATAAGCTGTAACCGTACCGCCATAATTTTTCATAGAGAACATCACCGTACCATTGAGCGTATGCCGCTGATCCCAGCTCATGGGAATGAGGCGGTTCACCGGGTCCATGCTGTCGCCGGCGCGATTAAAGGTTTGTGTTGGATTATCTGCGTTGCCCAGTGTGTACTGCAGTGTATAATTCACCGTTCCTTTAAAGGACCCATAACCCAGGTCGAGTTTGACTTCCAGCCCACGGGCATTGCCGTAATCCTTGTTGCTGTACAGACCATATTCAATCTGGTTATAGGTAGAGATGATTTTGGCGCTGAGTAGATTATAAATGTCTCTGTAATAGAGAGCCACATCCAGGCTCACACCCCGGGTCAGTTCCTGCCATAATCCCAGTTCGTAGGTGATTGTTTTTTCTGGTTTTAGCAGAACATTGCCCATGGTAGTACCATAATCATTCGGACCTACCAAAAAGCTGTGATTCTGGTACATGGAGTACAGGGGGGGCATCTGAAAAAAGTGACCGTAACTAAAATGCAGAACGGCTTGGTTGCCCAGCTGATAGGCAAAACCAATCCGGGGGCTTACCTGTTCAATAACTGGCGCCTGGAGATAAGTGGATGTCATGGAATCTGGCAGGACCAGTTGATTGGCGGGATTGCGTCTGTCTGAAGGATATTTACTGGCAGGATCAAAATAATCATATCTGACACCAAAATTGATCACCATTTCATTAAATTCCATTTTATCCTGGAAGTAGGCAGCGACCTCCTGAGGCTTAACCTTATAAATATCGGCGTAAACGGTAGTATCCCCGAATACTTCAGGCTCATATGTAAGTGGATCTTCAACATCCTGACCCTCAAACTTATTTCGAATCTGCCGCCATTTATTATCAATATCATGAGCAATGCTTAATATCCCCAGTTTAAAACTATGACTATGGTTCGCCTGCCATGTTAAATCAAATTTATAGGTTTCATCGATCATAGTGCGCTCGGTATGATCTTTTTGTTGGCCCCCTGTAAAAAACCCAGATCCATAATTATTTAAGTGAAAATCGTGTATATAATTGGTATCAAGAGGATCTTTGTATAGATAAACACCAAAGTAATTATCCACGGACGACAGCTTCAATTCATAAAATAATTTTGGTGTAATCATATGATTGAGCTGCAGTGCTGTATAATGTGTATTTTTATATGATCCCGCCCGCCCATCTGGGCTGTATTTAAAAGAATGATCATATCCAAACCAACTGTCATCACTGTAGGAGTAAAGTGCTGAGAATCGAATTCCTTTAAAAACATTAAAACTTAATTTTCCCAGTACCGATAAATTTTTACTGGTATTCATGGGAACATAACTGCTATCTCCTGATTTTGTAGAAAACCATTGTGAAGAATCATCAAGCCAGAATAAACTGATATCATCCACGTTGAATATTCGATAAGCATTCAAATGCCCATTTATATTTTGAGATCGAAGATTAGTAAAAAAAGTGATTTTGTTCCCCAGGATAGGACCTCCCAAACTGAATTTTAGATCCTTACTTATGTTTAAATTAGGTGAGAGTCCTATGAAAATATCTGTATTACTGGTCTGGTAATAGGATGCACCAGATGATATAGATCCTTCAAAGGTTGGACCACCATCTTTGGTGACTACATTAACCACCCCGCTCATGGCACGGCCGTATTCCGCGTTAAATGTACCGGTGATCACTTCCAGGTCCTGTACTGCTTCTGGCTGGATATCGACAGTGGCATTGGAGCCTCCAAATGTTTCATCAACCTGGACACCATCAATCAAATAGGTTACTTCCCCGTACCTTCCTCCACGGAAATGTCCCTGAACAACTCCTGCCTGCATATTGATAACCTCACCAATATTTTCTACCGGTAAGGCACTGATCTCATCGCCGGAAATATTTTTAATTGTGCTAGTTTGATCCTTTTTCTGGGCTAGTCGGGCGACTTCCACGGTTACCACTTCGCCCTCGATCACTGTTGTTTCCATTTCAATATCCAGCGAAACCGAACGATTGATGGATATTCGCACATCGTTTACTTTTACTGTTTTATAACCAATCATCATTATGGAGACCGAATACATATCCGGGGGGATATTAATAATATGAAATTGTCCTCCCTCATCAGTTGCTGCACCATATGATGTTTTCTCTAAGATGATATTTGCCCCGGGCAGGGGGTTTTTAGACTGTTTGTCTACTATGGTTCCCGCCAATTTACCTGTTGTCTGACTTAGGCCAAACGATGTGAGGTTGACACACATGCTCATTAGCAGGATTTTAGAAAACCGATTCATCAATAATAATGATCTCTTAATAAAACTGATATTCATTTTAGGTATACTTCATGATTAGTCATCTATGATTTTAGATTAAAAAAAATAAGATGGAAACTAAAGTGTTATCTAAGTACTTAGTTTAACGGACATATCAATATTTTATTCCGTTATATTTTATGTTTCTTTTCTGCTGAAAGAAGTAGGAGGCAATACAATAAACGATAAACTGAGTAGAGTTACAAACTTCGAGTATTGCCTCCCAAGATCAATAATTCTTACTTGAGTGATATCATCTTTTTCACAGCGCGATAATCACCAGCTGTAATTGTGTAAATGTACACCCCGCTTGCAACAGGTTCACCATGCATATTTGTACTGTTCCATGTGGTGTGATGATATCCGGCAGGACGTATTTCATGTACAAGATCCGTTATCTTTTGCCCCATTATATTATAAACACTAATGGTAACAAAATTCTCC
>JYMV01000497.1_pt1 | contig 11127 bp, 13 predicted proteins | sample 338911 | NCBI WGS metagenome assembly JYMV01 (sample SAMN03354496, study PRJNA234377) | hydrothermal vent metagenome | biome: Deep sea; feature: Hydrothermal plumes at the Eastern Lau Spreading Center, Western Pacific Ocean; material: Seawater | place: Tonga | collected 2009 | depth 2000 m m
AAAACGTCTTTAGCATCGACGGCACCAGATTTATCACGCCATTTTAAAGTTAAAGTGTCACCCTTTTTTACTACCCTACAACAAGAATTCAGTTCATCCGATCTAAAGGGACAAAGAACCTATCAACAAATTGGATTCTCGCTTGATCAACCTATCGGCATTGACATCAAATGGCAGATCTTCAGTCTCTATGATTTTCGTGATAGGAGCTTTCAACTAGTACCACAGATAGAATATTCTATTACTGACGATCTGTTTCTTTATTTGCATGGAAAAGTTGGTGGTGATATCAATGGGAATAAGGCAAATGGAAGGTTATACCAGCGAACCGATTCTCTCAGCGGAACCGAATCATCGATTGGATTGACAATAACAAATTACTTTTGATTCATAACACAACCATGAATAGCAAACTAATTATACTGAAAGGAGTATCGAAGGTTTTCAAGGTTGGTGGAGAAAACTTTGCTGCATTACACGATATCAATCTTGAAATTGATAGCGGGGCATTTATGTCTTTTGTAGGACCCTCTGGATCCGGGAAAACCACCCTATTAAATCTTATTGGTGGTTTAGATATCCCCACAGCAGGGGATATTCTTTTTAAAGACGCAAAGTTATCTTCTATGAACCGCAATCAAATGGCTCAGTATAGACGAGAAAATATTGGGTTCATTTTTCAAACTTATAACTTATTGCCTGTTTATTCTGTGTATGAAAATGTTTTATTTCCGCTTTTATTAAATGGGTCCGAAGAGAAAAATGTTCGCGGTCGTGTCATGGATATTGTAACGAAGGTTGGCCTCAGTGAGCAGGCAAACAAACGGCCTGCTCAATTATCTGGAGGACAATGCCAACGTGTTGCCATCGCAAGGGCCTTAGTCAAAGACCCTCTTTTGATCCTTGCTGATGAACCAACAGCGAACCTTGATTCCAAAAATTCCCTACAAATCCTGGAGTTAATGCGAGAGTTGAATCAGCAATACAAAGCGGCAGTAGTTTTTTCTACTCATGATGAAAAAGTAACCCGTTACGTTCGCCGTGAAATTGGGCTAGAAGATGGAAAAATTATTTCCGAAAGCAACCATAATTGAAGTTAATACATGAACTGGAGCATCGCCAAAAAGAATTTTTCCCGTCAAGGTTTAAGAGCAACGCTCAACGTTTTAGTTACAGCTCTTTCCATCATTGCCTTGATATTCATGCTCTCTTTACTCAATGGCTTTCAGGCCCAAGCCACGAGAAATTTGGTGAACACAGATGTTGGCGGCGGACACTATCGTGCTCCAGGTTTCGATATTCTTTCACCCACAAAATGGGAGGACCACACGGTAAATATTCCTGCCCCCCTTCTGCGACTACATAATAAAGATAAAGCGGAAGTGCTTGTGTTGCAGGGGCAACTATATCCAAATAGACGGCTTTATCCCGTACAAATTCGTGGTATTTCTATGGGGCAATCCCTTTTAAAATTACCTTTGGATAACTTGAAAACTTTTCCTAAAAATATTGATGGTTTAATTCCAGCCGTAGTTGGGGCAAAAATGGCAAAAAAATCTCATTTACAAAAGGGTGACACTTTAACTTTAAAATGGCGTGATAAATCTGGTGCCGTCGATGCTAAAGACGTTTTAATTGTCGATGTCGGAGATATGCTTAACCCGCGCGTTGATGAGGGCGTTGTGTGGTTACGTTTAGATCATTTGAGAGCCATGACGGATAGGGAAAGAGAAGTAAGTTGGGTGGCCGTTCGAAATTATATTGGACCCGTTGTTGGATTTGAATTCCAGCCGGTTGAATTGCTTATGGGCGATCTTCTTGCTCTATTACGCCAGGACAGAATGAATTCTAAAATACTATGGGCAATATTGATGATTTTGGTTTGCATCAGCGTGTTTAACACGCAAATGTTGAATATCTTCAAGAGGCAAAAAGAAATTGGAACCCTTATGGCCCTAGGAATGGAATCAACACGGATTGTTCGTATATTCACTCTGGAAGGAGGTCTCGCGGCTGTTTGGGCTCTTTTGGTTGCTGTGCTACTAGGATTACCTTTTTTTATTTGGTTTCAAGGTATAGGTTTTGATGTGTCCCACCTAAGCGAATCTACTCTTCCCATAAGGGAAACAATTTATCCAGACTATCAGCCAATGGAAATCATCTATTCTCTGATTATTGTTTTCGTCTTGACAGTGATCTCTGCCTGGTTACCCGTAAAAAAAATCACTCGACTAGACCCAACCATGGCACTTCGGGGAAGGGCTATTTAATGATAGCTTTTTTATTTCGTGGTATTTTTCGCGATAAATCTCGCTTCCTTTTTCCCTTTTCTGTTGTAAGCATTGGCGTGGCCCTGGTTGTTGCGTTGGTTGGGTTTATGGAAGGGGTTTTCATGGGAATGATTGATATGACAGCAAAACTTGATGCTGGACATTTGAGATTAGTCAACAAACCTTTTTATGATGAAGAACATCTCCATCCGCTGGATCGCTCTTTAGCCGCACAGAAAGAAACCAAAATGTGGCTCGAAAAAAATTCAACTCCTGATGTTGAATGGGCACCTAGAATTCGCTGGGGGGCTCTTATTGATGTTCCGGATGCAAATGGAGATACCAGATCACAAACACCCGTAGTAGGACTGGCACTGGATCTAAAATCTCCAAATTCTTCAGAAATGCAGCGTCTCCAGTTGGCAGAGTCACTCGTAAAAGGGCAGTTACCCCAAGGCTCAAATGAAATGTTGATGGGAAATCAATTGGCTCAAAACCTGGATGTGTCTTTAGGTCAATCGGTTACTTTAATCGGGCAATCTTTTGACGGCGGACTGGTTGCTGACAATTATCTCGTTACGGGGCTTATAAAATTTGGAGTTACCGCCATGGATAAAAAAATGGTTTTGATAGATCTAGTGGATGCTCAAAGTACATTTTATATGGAAGATATGGTAACTGACTGGTTGGGTTATTTTCCGCCTAGTTTAAGCTTTGATCATTATGTAAAGGTTAAGAAAAATATAAACAAAAATTTAAACGCATGGAAGAAAAATCCGCCTAAAGATTGGGCAAAAGATGATCTTCCAATTGTTCTTAGCATTCTGGACCAACAAAATATGGGATCAATGGTCGAAACGTTTACGATGATAAAGAATTGTGTGATTGGTATTTTTACTTTTTTAATGATTCTTGTTCTCTGGAATGCAGGTGTCCTTAGCGGGATTCATCGCTATGGAGAAATGGGATTAAGACTCGCATTCGGAGAGTCTCATTGGAAGTTAATATTGACCCTGGGTATCGAAGGCTTATTTATCGGAATTCTCGGATCTATTGTTGGTTGTGTTTTGGGCGGATCATTTGCTTGGTATCTTCAGGAAGTCGGTTTAAATATGGGTGATGCGTTTGCTAAATCTGGATTACTGATCAATGATGTAGTAAGGGCTCGACTTACGTTAGGGGGATTTATTCAAGGTGTTGTTCCAGGTATTTTTGCGAGTGTTGCGGGAACCCTGGTGGCAAGTTTAACTATTTTTAAACGCTCAGAAGCCAATTTATTTCGTGAACTAGAAGCGGGTTAAAAAATGGATAGAATATATAAAGTATTTCTGCTTAGTTTCTTCCTTTTTAGTCTCGCGCCAAGCCCTTCACTAAAATCAGTAGAGGCTATTGATGCTCAAAAACTGCTTGAACAAGTTGATGATAATCTTTGGTCTCACACGAAGTTTATCAGTGGTCGCCTTATAATCGATAACGGACGTAAAATACGAACTCTTACTCAAGACTCATGGATGGAAGGAATTAATCGCTCTTACACTCACTACAAATCACCTGCACGAGAAAAGGGCACCAAGATGCTCAAAATAAAGGGTAAACTGTGGATGTACACTCCTCGAACAGATCGTAAAATTCTCATAGCAGGGCACTTACTTAGACAGTCATTGATGGGAAGTGACCTGTCTTATGAAGACATGATGGAAGATCATAAGTTGAGCAAATCGTACGCTGCTACTTTTGACAGTTTTGCCAACATAGGAACCATTAAATGTGCCATATTAAATTTGACTGCTAGAGACAAAAAAACAACTTATCAGACTCGAAAGGTCTGGGTAAATCCAGATGATAAAACGGTATTGAAAGAGGAGCGTTTTGCTAAAAGCGGAAAGCTACTTAAAAGAATACTCTTTGAAGATTATGAAATAATTAGTGGCCGCAAATTCCCCAGAACAATGATCTTTAAAGACCTCTTGAAAGAAAATACTAAAACCACCTACAAGTTTGATGTGATCGAATTTGATATAGAGATCCCTCCCAGTTATTTTTCACAAAGTATCTTAAAACGTTAATCAGTTAATAATGATAAGTTCATGTTTCAACTATAGATAATGTATCTCGAAACAAATCTTTTAACTTATTGTTTTGTATAAAACCACTATAAGGAACCCCTTGCCTAACTTCCTGAAATGAAAAAAATCTCGCAAATAATTTTCTGGATATGTATGCTTTTAGCCATAGCTTTGGTTGGGTATCAATCTCTGTTCAACTTACGTTAACGGAGCATTTATCAAACAACCTTTTCTTAAGAAAATTATTTTAGTAATTATTTGTATTGTTCTTTTTCTTACGATTAAGAATGATTTTGAGCCTTTATACGTGGGAATTTTGGGTATAGCGATAATAAGTTGGATTACTATGCCTAGTGAACCTCGATAGATAGAAGATAAAAATAGTTAATCAGAAATGTCTCATTTGGGAATTAATTGAACTTTTATGGAAAACTTATCATACAAACTCATGGTTTTTTCTAGCTTTGCAAGCACAGTAGTAACAGTAATTGCGTTTGTTATCTTTATAATTAAGGAGATAATGAAATGACTCTAGAATTAATCAAAAAAATAACTTGGAACCTTTTGGGTGCTTTTATTTATCTTTGTGTGGGAATAGGGGCCGTGTTTCATACAATTCTTGGCTATTAATATACCAGCTCACTTTTTTTATGAGCAATCAAAAAGGTAAAAAAATAGTTATGATTAGAGTTTATATTTGGGTACTTCTACTGTTAGCAATTGCTTTTATAAAATACGAATGGTTTAAGCAGTTTTTTAAAGAACCCCTGTAGAAACATATTAAATCAAATGGAACTTTTACCAAGGAAATGTTAATGCAAAAGACCGCCTTGATAACATCCGGCATTGTTTTTGGATTACTCGCAATATCCCATGCTATTAGGTGGTTATCTCCTGTTGAAATATTAGTCAATGGAAATATCCTTTCCTTTATTACTTCGTTATCTTCTGGCATTATTTTAGCCTTATTATCAATATGGATGTTTATTGCAGCAAAAAAAGCAAAACCTATCCCAGGTGAAAATAAAGAAGACTCGTAAATAAAGGACCATCTTCCACTCTTAAGAACTATAAGATGTCATCGGGTCAAAAAAACAAAAAAAAAATAAGTCAGAACGAAACTCCTCATTTCCCATTCGAAGAACCTCCATTCCGTTTATCTATGGGGTTAGTCAAAATACCTATTGAAGAATGGTTTGAAATATTTGATCTGCAGGAATGGGAATTTCAAATGGAAGAAAAAAGAAGGCTTCTTGCCAATCATTATGGTGATATCTTTATGGCTGCACCTTCTTCCCTTGCAGCATCAACAGAAGTCCTGAATTTGATGCTCAAACATTTACCTGCTATTCGACCCGATTTGTATTCACAAAATGGCGACACCATAAAGCTTAAACCTTATTCAATGTTTCAGGAAGAGGTATGGTTTACTAACCCAAAAAAAAATGAGATGCATCCACTAGATCTAGCGGCTAGACTGGTTCAAGAGGATCTGATCATAATGCTACCGCCTGATTCTAAAAACGACCTAACTTCAACAGGCTGGTGGCTAGCGGCGGGGAGTGTTGCATTCCCATCACGCTGGTGCTTAAAGGAAAAATTTGGCCAACCTATGGACATCATTCATGCCCCTGTCCCTTTTTATAAAGAACAGATTCAGACCACGGTGAATAATTTTTTTGATCAGATGCCCTGTGATGAGATGTATGCTAGGCGTAACTGGTCCCTATACGATAATTCATCCCTGCGCCATGACGGAACAGGGCGGTCGAGTAAAATAGACTCGAAAACTATTACTTCTAGCAACGCAGGAGAACGTCTATGGCTCAGGGTCGAACGTCAAACCCTAAGAAAACTAAAAGAAACCGGTGCCATATTATTTACAATTCGCATCCATTTACGTCGGTTAAAACATGTTGTTAATTTTGATGGAATTGCGAGCCGTTTATCTAAAGCACTTTTGGCCCTGCCACCAGAAATGCAAGCATACAAACAAACTGATGTGTTTGCTGATTCTGCCCAGGCTTATCTTAATAAATTTTAAATTCTAGAGGAAACAAGTTAAGGAATCTAAAAAAACAAAAATTATAAACCAAATACGGAATACATTTATGAAATTAGATGGTATCCATCATGTTGGGCTGAATGTTTTGGATATAGACCGAGCCGAAAAGTTTTACACCGATGTGCTGGGATTTCGCATGGAGAAAAGATATAAGGAGGAAATCCGTCACCTGATGCTAGACACGGGAGGTACAACTCTTCACCTCTTTGAAAGTCCTGACCTTAATATGGAAAGTGCTATTGACTGTCTGAGTGAACAAGGCTACGCCCATATCGCTTTTGGTACAAGTAGAGAAAATTTTCCTAAAATTGTTGATGAATTAAAAATTAAAAACGTTGTTTTTCGTGGCCCGCTTATCTTAGGTCAAGGAGAGTCAGTTCACTTTAAGGATCCAGACGGCAATCATCTTGAAATACGCTGTCCTGCAAAATTAAATAATGAAAAAAAACGATAATTCATCGTATATCGCCGTTAGCGTTGGCTTAAGTTAAAATCTTATTCGTGGTACCCAGCGAGGAACTTTTTTTTTGTATTCACAATAAGGTTCTCCAAATCTGATTGCCAAATCTTTCTCCTCCCACAGTGTGACAAAAAGAATGCTCGCGATGAAAAATATTAAAAACCAGATCAATATCCCAACGGACATAAATAAATTTGCCTCTCCAATCAGAACACACCAAACCCCTATCATCATTGGGTTGCGCACATATCTGTATACCCGAATTGCTACCAAAATCTTTGGCGGTGAGTACGGTGCCGGTGTTCCTTTTCCATAATCAGTGAACAAAGAAACCGTTATCCAAATAATATATAAACCCGCCATGATCAAAATTCCTCCTGAAACTATTGGTATCATCCTAAATTGATATGATTCAAATTTTCCAGAAAACCAAAGAATCAGTAAAGGAATAACTCCCATCACGTTAAATGGAAATAGAATTAACGCTTTGATCAATGTTGGTGATAGCGTCATAAATATCAAATATTTCTAAACTAAGATCCGCAAGACAAACAACGGGACCATTCTGAAACAGCCAATGATGTCATTAATTACCTTCTACAATTGGAGTTAATAAATACCCTTGAAATCCATCAAAGTAGCTAATTTCCTCTCTTAAAAAGAGCGATTCTTGAATTTCAGTTAGCCCAGCGTTCAAAGGAAGCAACATGAATATGATTTGCCATTTAAAATGATCCTCATGTTTGAGGTGACGAAAAAAGAAGAACGGGTGGATCGATTTCCAAGCAAGATCATCCTTGTTCTCTTGATAGACACCAAAAAGATGATTGAGGGGAAAAGCTTGTTGGTCTCCTTTAACCAATAAACCAGCTTTAGATTTTTGCTGGTATTTTCCAGCATAGCCATAAAGTATAAAGCTTATATCTTGGGATGAAATATGCTTGGTCGAGGGTGAGTAGACTAATGCATCTTCTTGCATATTTTTTTTTATCTGCAAAGATTGTTGTCCCAAAAACTTGTGCTTACGGGTATTAGTTTTAGAGAGCTTCGGGTTTCTAAATTTTCCCCATCGTCGGGAAAAGTTTATATCCGCCTCCAAAGGAAACAATGGAGTAATTTTGCCGTTCATCCTATGTATTCTCACGTTACCAATGTCTGCTATGACTTGTACCGAAGAGTCTGGTAAAGCGCCTGGGTAAATAGCATCGTGTGGATAAAGATACAATTCTTGTACATCTTTGTGACCGATAAAGGTTATCCCGTCCAACCGGCCGTCTTTAAAGACGCGGAGCATTTTTTTGGCGACAAGCGGTTCCAAATTTCGGCGTAATGCCATATCATCAATAGGGATTACCAGCAACTCATTTTGGGAAACTTGCTTTTGCAAGTGACGAAGTACTTCTCGTGACTCATTCATGGTGGCATACTTAACTTTAGTCGTACCGCGATAATTTTGGAAATGATTTAAGACCGACGGAATTAGAAACACGAGACATAGGATTGCAAGTAAAATCTTTTTAAAATAGTGTGATGCAAAGCGGGACAGGAAACCGATTCCTCTGTCAATTCCTAATGCTGCTAGCAGAATTAAAAATGGGAACATATAAATATAAGCCCTTGGAGGCCCCATCATTCCGCTAAGAACCGTCACTAAAGCAGGGGTTCCAAAGAGAATCAGAAAAAAAACACGTCGAGTTTTATTGAGGGTCCACAAGCCGTAAAGAACTGGAATGTAAAACCACAAGCCCCAGGGTCTGGCAAGGCCTCGAATGATCTCATGAAACTGTGAAAGTGTTACGGCAGTTGAACCACCAAACTCGGCTTGATTGAGAAAATTTTTGTGCGTTTCAATTCCACGGACTAAATCATCATAAATCATGAAAAAATATCCTGCCGTCAGCACCATTAAAAAAAGAAATGACGGGAGGAGTTTTTTGCTTAATAGAAACCAGAAAACTGGACCCTCAGTTTTTTTCAATCTCCATAGGACAACAAGAGTCGCAATACCGCAACCAGGTAAAAAATAGGCGTTACTTGGTAGTGCGAGACAAAGGGTAAACCCAGAAAAAACTAGAACCAAGGCACCCTCGTTTGGTTTTTTATCTAAAAGTAGAGTTATCCCAAGCACAGAGGTGAGAGCCAGTAGTTCGGTAAGGGCATAACCCCTTCCAAACTGAGCCCAGTAAAAGTGATGATACGAACCTATTATTAGGAAGGATGCAATCGTTGCAACGGTTCTATTCCCGAAACTCTGCCCCAAGTGGTAGATAACAAAAATAGAAAGAATAGCAGCGGCAAAAACTGGAAGTCGAAATATAATCTCATACTCTCCAATGATTCTCATCAACGAATTAGACAGAATGGAAAAAAGGGTATGCTGATTAGGTCCTGAGTATTGGAATAATAGTTGGAATGGTGTGGAAACAATGTGCTCTAGGTAGGTTACCGCCTCATCTCCGTGAATCGGCGTGATAAGTCCTGGCAAACAAAGCAGAGTAAAAAATAACGATACAGCAGTGGGAGTTTTCCAAGAGTATTTTTCTTTGTCAGCGGTTATCACTTGATGGACACTTATTAAAATATGAAAGAAGCCCTATTTTCTTTAACTTGCAGTAATGCACCCCGTCGCGCATTGTGTCAATAAATATCAAGAAAAGTTTATCAAATCGGATGGTAAAATTATCGCCGATATCGTTCATGAAAAATTTCCTTTTAAAAACTTTCCTAATTCCCTAGTGAAAAGTAAACCTGATCCCTAAAAATTTTTTATCAGACTCACCCAAAGCTGACAGAATATAGAAAAATAATTAAAAAAATTCATGCGCTTAAATATCTTCCTTAAATAATGAGCAAAATGATTGAATAAGTTAATTTCTTGTTGTTAGAAAGTTTGCGTTGGCCATATACTATGTGAAATTGATTAGGCCTCATAGATTCGCCTTCATACGATCTGATTCCCTGCCACCATGAATATACCACCCAGATATTTCCCGATACTGCTTTTAATGCTGGCATGCTGTATTCGCCTAATTTATTTTTACCAGTTTCAAGGTAATCCATTCTTCGGTCACCTTCCGGAACTGTGGGATCAAACTCTTTACCATAAAGGAGCTCAAGCCTTAGTCGAAGGAGACCCTTTTGCGCTTGCCCCCGGAGAACCCAACCAACAGTCACCTTTTTATCAATATTTTTTGGGACTCATTTACTTTTTTTCTGGGGTGGAATTAACATCTGCTTGGATCGTTCAGCTTATCCTTGGGGTTGTTTCAACTTTTTTGGTTTATGTGATCGCCAAGCGCTATATAAGTCAAGGATCTGCCTTCATAGCAGCCGTTATGTTCACATTATATGGAGGAAATTGGTTTTAAGTCACGCTGCTCATCCTCTCAGTCTGCTTATTGCTCTTGCGTTTCGCGGAGCGACCCTCTATCGGACTTCTAATCGGAAGCGCCCTATCTCTTTCGTTTCTCACTCAGGCACGCACCAATTTGGTTCTCTTTGTCCCACTTGCACTTGTATATCTTTGGAGGAAAGTATTTTCTCGTAGGGACATGGGAAGAAAATGGTTAGCGGGATACCTAGTGATATTTTTTCTAGCATCGCTCCCCCTTCTTATCTGGGTGAAACAGATCCATGGAAATTGGGGACCGTATGATCAAACCGGAGGAGAGAACTTCTACTTGGCTAATTCTCCAGATTATTCGGTCCGGAGTGTTGTGCATGACAACGAATATCGAAACCTACTAGAAAGTGAACGTTTAGGCACACTACCCGCTCTCCAATTGATTTTAAAAGATATCGCTGAACGTCCGCTCGATGTTACTAAAGTATACTTAAAGAAAGTATATTACTACTTCAACGATTATGAAGTGCCGACAACTCATAATTATTATCTTTCTTCCGAGCTATCTTCCGTTTTGAAATGGGGTTCAATCCCATTTGGAGTGATCGCTACTTTGGGAATCAGTGGCTTCTTTTGGTCGTGGAAAAGTTGGAAACGGTTGACTCTGTTACATGCTTTCTTTTTGGGTAACCTGCTTGCATACCTTCCTTTCTTTATATTTTCGCGCTATAGACTATCGATGGTCCCTTTTCTGTGCATATTCTCAGCATTCACTCTTCAGATGATTTACCAACGTTTCCAGGAAAATGATCTACGTGCGCTCTCATCAGTGATAATATCGGTGTTTGCTCTCGGTTGGTTTGTAAAAACAGCTCCGCTTCCAGAAGGGAAAATTCGTATCCTTGATTACATCAATCTCAGCT
>JYMV01025583.1_pt1 | contig 11127 bp, 11 predicted proteins | sample 338911 | NCBI WGS metagenome assembly JYMV01 (sample SAMN03354496, study PRJNA234377) | hydrothermal vent metagenome | biome: Deep sea; feature: Hydrothermal plumes at the Eastern Lau Spreading Center, Western Pacific Ocean; material: Seawater | place: Tonga | collected 2009 | depth 2000 m m
CTGCAGGCTACAATGGCAATTGCAATTGCAGTTTTTACATTTATTCATTTTTATTACCGTTTTAGTTAATAGATTGACCTTCTTTTTCTTCTTTTTGAAGAACTGTACGCATCAAATCTTTAAGTTCTTTTAAATTATTTTTTTGATGTAATACTGTCATTCTAATTTTTGTTAAGTAAGTATGAAGATCTGGCTTATCTATAACATCTTTTATTTTATAACCTTCATCTTCAAGAACGTGAATTGCCTCACTTAAAGTAATATTAATTTCATTATGCAAAGCTATTATTGATGATGATAATTTTTCCGACATGAGAGTATTCATGCAGATAAAAATGGTTCATACAACAGTTTATAAGCTAGGAAGTATGCGGATAGAGCATCGGTTTCTTTTACCGATGCTCTATCAGTTGGTTCAAAAATGGTTCAAACCAAATTTCAACTCAAAATAAAATAGCGATTTTATTAGATAATTTTTTCTCATCCTGGTTTAGTATTCCTCCGCTTTTTCGTTAATATAAGCGTGTAAATTGCTAAACGTGATGTGCTTGAATTTTTTAGAAAACCGATGCTCTATCCAACTGAGCTAAGGGCGCTTAGCTAAATATTCCAACATTTATTTAACATCATAACACAATAGAACAAGCTAAAAAAATTTTTTTCTTTTCATATACTCATTATCATTTGGTATATGAATCAATAACTTTTATAAATACACTAATAGATAATACAAGAAATGTTTAATTTTATTAAAATTTTTTTGGGTGAAATAATATCAAGATCAAACGATAGGAATATTTTTGCAATTGGGTCATCTCATTTTTCTATAATGAGACAATATTATTCGGAAATCAAAAATTTGAGTGATGCAGATTATAAAGTTTTTTCCCAAACAGGTGAAGATGGAATAATAGACTATTTGTTATATTCATTAAATATTAAAGTACCAAAATTTGTAGAAATTGGAGTCGGTGATTATAGAGAATCAAATACCAGATATATCTTTCAAAAGAATTGTTCTAGAGGTTTAATTGTTGATAAAAATAAAAATCTCGAAAAAAAAGTATCAAAAATAGTTAAATTGTGGAAAGGCGATTTAACAATAATTGAAACTGCAGTTACAAGTGAAAATATTTTACATATTTTAAATTCAAATGACTTTGATAATAATTTAGATGTATTTAGTTTAGATGTTGACGGAATTGATTATTGGATACTAGAAGTTTTACCTGAAAAACTAAGTAAAATTGTTGTTCTTGAATATAATCCAACATTTGGACCAAATTTAGAAGTAACAATACCAAATTTGAAAGATTTTGATCGGAAAAAATATCATTATTCCTGTTTGTGCTGGGGAACTTCACTAAAAGCACTTATTAAATTAATGAATCAAAGGAAATATGTTTTTGTGGGATCAAATATTGCATGTTTTAATGCTTTTTTTGTTTTGGAGAGTGAGGTAGAAAAATTAAATTTAAATCTACCTGATAAAAATGATTTAACAAAATATACCACTTCATACATCAGAGAAAGTAGATCAATTGAAAATAAACTTAATTATTTATCAGGTAAACAGAAATTAAAAGAAATAGAAAATTGCGAAGTAATAGATTTATCTAATCCGGAAAAAAAATTAGTAAAAATAAAAGACATTAAACAGTCTTATCATTGAAGTACAAACGATTATCAAATAATAAAAGAGAAAAGGAAATGTAATGAAATTAATTTTGTTATTATTGTTAAGTTTATGGTCAGGACTTGCAGTTGCCGCTGATACCACGATCGAAATGTTAAATAAATTAGATAATGAGTACATGGTATTCTCGAAAAAGATTGTTTATATCGATTCAGGAGATACTGTTTTTTGGAAAGCTACAGATAAAGGTCATAATGTTGAATTTGTTAAAAGAGCTGTTCCAACCGGTGTTGAAGCTTTTAAATCTAAACTTAACCAGGACACTGAATATAAATTTAGCATTCCAGGTATTTATGCTTATTGGTGTACACCGCATAAGACCATGGGAATGATTGGTTTTGTAATTGTTGGAAACGATTTGTCTAATTTTAATGAGGTTGCAAAAGCTAAGTTTCTTGGAAAATCAAAAAAAATTGCAAAAACAACTTTGGAACAAATTAATAAATAAAAAAATTAAATATAACAAAAAAAATAACCAGTTGTTTTCTAATTATTTTCATTTTAGTTCTTCAATTAATTCTTTTGTGTTGTTTATTGGATTATTTACATCTTTGCTTACAGGGTGAAATATTAGTTTAGGTGCTTTATAGGATTTTAAAAAACTTGTTCCTTCTTTTTTTAGATTAAAATAATTGTTTAAATCTTTCTCATTAATGATAACAGGTTGCCGATGGTGAATATCGATTGCATTAGAATCTGCTTGCATAGTTATAATTATGAATTGATGATATTTATAGATACCAGCAAAATACATTGCTTTATTATCAAATCGAGTAAAATAGTATGGCTGTTTGCCTATTTTTTCTCTTTTCCATTCATAATAACCATCAGCCACAACTAAACATCTATTATTATTAATAAGATTTTTAAAAGATATTTTTTCTTTTAGTGTTTCAAGTCTTGCATTGATTAAAGGTTTAATTTTTTTTTCTTTAGCCCAAGAATGAGTTAATCCCCATTGCAAACTTTCAATTGTTTTTCCATTAGTATAGGATTTAATAACTGGAAGTTTTTGTTGTGGACTAGCATTGAAATTATCAGTATCATTAACGGCAATAGCTGATTTTACAATTTCTCTAGTCTTGTGAACGGCATTAGTAACAACATATCTCCCACACATAAAAGATAACTTGAATTTAATTAGTGTTTTAAGTGGCTAATCCTATCTTTTAGTCTTAATTTTAACTTTTTTAATTCTCTTAAATTTTTCCAAGATTCAGAGGTACGATCGTTTAATCTTTTTTTTGTAGCTTTTTTTGTGAGGGTTTCAAGTTTTTTGTGTTTTTTTTTTAGATCCTTCAATTCTGACATTAAAAATAACTATAAATGCCATTTGTGATAAAAACAAGAATTTAAATAAGCAATATATGAAAATTTGGATCTCTTTGTTTAAAAGTTGGTTATTTAAAAAAAAATTTTTTTATCAAAATTAAAAAACCTAATAATTCAACTCTTCCTATAATCATAAACAACATTAAGGAAATTTTTGAAGTTATATTTATATCCAAAAAGTAAAACTCACTAAGATTATAGTTATTTGAATTAACTGTGTTAGTAATTGTTAAAATAGATAATGTTAATGAATCTTTGAAGTTGATTTGTTCAAAAGACAAAATTCCTGATAATATAAATAAACTAGAAATAAAAAAGACAATAGATAAGAAATAGATATTGATTTCTTCATCTTTGATTTTATTTTTGGACAAGAAAAGTGTGTTACTCGAAACATATAAGGGTTTTACGAGCAGATAAATTTCTTTTAATGAAAATTTAAACAAAGTATATAATTTTATAAATTTCAATCCTGATGAAGTCGAAAAAGATGATCCACCAATAATTGCTAAAATTAAAAAAAGAAATGATAAATTAGAAAATTGATTATCTAAACCCAATCCTATATTCGACAAACTGCTTAATACTGCAAATAAAATAGAACTAAATCCAAAAATATTGCTAAAAAATATATAAGTAGTAATTAAAACAAATAATAACAAAATCAAAAGATAAAGATCTTCTTTGTTATTTATTAATGATCTATCACCAGAAATCATATTATAGATTAAATAAAGATTAAAAAAAGGAATTAACATAGAAAAAGAAAAAATTAATTTTTGATTTTCTGATCTTACAATTTCACTTAAAAAATTTGTCGGAATAAAACCACCGGCAGAAGTTATTGTCATAGATAAGTTAAATCCTTCAAATAGTCGAATACCCGAATAAGTTAAAAGTATAAAAACTAGTACAGTTAATAGGAAATAAATTAATAAAACTTTTGTATATTGATTTCTTATTTCGGATAAATTTACTCCTTCATAATTAGTATAAATATTTTTTATCTTAATTTTTGGTGATTCGGCCAATAAAAACAAAGAACATAAAAAGTATAAACCTCCTAACCATTGAGAACCTGATCTCCAAATTAACAAAGGTTCGTCAATCTCTTTAGTATTTTCGAGCATTGTAAATCCCGTAGATGTAAATCCGGATATTGCTTCAAAGTAAGAGTTTATGAAGCTTATATCGTAAATACTTAAATAATAAGGCATGGAAATTAATAATGGAAAATAAAAAAAACCAGCGATAACAAGAAATAATTTTTCAAAAAAATTTACTTTTACGTTAAGAAATTTTTTATTAAAAAAAATAAAAGTAGCACCAAGAAATAAAGAAACCAATAGACAACCAAAGTATACTTGTATATTTAGCGAAGTATCAAAATAGTAGCAAAAAAGAATATTTAATAACGAAAAAATTGAAACGAATATAGTAAATATTCCTAAATATAAAAATGTTGATCTAAACATTTATTAATTAAAAGATATATTAGAAGGAACTAACCCTAAATAAATTTTCAACTTTCCCGAGTTGATCTCTTTTAGTTAAAAAAACAACCAAATCTTTTTTTTCAAAAATAAAGTTTGATCTTGGAATAATAATATCGTCTTTTCTTAGAATTGCTCCTATCCTAATTTCCTTTGGAAGATTAGATTCTTTTAGACTCTTATTAATTAATTCTGAACTTTCTATAATTTCAGCTTCTATAAATTCATACTCTCCATCTAGCAAACTGTATACGGTTTCTATAGTGCCTTTATGAACGTGTTTTAATATGTTTGAAACCGTCATCATTCTTGGATCAACCAAATCATCAATTTTTAACGATGACTGTAATAAGCTGTAGTTTGATTTATTTACCAGGGCAATTGTTCTTTTGTTTGGTGAAAATTTTTCAGATAATACACATGCCATAACATTATCTTCATCATCATTGGTTAAGGCTAAAACTGTTTCTATTTCTTCTATATTAGCTTCCTTTAATACTTCTTCATCAAGGCCATCACCATTAATAACTATTGAATTTTCAAGTTCACTCGCAATTTGTTCTGCCCTTTCCTTATTTTTTTCTATAATTTTTATTCTCACATCCTCTAGATATTTTTCTAAATTTTTTGCTAAATTAAAACCAATATTTCCTCCTCCAATAATAAGAATTTTTTTTGCAATTTTTTCTTCATGCCCAAAAGCTGTAAGTGTTCTATTTAATTGAGAAGAATTGATTACTACATAAGCTTTATCATTTAACTTCATTTTATCTGTTTTTTTAAGTATTAAAAAATTTTCATCTCTTATTACACCCAAAATATTTGCTTTTAAATCTGGAAACATTTGTGTCAATTTATTTAACGGGATATTTACTAAAGGACACTTTTCATCTATTGCAATCTCCAACATTCTTATTTTATTTTTGGCAAAAGGAACGTTGTCTAATGTTCCTGGGGCCTCTAATTTTCTTTGTAAAGATTTTGCAACCTCTAATTCAGGAGAAATAATTACATCAACCGGCAGTTCTATTTTACTAAAAAGTTTACCATATTTGGGATTGAGAAAGTCCTGTGATCTTATTCTTGCTATTTTTTTTGAAACATTAAAAATAGAATGAGCTATCTGGCAAATTATCATATTAACTTCATCACTTTTTGTAACAGCTATAATCATATCCGCTTCTTTTGCTCCAGCTTTTTCAAGAACAGAGGGAAAAGAAGCTCTTCCTACAATCCCTTTAACATCGACTGACTCATTCATTTTTTGAATATCTTCGCTTGATTGGTCAATCATTGTTATTGAATGACTTTGAGCTGTCAGCTGTTTTGCTATACTAAATCCTACCCTCCCAGCACCACAGACAATAATATTCATTAATTTATTCCCTTGATTCCTAGAGTTTTCAATTTTCTATGCAAAGCGGATCTTTCCATACCAACGAAATCTGCAGTTTTTGATATGTTACCCTTAAATTTTTTTAACTGTAAAGTTAAATATGATTTTTCAAAATTTTCTCTCGCTTCCTTTAAAGGAAAAGAAAAATTTTTTTCAGACATATCAGATTTATTAATAGAAACTTTTTTTAAAGATTCATTTATAATCATGTTGATATTTTCATTTTTTTCATTCGGCGATAATATTGCAATTCTTTCAACTAAATTTCTTAGTTCCCTAACATTTCCTGGCCAATCGTATTCAAATAAATATAGATTGTTAGTATCAATTTCAAACTTCGGCACCCCATATGAATATGAAATTGTTTTAGAAAAATAATCTATTAGCAATGGAATATCTTCTGTTCTATTCTTTAGCGGTTCGAGGTTTATAGGAACAACGTTTAATCTGTGATAGAGGTCTTCTCTAAAATTTCCATCCTCTATTTCTTTACTTATATTTTTGCTTGAAGTACATATGATTCTGACATTTACATTAATATCGTGATTACCGTTTAGTCTCTTAAATTTTTGATCAGTTAATACTCTTAAAATTTTTGCTTGTGTTTCTAATGGTATTTCCGAAACCTCATCAATAAGAAGTATACCATTAGATGCCTTTTCTAATGCACCATAAAGTATTGTTCCATCGTTATTTTCCGAACCAAAAAGCTCAAGTTCATATTTTTCGGGATCTAGTAATGCTCCACTTAAGATAATTAAGGATTTTTTTGCACGATTAGAATTCTTATGAATTTTTCTTGCAACTAATTCTTTCCCTGAGCCTGCTGGTCCGAAAATAAAAATTCTACTTTCTGTTAGGGATAATCTTTTTATTTGTTCTTTTAGTTTCATTATAGAAGGACTTTTTCCTATTAGATCATAAGAATGGAATAATTTATTTTGAAGGTTTTTATTTTCTTTTTTTAAACCATAGTTTTCAACTGCCCTATTTACAAAATTAATTAATCTTTGGGAGTCAAAAGGTTTTTGTATAAATTCAAATGCACCAGATTTTAATGAATCTACCGCCATTTTGATATTAGCATGGCCAGAAATGATTATTACAGGAACATCAATATCTTTTTTTTTTATATGAGTTAACAACTCAATTCCGTCGTTATCTCCTTTGTCAAGTTTTACATCAATGATTGCAACGTCTGGTAATTTTTTATCAATTTCACTTAAAGCCTGATTATAGTTTGCTGCTTGTCTAATATAAAAGCCACTATCCTTCAAAAGACTAGAAATAAGAAACCTTATGTCTGAATTATCATCAATGATTAAAATTTCAGCTGACATTTTTTGGTAAAATAATTTCTACTCTTGCACCATCTTGTTTTGGTTTAAAATTAATTTTTCCATCATGATCATTTATTATTTTGTTTACAATAGCCAAACCCAAACCTGTGCCTTTAACTTTTGTGGTAAAATATGGTTTTACGATTTTATTCAAATTTTCGTTTGAAAAACCTATGCCGTTATCATCTATTGTACAGTATATATAGTTATTTATTTCCTTAATTTCTATATCAATTTTATAAGCAAATTCTCCATTTTTCTTTGATTTATCCATTATAGATTCAATAGAATTTTTTATTAGATTTATAAAGACCCGGTTTAATTGTTCTTCATCAGCAGCTATTAATATTTTTTCTTTTTCGCATAAAAAACTAAAATTAATACTACTATTCGAAAGAGAATGTAAATCGACAGCTCTAGTAACAACTTTTTTTATATCTATATTTTTTAAAATCGGTTTTGGCATTCTTGCAAAGTCCGAAAATTCATTAACTAGATGTTCTATGTCTTTAATTTGTCTATTAATTGTTTTTAAATAATTTTCAAAATTTTCCTTATCGTTTTCATTTGAAATTTTGCTTAAATATTTTTCTTTTAATCTATCAATAGATAACTGGATCGGAGTTAAAGGATTTTTTATTTCATGTGCTAATTTTCTAGCTACATTCTCCCATGCTTCATGTCTTTCTGATAATAATAATTTATCTTGCTGTCCTTTTAATCTATCTATCATCAAATTAAAGTTTTTATTTAATTTATCAATTTCTTCCTCCGCTTCTATTATTGGAACCTTTGCGTTTAAATTCCCCGCGCTGATACTTTCTGATGCTTTAATTAAATTAACTATGGGTTTAAAAAATCTTGAAGCAAATTTTATACTGATCGTAATTGATAAAAATAATAGCAGCGTTACAACAATTACATAAATTAATGCAAATGTTATTTTAATTCCTGTTCTTTTGTTTTGTACACTATAATAAAAATTTATGGCTTGTTCAGTTTCTTTTAAATAGTTAATAATCTTTGGATCTAAAAATTTTACAACATACAAATAGGTATCAATAAAGCTTTCAAGTTTTAATAATGAAGATGATCTATTTGTAATCGCATCAGTAATTTTAATTGGTCTATTGTCTGAAGTTAATAATTCATAAGCTTTATCTAGCGGAGGGACAAACTCTAATGTAACATCTCTTACATCGGACATTAATATTCTCCCAGAACCATCCAATAAATGTATTTCATCTAATCTTCTGATTAATCTTTGGTGTCTCAAAACATCTTTCAAAATTTTAGGATTATCATGAAAAAATTTAGCGTTTCTATTTATATCTATTGCAACTAATAAAACATCAGCTTCAATATTGTTTCTAGTTTCATCTACATAATTTTTTGCAACATCATATGAATTATTCACTGCCGTGGTAATTTTCTGATCAAAATACTTTTGTAGTCCTACAGAAAATAAAATTAAAGAAAATATTGCGATAAGTATGGATGGTAATAAAATAGATATAGAAAAAAAAGATATATATCTTAGATTTACTTTTGAACCTACTCCTTGTTTCTCTTTATCTTTGAAAAGCTTATAAATCTCTCTTACAATTATAAAAAAGAATACCAAGACCAATGCCAGGTCTATAACTAACAGGGTTTGAAAATTAAAATAATTTGATTCAATAAAACTTTCATTAATAAATGTAAAAAATGTTAATATACCTAATGGAAAACTTATTGAAAAAACAACAAAGATCCATTTATTTTTTTTAATAAAATCTAGCATCTTAAAATAATAAAATATTTAAATATTATTGATATATAATACATAATGAGCATTTTTCTAATACTACTAGCAGCTGGTGAAAGCAAAAGGCTAAAATCTAGTGTACCAAAGCCCTATATAACAGTTAACAATAAAAAATTATTAGAACATGCATTAAATTCATTCCGAGATTTTCGTGCAATTAAAAAAACTGTAATTGTTTATAATAAAAAGCATAAAAAACATCTAAATAAATTAAATCCAAAAAACACCTTAAAAATTGCAGGAGGTAAAACCAGGCAGGAATCTACATTTAAGGCACTAAAAAAGATAAAAAAAATGAATTGTAAAAAAGTATTAATTCATGACGCTGCTAGGCCCTTTCCTTCTAAAAAAATTATAAATGAAATTATAAAAAAACTTAGAACAAATCATGCAGTAGTACCTATAATAAAAGTAAATGATGCAACAAAACGAGTTGAAAAAAAAATAATTTTTAAAAATATTAAGCGTAACAGTTTAAGATTTTCTCAAACTCCACAAGGTTTTACTTTCAAAAAAATATATGAAAAACATAAAAAAAATATGAATACTTCTGTTGATGATGACTCTGCTTTATTCACAGATGATGGTGAAAAAGTAGTAAGCATAAATGGCAGCAAAACAAATTTAAAAATAACTGACAAAGAAGATCTGGATATATTTAAGTCTTTAATAAAAGGAAAAAGTTATTCTGGCATCGGATTTGATGTTCATAGATTAGTTAAAGGAAGAAAACTTTACTTAGGGGGAATTAAAATACCTTTTGTTCTCGGACTGAAAGGTCACTCTGATGCCGACCCAGTTCTTCACGCTCTCATCGATAGTTTACTTGGTGCATGTAGATTGGGTGATATTGGAAAATTATTTTCTGATAAAAATAAAAAATATAAAAATATTAGATCTACAATTTTGCTTAGAAAAGTAATTGAATTAATTAAATCTAAAAACTTCTCAATTAACAACATTGATATAAATATTATTGCTCAAAAACCTAAAATAAAAAAATATTCAAAAAAAATGATACAAACAATAAGCAAGTTGTGTGAAATAAATCCTAATGAAATAAATATTAAAGGCAAGACAACTGAAAAACTTGGTTTAATTGGAAAAGGAAAGGCCATAGCATCTGAAGTTATAACTTCTGTAATCAAATATGATTAATAAAATAAACTTATTTTTTGTAACTTTTTTTGGGATTGGATATGTTAAATTTGCTCCTGGAACTTTTGCATCAATAATAACATCTATATTATTATTTATTTCATTTCATATATTAAACATTTCTTCAAATATTGTTTTGATATTTCTTTTTTTTATTTTTTTTTATTCTTTATATGCAGTTAGTTCATATATAAAAAAAATTAGCAATAAAGATCCAAAAGAAGTTGTAATAGATGAAGTAATTGGACAATCAATACCAATATATCTTTATGAAATATCACATGGCACATCAAAACAATTTAATGATGCTTTAGTATTCTATGCAATAATATTTATACTTTTTAGACTTTTTGACATCATTAAACCTTTCCCAGTGAGCTATTTTGATAAAAAATTTAAAAACAGCTTTGGTGTTATTTTTGATGATATTTGTGCAGGTTTATATGTTGTATTAATTCTTGTTGTATACATGGTTTTAAAATGAAGAAGTTACCACAAAAAATAGTTAAATTATTAAGTAAGAAAAAGTTAAAAATTTCTTTTGCTGAATCTTGTACTGGGGGTTTACTTTCATGCGCTATTACCTCTGTTAGTGGATCTTCTAAAGTATTTGCTCTTGGTTTGGTTACATATTCTAATCAATCTAAAAATAATATTCTTAAAATTCCAAAAAAAACCCTAATAAAGTATGGTGCTGTTAGTTATGAAAGTTGCCTATCTATGGTAAAAAACTTAAGTAAAATTAGTAAAACTGAAGTATCAGTTTCCATAACAGGGATAGCCGGTCCTAAAGGGGGTTCAAGGAAAAAACCTGTGGGTTTAGTTTATATCGGTATTAAAAAGGGAAATAAAACTTTAGTTAAAAAACACTTATTTAAAAATAAAGGTCGTTTGTATATTCAAAA
>JYMV01009827.1_pt1 | contig 11125 bp, 10 predicted proteins | sample 338911 | NCBI WGS metagenome assembly JYMV01 (sample SAMN03354496, study PRJNA234377) | hydrothermal vent metagenome | biome: Deep sea; feature: Hydrothermal plumes at the Eastern Lau Spreading Center, Western Pacific Ocean; material: Seawater | place: Tonga | collected 2009 | depth 2000 m m
AGGCAATCAAGCCTCTCCTCTTTTTTTAAGGAAATCGAATTTTATTTTAAATCACAACTGAAACTGCATAGCTAGCATAACTGTATTTTTGTCGACTTCATCGGCACCGCCCGTACTTTCGTGTTCTGCGTCTAGGTACCACAGTGCAGTAATCTTGGCATTAAATCCATCAATAACATAATTTATACCGGCTTCGGTGCGGTCCTTACGTCCCCGACTACCGGCTGCATTGGCTTGATCACGATCATAATTCTGGTATCTAAAATAAGGCTGGAGTTGACCCTTGATGCCACCAATCGTAGTCTTATTAGGCATTAGATAGCTCGCCAAGATCAAGTAAGAATCTCCTTGGAGCAAATTGGTTGTATTCGTGCCGGTGTGACCGCTCTTGTCATCCAGATCCCAGTCATAGTAGGCGCCCTCAAGATTAAGCACCGCGCCGCTTCCAAGCGTCCTCTCTATGAGGATATCTGCACCGACACCTAAAAAGTCACCCCGATCGTAAGCAGTACCCGCCGCATCTTCTTCACTATGAAGAATTAAACCTAGTGTGGTGAGCTTCTTAGCGCCGAAATAGGTGCTTCCAGTATAAAATCCGGGTTCTGGATCATCTAGAGCAATATCAATTCGAGCTGTGTGCTTTACATTATCGTCTATATCCGGGCCACCAGTGACTCCCTCAAAAATACCGTAGGCCCACTTGAACTTACCACCGTTGACATCACCATGGACCGCAATCCCATCATCGCGCCCGCAACAGCCAGAACCCAAGTTCCCGAAGGACTGTACCATCGGAAAACTGTAGGCAGCATTTAAGTAATAAGGTCCATCCAGATTCGAGCGATCACTCGGGGGCAACTGCCGCCCTATCCAGAATTCAAAACCATCAAATTGCAATTTAGCAACTGCATCTAAAAGGTTGACGCTTTCACCGGTGAGCCTTGTGTTGTACTCAACCTGTACATTCTTGTGAACCTGAGAAACTGTGTAAAGCCTCATGCTATCGTGCTTCATATCAAATGAGCTTTCTCCAGGATCGGTGGCATTATTCTCATTGAGAGAAACATCCCCTCTAAAGCCCATACCTATTTGAAAATACTTGGTATCATCAATTTTAACCTTCGCACCAGCAGCTGCAAAAATAGGAAGACCAGCAACAATCAAAAACGCCGCCGCAATACCACAAAAAACTCGCTTGAAAATCGATAAATTCATAAAAAAAATCCCCCTCGCTCTCAAAAATGATTAGTGTTCGTACATATTCTCCAGATTAAAACGCGATTATCAAGGCGTCGCAAGATACGGTGGTCCACTGACCGAAGTGATAGTACCACAAGCAACATATAATACAAAGTCTCAGAATCAGATGTACCCAATTCTTTAGACTTCAATGTTTTTGTGACTTGTATCTTGCCAATTGCTACCTTATAAAAATTAACAATTAATTGTCCAGTGAAAAGCATTTTTCCAGTTCTTGAATAAAATAGATCAAATTCTTCAAAGGACCCCCCTAATGATCTTAATTTAACTAGCATTATTCCCCGCAAGTTAGTAATAGACACTAAAGTATCGCTGCCACGCTTATACAATTCAGGTAATAGCAAAACTTGTTCCGTTTTTAAAATATCAATCCAATAGGTTGTTTATAAACATGTTACAGAAAAATACGCGGTTGAAACGTGAACATTGAGGAGGGGAAAATCTCTTTTTTGAAGCATTACAGATAAAGAATGCTACAAAATCGGGCATGATGATAAAAATACTAGGGACTGTACTAGATGACTTAAGAAAGTATTTTCAGTATGGACATACGTAAGAATCTGTTAATTAAGGGTAAACAAGAGGGGTTGATGAAACATTTCGTGTCGGGTTAAACAGCAAGGTTTGCAAGCAAACTGGTAAATGTGATCAAAAACACGGTGGCCTATTTTTTTCAAGGCGACAAAATAGCACCCTCTCCTCCGAGAAATTTAGCTACCTTTATTTTTGGTCAACAACCTCAACCTGAAAAAATATAAACTTTACCTTCATTATATTAAATAAATTTTCTGAGGGGTGCTGGTCGCCTGATTTTATTTTCACTCCCGCTTTTTTTTGAGCTACATGAAAGAGCTCTTGTCACTAGTATAGACCAGCCCCAAAGTTAATTAGAAGTTCAATTAAATTTTAAACAAAAAGGCTGGATCAACGAAGCTTCGATAGGAACCTGACCTCTAAAACCCAGTTTCTTTAATTGGAGGTACAGTTGACATTAGGGTTTGAAAGTGGGAGAATCTGGCCAATTTTATGGCAAAATTGCTTGGAAATAAATGACTCCCAAACTCGACCTTCTCTTGGTCACCCCCCCTAGCAAAAACATCGCGTTTCAAGACTTGAGCCGAGATTTTGTCGCGATCGAGCCACCTGTATGGTCGACTTTACTTGCAACTTTTCTGCGTAAAAAAGGGGTTGCCGTTGAGATTTTGGATGCTGAGGCAGAGTCGATTGGATACGATGAAACTGCTCGGCGAATTTCGGAGATCGATGCTATTCTGACGGTTTTTGTAATCTATGGACACCAACCATCGGCCTCCACCCAATGCATGCCTGCTGGAAGAGCCGTTGCAGAGAGAGTGCGCGAATGGACTCCCAACCTGAAAATGTTAGTGATGGGTACTCATGCTTCGGCCCTGCCAGGACGCACCCTTATCGAAGAACCTTATGATTTTGTCTGTGAAGGAGAAGGCCCTCATACCATACATGCGCTGGTGACAATGTTAAAGTCTGGTAAGGACAAACTAGACCGTATACCAGGTTTGTGGTATCAAAATGAGGGAGCAGTTTGCTCCAATACACGCGCTCCAGATATTACTGACCTCGATGGGGAAATTCCAGGCCAAGCTTGGGATCTCTTAAATATGAGTTGTTATCGTGCCCACAATTGGCATTGTTTTGATCATGTTAACCAAAGGCAACCTTATGCATCGATTCAAACCGGGTTAGGATGTCCATACAAATGCTCGTTCTGCTGCATTAACGCTCCCTTCGAACGGCCTGGCAATCGCCTTTGGTCGCCTCAGGTTATAGTTAGTCAAATTGATTTTTTAGTGAATGAGTATGGGATAAAGAACATAAAAATTCCCGATGAAATGTTCGTATTAAACGAACAGCATGTCATGGGGATTTGCGATCTTCTCATTGAAAGAAACTATGACCTTAATATCTGGGCTTATGCCCGAATCGATACCGTAAAAGACCGCTATCTTGAAAAATTGAAGCGTGCGGGTTTTAATTGGCTGGCGCTGGGAATTGAGTCGGGAAGCAAATTTGTCCGCGATGGTGTCGAAAAAGGTTCGTTTGACGAAAAGGATATCCTGCAGACTACGAATCGGATTAAGGAACATGGTATCTATATTATTGCTAACTATATTTTTGGACTTCCTGATGACACCAGAGAAAGAATGCAGGAAACGCTGAATCTGGCAATCGAAATCAATGCGGAATGGGCTAACTTTTATTGCACCATGGCTTATCCAGGCTCTCCTCTTTATAGTCAAAGCAAAAAACAGGGTGTTCCCCTTCCCGATGACAAAGATGGCCCCGGTTGGATAGGATATTCCCAGCATGGATACGCAACACTCCCTCTTCCGACAGATACCCTGAAAAGTAACGATGTGGTGGACTTTCGTGATGATGCGTTTAACAAATATTTTAGTCACCCAAGGTTCCTGGGTATGATTAAACAAAAATTTGGGCCCAACGTCGTTGATCATATTGACTCCATGCTTAAGGTGAAAGTTAAAAGAAAGCATCGGGATCCGATAATCGCGTCTTAGAGATTTTAAGGTTGTGTCACCCTATTATTTATGTGTTTTTGAATTTTGAAAAAGTGAGGAATTATTTTGGCACTCAAACATGATTATTCCGGAAAGGGATATGATTGCAAAAAGGTAAAGGAACGGGGCTATGAGAAGGAGTTTCTAACCTCGTTGCACTACGACATGCTCCGGATAAGAAGGATTGAAGAGGAAATTGAACGCCGGTATTGCGAAGATGAAATGAAATCTCCGATTCATCTTGTGATTGGACAAGAGGCAACTTCAGTTGGTGCATGCGCCACTCTCCGCCAGCAGGATCTGGTTTACTGCGGCCATCGCACTCACGGGCATTATTTAGCTAAAGGGGGAAGCCTTAAAAAGATGATGTCGGAATTGTATTGCAGACTGGATGGATGCGCAGGGTCAAGAGGTGGGTCCATGCACCTCTTTGATAAGAGTGCTGGTATGGCAGGTTCCTCAGCAATTGTTGCAGGAACAATCCCAATTGCGGCCGGCGCCGCCCTGAGTTTTCAGACTTTAAATCAGGACCATGTGAGTATGGTATTCTTTGGCGACGCAGCAACTGAAGAGGGTGCGTGCTGGGAAGCCATCAACTTTAGTGCATTAAGGAAACTCCCCGTGATTTTCTTTTGTGAGAACAATTTCTTTTCGGTCTGTTCTTCTTTGGATGTTCGGCAACCCCCGCAGGTAAAAATATTTGAAAAGGCCAAAGGGTTTGGCTTGCCAAGCGTTCAAGTTGACGGTACCAATGTTCTGGATATTTTTGAGGTAACCCAGGAAGCTGTTGATCGTGCTCGCAATGGTGGCGGACCTACTTTTATTGAGGCACTCGTTTATCGCTGGAGAGGTCATGGTGGGGCTGGGGATGACAGTGCAACAGGCTACAGAGATCCCAAAGAGGTCCGGCATTGGGAACAATTTTGTCCTATTGATACTTTCCGTAAACTTATCACTGAGATGAACTTATATACTGAAATAGATCGAAAAAAAGATGAAAGTGAAATTCTTAAAGAAATCGGTAGGGCATTCGATCATGCAATCTCCAGCCCCAACCCTGAAGAATCAGATCTGTCGACACACGTTTACTGTCCATAAACTTTTCTAAATAATTACCATTATGCCTTGGGCAGAAAAATTAATCACATCTAAGTCAAATGATACTCAGGCTCCCGAAGAAGGTAGGGTTCTTTCCTATATGGAAGCCCTCCACGAAGCCCTTTCGCTGGCTTTGGAACTAGACCCCAAGGTGCTTATTCTAGGTCAAGGGGTGAATGATCCCAAGGGTATGTTTGGAGTCACCACGGGACTCCATGAAAAATTTGGGAAAGATCGAGTGTTTGACACCCCTCTCTCTGAAGAAGGTATGACAGGCATTTGTACTGGTGCCAGCATGAATGGTCTGCGCCCCGTGTATATGCATAATCGTCCAGACTTTTTATTATTAGCTTTCAACCAAATCGTTGGTCATGCCAGCAAGATTCATTATATGGATAATGGGGAGACCAACGTTCCCCTCGTTATTTGGTCAGCCATTGGCCGTGGTTGGGGATCGGGTTCTCAGCATTCACAAGCAATACAAGGTTTGCTTCTGGGGGTTCCTGGTTTAAAAATAGTCATGCCGAGCACGCCACACGATGCGAAGGGTTTGATGCTTTCCGCTATAGCCGATAACAACCCGGTTCTGATTTTTGAACACCGTTGGTCCATGCGAAACAAGGGAGTCGTTCCGGAAGGGGCCTACAAAATCTCGCTTGGAAAAGGAATCTATCGGCGAAAAGGGAATGACCTGACGATTGTAGGCACCTCTCACATTTTGGAATTGGCCATTAAGGCAGCAGATGAACTGGAGGGTATTACTGCCGACGTGATTGATTTAAGAACTATAAAGCCCCTAGACGAAAAAATTATTATAGATTCACTCCAAAAAACGGGTCGAATCTTGATTGTTGATACCGGATGGGAAATGGGTGGAGTTTGTGCGGAGATTGGGTGTATGGTCGCTGAAAAAGGATTCTCGTTTCTTAAGGGGCCTGTGCGTCGGTTAGGTCTTTCTGACATCCCCTCTCCGGCCGGATTTACTCTTGAGCAATATTACTATCCTGATGTAAAAAAAATTACCCATGTAATAAAGGATATGGTGGCTAGTACATGAAAATATTAATTACGGGAGCAGCTGGATATATTGGCTCGGTTTTAGTCCCTATTCTTTTACAAAAAGGCCATGAAGTTATTGCTGTTGATAATTTCATGTATAAGCAAACATCTCTTTTAGAATGCTGTCATTTCGATAAGCTTACCTTGATTAATGAGGACGTGAGAAATGCTGTCTTGATTGAACAACAACTGAAGAAGGTAGATGCGATTTTACCCTTAGCTTGCCTTACGGGAGCGCCTTTGTGTGACAAAGACCCCATTACTGCAAGGGCGGTTAATTTTGAAGCCATAAAAACTATCCTGGCAAAGAGGAACCCTGATCAAATGGTTATCTTTCCCACCACCAATAGTGGCTATGGGGTGGGTGAAGAGGGAATTCATTGTACTGAAGAAACACCCTTGCGTCCCGTATCCCTTTATGGACAATTGAAAGTCGAAATTGAAAAGATTATTCTGGAATCGGGCAACAGTATTACATTTCGGTTTGCAACGGTGTTTGGCATTAGCCCAAGAATGAGACTGGACCTTCTGGTAAATGATTTTACATACAGGGCTTATCATGACCGTTTCATAGTTTTATTTGAGGCGCATTTTAAAAGGAACTATTTGCATGTGCGTGACGCCGCACGGGCATTTATCTACGGACTGGAAAATTTTGAACAAATGAAGGGCGAAGCATATAATGTTGGTCTAAGTGATGCCAACATAAGTAAGGCCGAACTGTGCAAAGTAATAAAAGAGCAACTTCCAAATTTCTATTTCACAGAAGCCGAAATCGGCGAAGATGTTGATAAAAGGGATTACATAGTTAGTAATAAAAAAATCGAAGCCGCTGGATTTAAAACAGAACATTCCCTTACATATGGAATCAAAGAATTGATTAAGGGTTTTCAAATTATTAAAAAAAGTGGCTACGGGAATATCTGACCTTGGCTAATGATAGCCGCGACAGATGATTATTGAAGGGACAAAGTAAAATTGATAATTAGTCGAACGCCATTTCGGATATCTTTTTTTGGAGGAGGGACGGATTATCCCGCATGGTACTCTGAAAATCCGGGAGCTGTTTTAGCGACCACAATAAATAAGTATTGTTATATAAGCTGTCGTCCGTTGCCACCTTTTTTTGAGCACAAGTATAGAGTCGTTTATTCGAAGGTAGAAACAGTAAAGGAAAAAAATGAAATCCAGCACCCAGTAATCCGGGCAGCTATCGATTTAATGAGTATAAACGAGGGTTTAGAGATTCATCATGACGGCGACCTTCCCGCTCGAACCGGGTTGGGATCCAGCTCATCATTTTCTGTTGGAATGCTTCATACCCTTTTTGCTTTGAAGGGAGTTATGCCGACCCGTCAACAGCTGGCTCTTAATGCTATTCATCTTGAAAGAGATATTCTTAAAGAAAGCGTGGGTTCTCAGGATCAGATTTTGGCCGCAATTGGTGGCTTCAATCGGATTGATTTTTTTAATGATAATACTTATAGAGAAACTCCCATCACAATCAATCCTGAGCGCATCAAAGAGTTAAAAAGCCATTTAATGTTTTTCTTCACAGGAATCTCCCGATATTCCTCAGAAATTGCAAAAAAAAAAATCGAGAACTTTCCCAATAAGAAAAAACAATTAACAGCAATGTATCAGATGGTGGAAGAAGCGATAACCATTTTAAACTCTAAAAACACCGCGATTGACGAATTCGGCCAGTTGTTGAATGAGTCCTGGATACTAAAGCGAAATATATGTGACAACATCTCCACTTCTCGCATTGATGAAATTTATGATGCCGCTCGATCTGCCGGTGCTATAGGCGGAAAAATTTTAGGAGCGGGAGGTGGCGGCTTTATGATTCTTTTCGCCAAACCGGAACATCAGTCAGGAATAAAAAAGCGCCTGAACGACCTTCTCTATGTTCCTTTTGACTTCGAACATTCAGGAAGTCAGATTATTTTAAACCAGCAGGCTTAATCCTCTTCCCCTCCCCTTAAACCATGGAACAAGATTATATTTCCAATCTTGACGTCCTTATCCTTTGCGGAGGCTTTGGAAAGCGGCTTAAAGAAATTGGCCAGAACTGCCCTAAACCAATGGTCGAAATTAATGGTCGCCCTTTTTTAGAAATTCTCATCGAACACATATCATCATTTGGCTTTCGGCGATATATTTTGTGTGCTGGTTTCAAAAGTGAGGTCATAGAACAATATTTTCAGAAGAAAAACGATGACAACACCTATATTCTTTCTAAAGAAGACGAACCACTTGGGACAGGCGGGGGAATTAAAAAGGCTGAATCCTGTATTTTAGGCTCTACCTTCATAGTTTTAAACGGCGATTCTATTTGCCGAGCAAATTTGAATGATTTTGTTGAATTTCATGAATCGAATAATGCCTCCGTTTCTATGGCTGTGACTACTATTGACGATGTGAGTGAGTATGGGTCGGTTGTTATCAATGACAGGTCAGAAATTAATGGGTTTAAAGAAAAATCAGATCATATTAAAGGTCAGGGTCTTATAAATGCGGGTATATATTTATTTAAAAAACCAATATTAGACCAAATTCCGTCAGGACAAAACATTTCACTTGAGAAAGAGGTTCTTCCCTCTATGATTGGCCAAAAGTTTTATGGATTTAAAACCACGGAGAGGTTATTCGATATTGGTACTCCACAAAGACTTGAGATACTGCGTACTCATATTAAATTAACGGATTGATAAAATGAGTTTAAATTGGCCTTTAATGGAAAACAATATTACCCGAGAAGATCTAGACACCCTTGTTGAATTTTTACAGGGGAATCCTATTCTCACTCAATCTGAGAATGTGAGCGAATTTGAAAGGGAATGGTCAGAATGGGTGGGGGTTAAATACAGCATATTTGTAAATTCTGGATCATCGGCAAACTTAATTTCGCTTGCTGCTTTAAAACAAGTTACTGGCTCTGGTGGAGAAATTATTGTTCCACCTTTGACTTGGGTTTCTGATATCTCCTCTGTTTTATTTTGTGGTTATAATCCGGTATTTGTGGATATCAACCCAAAAACATTGAGCATGAATGATGAACAGGTTATTGCTAAATTAACTGAAAATACAAAAGCTGTTTTTCTTACTCACGCGCAGGGGTTCAATGGTTTAACCGATCGACTTCTTTCCACCTTAACAAAAAGAAATATTCCCTTGATTGAAGATGTTTGCGAGTCACATGGTGCAGAGTTTAATAACAAGAAAGTAGGTTCATTCGGGTGGGTTTCTAATTTCTCTTTTTATTATGCCCATCACATGACTACGATTGAGGGTGGAATGGTTTGCACGGATAGCGAGGAGGTTTATCAGATTTGCCGTATGCTTCGTTCACATGGCATGGTGAGAGAAGTAACTAATGATGAGACAAAGAATTCTTACAAAAATGACAACCCGGAGCTAAACCCCGAATTCATTTTTGCTTTCCCTGCTTTTAATATGCGAAACACAGAACTGGGTGCGGTCCTAGGTAGAAACCAATTGAAACGACTCGACGCTAACAACGAGAAACGTCGAAAGAACTTCAAACTTTTTCTGGAATTATTGGATCCTGAAAAGTATCAGACAAAGTTCAATCTTGATGGATCTTGCAATTATGCATTTAATTTAATTTTAAAAAAACCCGATCTTGAGTTTTGCAATAGAGTGATGGCCGAATTAAAAGCGCATGGTGTAGAGTTCAGACGTGGGAGCGCAGGAGGTGGAAACCAGTTGAGACAACCTTACCTTCGAGATATGGTAAATGAAAACGAATTTAAAAAATATCCGGTGGTGGAGCATGTTCATTTTTTTGGATTTTATATAGGAAACTATCCCGACCTACCCGAAGAAAAAATCAGAACTCTTTGTGATATCCTCAACAAGATCATTTAAACTGTTTTTAACTTATACCCTCTTCTTCTGATAAACTTTAAATGTTTTGCGAATGAACAAAAGTTCAAAAATTTTCGTAGCGGGACACACCGGCCTGATAGGCTCTGCCATTATTCGAAAATTAAGACTTATGGGTTATGCTCGGATTATCACACGAACCCATAAAAGTCTAGATTTGAAAGATAGGAAAAGGACCGAAAGTTTCTTTTCCAAAGAACAGCCTGAATATGTTATTTTAGCAGCCGCCAAGGTTGGATCCATTCAAGCGAATGATACCTATCCGGCTGAATTTATTTTTGAAAACTTAACGATTCAAAATAATGTAATTGACTTGTCATGGAAGTATCGCGTTAAAAAGCTGCTTTATTTAGGCAGTTCATGTGCATACCCAAAAAAGTGTTCACAACCGATGAAAGAGGAGTCTTTGCTGACAGGGTCTCTTGAGCCGACAAATGAGCCCTATGCCATTGCCAAATTGGCAGGTATTAAAATGTGTCAAGCCTACCATAGGCAATACGGGGCTAAATTTATCTCTGTTATTCCTGCAAATGTTTATGGGGTAAATGATCATTTTAACGAAAGTGCTCATGTCCTTCCAACTCTAATCAAAAGATTTCATCAAGCATGCTTGAAAAATTCCAGAAAGGTCATTCTTTGGGGAACTGGAAAACCCAAGCGTGAATTTTTTTATGTGGATGACTTGGCGGATGCATGCTTATTTTTGTTGAAAAAATATAATGAACCCGAGGTTATCAATGTTGGCGTTGGGCAGGAAACATCCATTTCGCAATTAGCCCAAAAGATTAGAAAGATCAGCGGATACCGCGGAGAACTGGTTTACGACACAAGTCGCCCAGATGGCAATCCACGCCGTTTACTAAATAGCAGCAAAGTCTCTGCACTAGGATGGAAAGCTCAAACTTCTTTGGATACAGGGCTTCAGTTAACATGGAACTGGTTTTTAAAAATGGCAAAAAAGTAAACCATAGAATCTCAGTGCGGTACCCTAGAAAGTCAATAAAGAAATTACTTGTTCAGCCTCGACCAAGCCTATTAATTATTGGCAGCTTATCGGTCTGTTGGTTTTTTTTCGAATATGCTTTAATTCCTCTTCACTAAAACCAAACACACTTTCTATAATATAATTGGGTCGGTTTTTGGTCGCGATATAAATAGATTGAACATACAAGCCTAAAATACCAATACCAATTAGCTGAATACTCCCAACAAAAAAATGGCGGTTATGATCAGCTAAGCTA
>JYMV01024012.1_pt1 | contig 11124 bp, 9 predicted proteins | sample 338911 | NCBI WGS metagenome assembly JYMV01 (sample SAMN03354496, study PRJNA234377) | hydrothermal vent metagenome | biome: Deep sea; feature: Hydrothermal plumes at the Eastern Lau Spreading Center, Western Pacific Ocean; material: Seawater | place: Tonga | collected 2009 | depth 2000 m m
CGTTCTGAATGAAGGGATGTAATGCAGTGCTACGCTGTCTTGGAAGTTGTTCTTTCACGCTGGAAAATCATCCGACGTATTGTACGTACCGCCGTGGCGGTACATACACGGGGTATTACCCCGCTTCGACTGCTTTTCTGTATTGGTTTAGCACTTCGAATTTCCGCGAATAATACTGCTATCACAACGGCGTCAGTCGGTTTGAAGCCAAACTCTGCACCGTTCGGCGACACACTTATATCTCGCTCAAACGATTTATCAGTTCGATTCGACAACCCAACTCATAAGAAGTAATTAGGGTAACAAAACATCATTGAAATGGAAATACCATTTTGGTATTATCCACTAGAAATTGGAACAAACGGGTGTTTCAAGAATAAAATTGTAGCAGTCAAATCAAAGCTAAACATACACTTTTAACTTGTCCTCCAAAATCACAGATGAGCTAGACACCTGTGAAATCTAGTGCGACACTGCAGTCCCTCCAAGTCTATCTGGACCTACTAAGCGCCGACGGATACAGTCTCCTAGACAAAAGACTTGCCATGGGATAGCATTCCGTCTGAAGACAAAGTGGCATGCCTCTACAATCGTCTTAACGAACTACCATTGGATATAGGTTAAGCAGGTAAACACACATTGAAACCAAATCAACAGTATCAAAAAGGACAACTATTTACGATTCGCTACTTCAGAATCCTACCCTTGACTTTCGTCTGGATTGTCCTCCAAACTGGACTCTATGGTTATATTCACCTCAACGGTTTTGGTCAATTCATCGCCAACCATCTGCCAGTTGGTAGTGTCTTCTTATTAGTCATTTTCGCTTTTTTGCTCAATCCGATCCTCTCTCGATTTGGACCAACTGCACCTTTTAATACGGCAGAATTGACACTCTGCTGGGTCATGATCACTGCGGCTGCTTCCGTTCCTGGCTATGGATTGATGGAGTTTATTTTCCCTTATATTGCTGCCCCAGCCTACTTTGCAACTCCAGAGAATCAGTGGGCAGAACTAATTCTCCCACATTTGAAAGAGTGGCTCTATGTCACCAATCAATCAGCCCTAAACAAGTTTTGGGTCGGCATTAATCCATATCAAACTATTCCATGGCAGATTTGGGTTAGGCCTGTCGCTATCGCCACCATTTTCGGGTTATCTTTCTTCTTTTCGATTTGCTGTTGGGCGGTCATTCTACGTCGTCAGTGGGTGGAGCGTGTTCGATATACTTTCCCACTAGTGCAAGTCGCCGCCAATTTAACTCAAGCAGATCTGAATCAAAAAGCGTTTCAACCTGTGTTTCGCAATCGGCTCTTTATCTTTGGTATCACATTTGCTGTTGTGGTTCATCTGATACGGGGTCTGCATCAATTCTACCCCTTTTTCCCTAATATTCCCCTCGACTACCCGATTCGGCAATTCTTCCCCAACAAACCGTGGCTAGCCATTGTCACCGGGTGGCCACTCTTGTTTCGACTTCGGCTATCGGTTGTTGGTGTCACCTACTTTTTGCTACCTGACGTAACTATTAGTATCTGGTTTTTTTTCTTATTCTACAAGTTTCAGGAAGTCGCTATTTCGGCTTTCTCCATCGCTCGTATCAATACCCAGCAACAGGTAATGGGTGCAGTCTTAGTTCTAACGGTCGTCTCAACTTGGCAAGCACGAAAACACCTCCTCGCTGTTTGTCAAAAGACCTTTACTAACCCAGTTAACTCGGCCTTAGTGGATGATAAAAGTGAGCCATTATCTTATCGTTCCGCCCTATTGGGCATGATCGGTGGTTTCGTTTTTATGGGGACGATGGCAGTTACAATGGGGATGTCGGTCTGGATGGCCATCTTGTTTATCCTACTAATGTGGATTTTGGCCACTACGGCTGCTTGGCATGTCTCCAATGCAGGATGTTTGTTGGTCAATGTTGGTTTCACTCCGTTCAACTTTTTTCGCATGATCTTTGGTGGACGGGCGTTGGGAGTCCGGAACCTAATCTTGTTAAGTTTCGACAGATCCTCTATCCCCAATTGGTCATCGCAATCATTAATGGCATACTCAATCCAGAATTTTCGCTTGGCAAACACTCACCATCTCCGATCTAGAAGCATGAAACTGACACAGTGGATGCTTTTAGCAGTTGTATTGTCGATCGTGGTCACGTTCTTTACCACTTTGACTTGGATCCACCGCGAAGGCGCAGTCAACTTAACCCGTTGGATTTTTAATGTTGGGCCTGGTGCAATGCGTCGAGCAATCGATGAGATCTTAAATCCATCGCCTCCAAATCTGCCTGGCATTTTGAGCGCAGGCACAGGTGGGATCATCATGTCAGGACTTATTTTTATGCGACAGCGCTTTTTGTGGTGGCCATTCCATCCGCTCGGTTATGCGCTTGGCGTAACGTGGGCACCGTCGCGGCTTTGGTTTTCAACCCTAATTGGTTGGGCTATTAAATTTCTGATCCTACGGTTCGGCGGGTTTCGTGCCTTGCGGCAAGGTCAACCATTTTTCTTAGGCTTGATTATCGGTGAGTATTTTATGGCTGCTGTCTGGCAGATTTCAGCCTTGAAAACAGGCGTTGGATACTGGGGCGGACCACCCAGTTGAAGCCCTAAAATGGTGTCCCTATCTGGGTGAGCAATTCTATACGGCTAAATTTTAAAAGTTCAAATCCTCAGAATTAGGCTTGTAACCATGCTTAGATTTAATCATTAAGTGCAACGTTTGAAGAATATTCCAATGGGTGATTTGAAACCCAAACATTTTCACGGTCAGACGGTTGGGTCTCTCCATTAACTGCTAAGTCATGGTGCAAGCACTGAGCGAACTGGATATCTCTACGCGAATAGGAGATGAATACATCGGCCATATCAGTTCAAATTCAAGACTCCATAGCGTTCTCGTTCCTCAGCTGTTAGTTGATAAGTGACTCAGCTTTCAGCTATTTGCAGCAGTTCATCCATGTCTGTGGTGTAGATCTGGACAATGCCGTCTTGCCCTGAGGTCATTAGCTTTTTTGATCCGGGCTCCAACAAGCCTCGAGAACATTACCATTGTGACCATTGAGAGTGAGCAGTTCCTTTCCAGTCTCTGCATCCCCGCGCAAGCTACCATCATTACCATATGGGCTTAAGTCTTTTGTGGTTCCATCATCGAAATTCCAATAACCAACTAATCCTTCTTCTTTTCCAGTTAGGATGGAGTTCATTATGCTTTGGATTTCGGCTTCAGTTCTCGCAAAGTTCCAAAGAAGGACTTCATCAATAAGCCCGTTAAAAAAAACTTCATATGCTCTTATAGCACCAATCTGAAGTAAATACTCATTTTTCAATATCACACTACCATGGGGGATTTCGCTATCGTATTGACCATTGATATATCTTCATAGATTTCCCATCAAAGTAGATGCCAAGTGGATCCACTCTCCAGACAATTGGGGATACTGGTTTGAATCAGAGTATTCCCAACTTTTATCCGATTGAATATGCCAGCGAAAGGCACTTGAATCTGGAGATTGACTAAGAAGATAGCCAGTATTATGACCTTTAGCAATTACCACAGCACTTCTCCATTCACTTTTTCGCAAAACCCACGCTTCAGTAGTAATATGAACTACATCCAGACTATCAGAGTCAGCAACTTCGATAAAATCGCCACTACCGTCCAAACTTAATGCTTTATTCTGTAAAAAGACAGAGTTACAAGCCAAAACAACCAGCAAAATAATAGACTCATTCGTTTCATATGAATGTCTTCAGTATTTCAAAGTTTCAAAAATAACCATGAATGCAGTAGATTCAATCAGACATGAATTGGTGCCATTCTATCAGAACTCTTGAGATGTGTAAACGAAGGGGAACTTATGGATCTTGCCTGATCTTGAAGGGTGTATCTAGATCAAACCCAACCTCTCCATATAGGGCATTCTAGATGCCTCTCTGAACGAATTAAGACCCTAATGTTGATCTGAAATTCCTGTCTGTTCTAAGTTAGTCAGTGCAGTTGCAGAAAACAACGGGTTGTGACGAACCAGGTAGGCACACGATGGCAACAGACGAGTCGACTAGTGATCGCCCCGTCTATCTCAGGCTACACCCTTCTGGACAGTGGGACGTACTTCCATGTTTGGCTATAGCTTGTATGATACCCCCACAAGGGGTGGACCGCCGTGGCGCTACATACACGGAAGTATTGCCCATAATCCGCCTTTGATGCAATTTAGCTTGCTTACCCATACAAGCGAACCTCGAAGCAAATACCCCGTCTAGCGCAAGGCTGATTTCCAACGTTTTATAACAGTTTGGTAAAGGAATTTCTTCGATCCTACCAGTTTAGTAAATACCTTGTGCGATGGAATGTATGTTCCAGATTATAAGGAATAATACAATAATTGCTCCTATGATCCTGAACCAGAACTTAAATCTAGGGTGATCGCAGCCATTTTTACACCAATATTCTTTATTAAACATTATTCCACTCAATTCTACTCACCAAAACTTCCGACTTGTACTTTTAAGTATTTGTAGCTATCAAGAGCATTTCCTGCACCCTTGATTTGACCGTTTGCCATCGCTGAAAAAGCGGGGCATCCCTAGGCTCGATCCTCAACACAAATTGACAGGCTCATGATCTTGGGCTTCCAATTATATGTTTGGTTTAACGAGCTAAAGAGGCTTTAAAACGATGACAAACTGACTTAATTTGGAAGTTAAAATCAAAGACACCCGACTGAATATAAGTGTTCAATCGGGCATTTAAATCTGGTATTTACTGTAACAATAATTGGCTACATTATTGCCTTTTGCGGTTGATACTCGCGTCGTCGGAGGAAGCGTTCTCCTACATCGTAGTCCGGCTGATCGGACACATACCGCCAAAGTTCAACACGTTTCATCAGTTCGTATCGGTGGTCGTTTCCTTCCCAACCATGATGTGTGTTCAGAATTCGGCCAATCTCCGGATCGTCGATATCCGACGTATCGAAGTTCCGAATCTGAGGTTTTGTCGGGTTCAGGCGCAACTTGTACATGTAGCGGTCTTGGTCCGTATGGTTGCTTCTCCCTCCATGCCAGACACGCGTATTCCACACGTAGATCGTGCCACCTGGACAGGTCGCCCAGATTTTACCGGCAACGTGCTGGTATCCGCGGATCTCAAACGTCCGGACATTTCGAAAGTGCGATCCCGGTATCAAGAATGTCCCACCCATCTCGTCGGTCGTGTCGACTGGAAAGAACGACAACTGAATGTCGAAGTAATTCTGACGGAAGTCGATCACCGAGTCCTGATGCATATTAGGCCCCATAGTTGTTTGTGCTCTCACTAGGTGAGCGGCGTGGTGATCGTATAGTGGTTCCGGTCCGATCAGTGAATGAATAAGTCCCTGCACCTTCGGTAACCGAAAGGTTTCACCCAAGGCGGTGTCCTTCGGCCATGTCTCCTCGAACGGCGTGCCTACAGCGAGATAGCCCTTGTTGTTTTCCATCTCCTTGCGGCATGCTTCGCACAGATCCTTAGGCACCATGTCCTCGTACTTTAGGTGTCCAGAGGCGACGAACCTCGCCATATCCTTCGATGAAATAAGATGTTCCATAGACTAACCTTCTTTATTCTTCCGGCTGCATTTCGCTGAAACGGGATAGTACCGTCTGGTATGGTAGCGGCCCCAGTTCGTAGCCGTCTACCTCGGATCGATGTTTGTGCTCGCTCATCTGGATTACCTGCCATCCGTCACGCATTGCCTCCAGCGCATTCTTGTACGGTGGTGTGCTCTCTTCAATAAGATCTTTGATCCCAGTTCCTTTTGATGCCTCGTAGCGGGCCCACGCGGCTGGTGCGGCATCAAGTTCGGGACTGGTCTGGAACAATACAAGAATATCTTGAACTTTGGGCATAGACATTATTTCCTAAAATGCATTTGTCTCCTAGAGGTTAGAGGTTTTTGTAAAACCCAAAGCAGCACTTAATCTTCCCGTTTGGTAACCAATACAGTCACATTTTCCAGCTACAATAATCCATAAATAATGGTTTGTCAAGTCCTTCTGTGCGAGCGGTTATATTTAAGATTTCCGTTCTAGCTTTGCTAACTAGAACAGGATCGAAAAACCCTCGCAGTAGCAAATAACCAACTGAGTCAATCTGTTGCCGCAGGGCAGAAACGTCTCCTATCAGGTGGTTGCTGTCTTCCATCTAACAGATAGTTTGTCCAAAAACCAGTTTCTTACGCGCCATCACTACTTCAGTGCCATCAGGCACCTTAGCAAGCTTAGGGACTATGGGATGATCTAAGTATGTCATGTATTTTTTAACCTTTATATCCTGATGGTATCTTACTTTCCTTAAGCTGATGCATTAATTGTTGCCCCACCTCTTTTTTAATGCTGGCGAATGCTTCATTGGCCGCTAAGTTAGTCCATTCATGCGGATCCTGGTTATGATCGTAGAGTTCCTCTTCACCATTGGCGCATCGGGTATAGCGATATTGAGAGGAGCAAACAGAAAAGTGAGGCGTTGCTTTGTCATCATAGGTGCCAACCGCGTGATACCAGACTTCTTCTTTAACCGTCTCTTTCGAATAAACCGTTCCAAGTCCACTCATGTGGAAAGCAATGCTGGGTTTATTTGGGTTTACTCCATCACCAGTATCCAGGAAGAGCAAATATGTCTTGTTAACAGAAGCCTCCATCACGATCATTGGCCACCAAAGTGGGTCCACATGTTTAATCCCACCCTGTATTCCACTTGACCCAAGCAAAAATGCTCAGTTGCTTGGTCACATTCAACTCTTTATGGTCATCTATCCATACGGCTTGAGTTGCCTTGTCAGCATCAAAATGTCCACCCTAACCAAACTTGCTTGGTCCCCTGATAGCACCTTTCATGAATTTACCATTGTGGCCATTACCAGAAATATCGATCAGGTCACCTGCCTTGGTGCCTTGATCAAAAGTCCATTAAGCGATAATATCCTTATTCTTTAATTTCGGCCTTACCACCAAGATCAAGAAACAAAACGCTGAGCAAACAGACAACAAAAGCCATGCCCCATTTATTCTTCATTTAATCATTCTGCCTTATCTCTTACTCACCAGCTAAAATCCACGAATGCAAGACTTGATTCCAAGAGTCCATCAGTGGTTATTCTGGCACTAGTTGGGATTATATAACAAATAGCACGCCATCAGTCAAGGGCACTAACTATTGTGTCGGCACCCCGATGCCCACGCTTCCAGAAGGTGCTACCTTCGACTGTTGTTTTCCGTCATCAGGAAGATCCTGTCTTCCTTGAATCCAGCCACCTCAATCAGAGCATCACGAAACGCCTCTACGTCAGCCACACAATATCGTAGTGGACTGATGCCGTTGGGATAATCGTTGATGCCTACCAGCAGCGCCCACTTCTCCGCTTTTAGGGATTAGCTGTCAGTATGGTCAGCAACCGTTTCATGGAAGCTCTATTTCAGAATCACCATCTTGCGAGTCTCAGAGCTTCAGTAATCAGGTGGGTGGCGGCTTTCAATTGTATTCTCTTTTAGCTTACTTTCAACACCTGCAAAATTCTTATTAAATTCTCCAAGGGTTTGAGCCGTTGGAATTGAAAAATACTCATTTTCTTTGGATGACGTGCTGTGCTATAATTGAATCTGACGATAAGATTTTTCTGGTGTTGAAAATAGGCTAGGGTGGCAGAGATTGCCATTACAAAGTCAAAAGAGAATTCATGAACACCATCTAAATCCAAAGTCGGAAATATCGCATGTTCCTTTCTTTGGGGTTTTCTTACGTTTTTAAAATTCTCAGTGAGGCTTTCTAGTTTTCTGAGAAAGCTGGATCGTAATGGGAGGAAAACAGTATGAAGTTTCACGTTGGGGTGATTGGCGCAACAGGGTTTATCGGCTCGGCGTACCGTGATGAGATACGCCGAGCCGGCCTAGATGCAAAGATCGTTGCTCTGTGTGCTCGAAACCGAGATCGGCTAGAGGCGGCGGCCAGGGAGGATGCCTGTGATTTCGTCACAGATGATTGGCGTCGAGTCGTTGACCATCCACAGGTCGACCTCGTTATCGTCACCACTCCCGATGCGCTACACCATGAGGCAGTGATGGCTAGCGCACGGAACAGAAAACACCTGGTCTGCGATAAGCCGATAGGAGTGAATGTCAACGAGGCCTACGAGATGCGACAGGCTTACCGAGACACAAAGCTGGCGCACTTCGTGCCATTCTGGGCACGATATGAAGCACCGTTCCTGCGAGCCAAGGAGATCGTCGATGCCGGCACGTTAGGTGAGATTAAATCCATTATTTATCGATGGCAAAATCCTCGTCCCGCAGCCATGCCCTTCACCTGGCGGGACGATACGGCATTGTCAGCCGGAGGCAGCATTGCCGACGTCGGTTCGCATGCCTACGACGCCATACGCTGGATCGCTGGTACAGAGGCAAGGCGCGTACTGACTCATGCCGACATCATCACACCCGCCAAGCCGAATCTGGGTACCATCTACCTTAATGATGCTATCGAATGGGGTGGCTCACATACCACATCAGAAAGCGACAAACATCGTAAGGGTACGACGTTCGACTACGCCACGATTGCATGGGAGTTCCAGAACGGTGCCGTGGGCGCGGCCATACTTTCTCATGCACCAATCTTACGCAAGGGCCTTGCACCTGAGTTGGAACTCCACGGTACTTTAGCATCCCTAGCACTCGACCGTATCGCCAGCACGATTGCAATCATCCTTCCTGGACAGGATGTGCCCAAGATTGAGCAGGTGGCGAATCCTGGCCCAAAAAACCGATTCGTAAACTATGTCTTCCCTGCCCTACGGCAACACATGTCGGGTGACGTACCCAACCACCCGGGAATGGAAGAGGGATGGCGGGTGCAGATTTTTACGGACGCCGCGGTACTATCGGCAAAACGCGGAACATGGGTCGAGTTGGCAGAGTTAGACGCGGAGTCAGACTAACCCCTAACTGACATCGACGGGTATCCCGGAACGTCCTGAATCGATAGCGGCTTGGACGGTCGCACAGATGGCACGACCCGCTCGTGCGTTAAGGATGGTATCCCCATCCATGTCGATCGCCTGAGCCAGGTCTTGTGCAAGTTGATAGTTATTGTCGTCGGCGATACGCAGATGGGGATATTCAGTCATCGGTTGGCCTCGATAATAGATGCTAACCTCAGGACGAGCCTCACTAATGACCAGTGCACCATCGGAGCCAAGTATATGGATCTTGATTTCCCCGATATCCGGGTGGCTCGCGGCACCGATGCGGCCAATACATAGTGTTCCAAGGATGCCCCCATCCATCTCCAGTGTGACAGTTGCAAGGTCTTCGATATTGTTGTCAACGTTTGCTTGATGGAAATGGGCTGTGGTACGGGCGAACACGCGCCGAACATCAACCCCGGTTAGCATACGTATGTAGGCGAGTGGATAAATCCCTTCGATCTTCAGTTCCCCCATGGGGTCATGGCCGACCCCACCGTCAGACCCATCCGAATGTGCCTCAATTTGCCGTTCCAACCAGTTGACGGGAGCGGCTTTGGACTTGCGTGTGCCCTTTGGCGGGCCAGCGTCCTTGGCGAAGTAGAAATCAACGTGGATGGCATAGGGGTCGCCGATTTTTCCACTTTCCACGGCTTGCCGGGCTTGGACCAAAGCCGGCAGGTAATTGCGATTCCAGAGTAAGAACTTCACCCCGTTCCGCTCGACAGCCTCAACCACTCGGTCACATTCAGAGACTCGATTCGACATGGGTTTGTCTTGCACGATGTGTAACCCTACGTTGGCGGCTCGAACGCTCAAATTGCAATGGCGTTCTGCTTCCGAACTCACGACGGCTACCCGGACGTCGAAATCCGCAATGGCGCGTTCAACATCGCGTATATAAGGTATATCAAACTCCCGTGCAAACTGTTCATTTCGTTCATGCACCCAGTCTGGCCGGTCTGGATCGTCGGCAACGACCGCAGGTTCAAAACGGGGGTGTGCGGCCATCGCACGTGGGACATAGGCATGCTTGACGACACTTAGCGCAACAAACCGAAATTTAGACGAGTTCATAGGTACCTCCGATCAATCGCAGAGCCTGTCGGGATTGGAGAGAGGCCACGGCGGCCTCTGCCACTTGGAGGGCTGCCTGACTGTCAGCTCCGTTAGCCGCTGGTTCTCGCTGTTCCTCGATAGCGGCCACAAATTCCTGAAGCTGAGCCGTTAGATGTAGCGATCCCAGATCTGTTTCGATCGCACTTGGATCGCCGCCTCGGAATAGCAGGTTGCGGTTGTGATGATCATCCGCATAAGCAGCACCTGTTGATCCGATTAGAGATAGCGAGAAGTACTCGCCGCCGCCAGGAAGGGTCCGTGCATCATCTATCAAGGCCATCCCGCCATCAGCAAAACCGAGATGAACCTGGACGTAACTGGGACGGCTAACTGCATAGACTTCAGTCGGCATCCCATCAAACAGCCAAATTGCAAGGTCAATCCCATCGACAGTCTGCCCCATCATGATGCCATCAGCGTCACTCTGATCTGTAGACTCTGTCCAGCGGTGCATGCGAAGCAGGCCAGGCTCTCCTAACTTGCCATCCGTCAAAGCCGCTTTCACCTCCTGCTGAGACGGCATAAAGCGCAACGAATGGCTCACCATGAGCCGCACGTTGGCAGATCGACAGGCGTTAATAACGTCCTCGGCAGTTTGGGCAGATGGTGAGAGTGGCGAGGCAACCAAGACATGCTTACCAGTCTCCGCAGATCGCATGGCCAGACTGGCTCGGGAGCCGCTAGATTCAAGGATCAACACAGCGTCGAACGCATCTAGATGTTGATCGAGCAAGTCATCGAGTGAGTTGGCCGTGATCGATGCGCCCAGCGAGTCGGCAATACGTTGCGCCACGTCAGGCTCAGGATCGACCACGGCAACAAACACCACGTTTGGCAAACGTGATGTCACAGTCGTATACGAGGCGGCGTTTTCTCCACAGCCAATCAAGGCTAATCTCGTCATCATAGGATTTGCACCTCCGTGCTTATGTTCACGTGCATTCTACTACGACTTTGTCACATTACGAAAAATGTGACAAAGTCAAGTTAATACCAATATACGTTAA
>JYMV01014212.1_pt1 | contig 11122 bp, 5 predicted proteins | sample 338911 | NCBI WGS metagenome assembly JYMV01 (sample SAMN03354496, study PRJNA234377) | hydrothermal vent metagenome | biome: Deep sea; feature: Hydrothermal plumes at the Eastern Lau Spreading Center, Western Pacific Ocean; material: Seawater | place: Tonga | collected 2009 | depth 2000 m m
ATTAGTACCGATACCATAAGATCCATTTCCTTTTGTAGATGTAACTGATGTTACTAATGGCGCATTGCGACCAGCACTATTCTGGTACCAGACGATTTTATCTCCATGATAATAAGCCCCCAGCACATCCACATCCCCATCACCATCCACATCCACCGCATAGACAGAGACAGCACGATTATCACCGGGGGTGTTGATTGTAGTGGCATTCCAGCTGTTTCCGTTTTCATACCAAGCGATTTTATCATCATTGTTTGAGGCAGACAGCACATCCATATCGCCGTCGCCATCCATATCCGCTGCATAGACAGACGCCGCCCCATCAGCACTGGAGGTGATCGTAGTGGCATTCCAGCTGTTTCCGTTTTCATACCAGGCGATTTTATCATCCCACGTTGATGCTGAAAGCACATCCACATCTCCATCTCCATCCAGATCCGCTGCATAGACAGACCTTGGAAACTGACCGAATCCATCCTCACCGGAAGCAATTGTTGTGGCATTCCAGCTGTTTCCGTTTTCATACCAGTTGATCTTGTCATCTCCCGTTGACGCTGAAAGCACATCCATATCTCCGTCCCCATCCAGATCCGCCACATAGACAGATCTAGCCCCATCAGCACTGGAAGTGATCGTGGTGGCATTCCAGCTGTTTCCGTTCTCATACCAAGCGATTTTATCATCATTGTTTGAGGCAGACAGCACATCCATATCGCCGTCGCCATCCATATCCGCTGCATAGACATCATAAGCTCTATCAGCACTGGATGTGATCGTGGTGGCATTCCAGCTGTTTCCGTTCTCATACCAGTTGATCTTGTCATCGCCCGCTGATGACGAAAGAACATCAATATCTCCGTCCCCATCCACATCTACCGCATAGATAGAATACGGAGTCTCGATATTGGTGGTGATTGTATGGGCAGTGAAACTCTCTGAACCGTTATTTTCATACCAGACAATCTTATCATTACTTCCTGTTCCTGAAGCAGACAGCACATCAATATCTCCGTCCCCATCCACATCTACCGCATAGACAGAATGAGCATCACCAACACTGGTGGAAATGGTATTAGCCGCAAAGGAAGGGGTAGATAACCCGGAAGATTCATTTATATAAACTGCTACTTTATCATCGTTCAATGCGGTAGCTATAATATCGTTGTCGCCATCACCATCCATATCACCCGCAGATAAGGAACGTGTACCTGAAACATTTGAAGTGATCACATAAGCGGTAAAACTTTGGCTGCCATTATTCTCATAAAATGTGATCTTGTTATCATATTGAGAAGCAGATAGGACATCCACATCGCCATCTTGATCAAAATCCAGGGCATATAAATCAAAAGCACCATCCGCGGTGGTAGAGATTGTCCGAGAAGTAAAACTCTGGCTGCCATTATTCTCGTACCAGGCGATCTTGTCATCAACCTGTGATGCAGATAGCACATCTATATCACCATCATTATCAATATCAATAGCGTAAACTGTGTTGGCGCCGTTAGCCGCGGTGGAAATCGTGTGGGCTGTAAAACTCTGGCTGCCATTATTCTCGTACCAGGCGATTTTATCATCATTTATTGAAGCTGATAAAATATCCAGGTCACCGTCATTGTCCACATCCTCCGCGTATACAGAAGCTGCACCATCTGCACCAGTAGTTACGGTATGACTCGTGAAGCTCTGATTGCCATCATTCTCAAACCAGGCAATCTGATCACTGTCGTAGGCTGCTCCCAGAACATCTATATCACCATCACTATCTACATCAGCAGCATACACATCATAGGCGTAGGACATTGATGTAGAAATTGTATGCGCTGTAAAACTCTGGGATCCATTGTTCTCGTACCAGGCGATTTTCGCCTCATAGTAATTGGCGCTCAGCACATCCATATCCCCATCGCTATCAATATCAGCAGCGTAGACTTCTATAGCGCCATTCGCCGCTGTTGTAATTACATGGCCAGTATAACCAGTGCCGGTATTTTCATACCACGCAACCGTATTATCATAGAGTGATGCTCTGATTATATCCAGGTCGCCATCACCGTCTACATCTGCAACGTACACGCCCCAGACACCATCAGCTGCTGTAGACACTACATTTTCAGTGAAACTCGGAATCGCATAAAGATCTGCTGTTATTAGGCACAAAAGTAAAAACCAACTAAGGCTGGTTTTGATTCGATGTATTGTAGTTAGAAACTGCGGGATTACCAAACGGACACCACTCCCGAAAAGATGTGTTCAATTACCGAATTGTTATAAACATCTCGGACCATGCTCTCTGAGGAAATAGAAATAACACTCTGGCCTCTGGAACCCGTATGTTCAAAAATCAGCCGAACAATATTACCCGTGCCGGATACACCAGTCACCGCCCCACCGGCAACACCAAGGTCCAACTGGAAACGGCCATTCTCGGTATCGTTATCTATGAAATTTATCAGGTGCCCGGCGCTCTGCAGGAGAAAATCCGTAGAATCGCTTTCGAGGGCATAATTCTGAAGCTGCATGAAACTGTTGTCATAGGATACGTCCAGGTGGATACCCATAAAGTCAGTAACATCGATCAATTTTGCGTTCACATAAAAAACAGTACCGGAATCAGCAAATACCTGGCCTGGAGAAATCAAGAGTTCTACACCCTCAAAAGCATCCACCATAAACGAAATATTTGGCCATTCATCTTCCCGGATATTGGTAGGGTACTTAGACATCACTTCAAAGTTATAATTTATATCCTCCAGGTAGTCCAGCTGGAGCACATGTAAACCAGTTAATGTGTCAAAAGTCCAGAAACCGAGGTCCTGCTGGAGCAGCTCTTCACCACTATACCAGGGCGACCAGATACTCGTGTTCAGACGATAGCGGTAAAATATTCTCTCGGCATAGTCCACCTCATGGGTAGGGTCATAATAGTAATTTGGATCGCTGTGCCGCCAGGTGAATACGGCACTGGTAGAATCTATGGTAAGCCCTGCTGCAGGCCAATCAAGCACCTCTGTTTCAGGACTGGAATAGTCTCCATCAGCCGGGTCAAAGAGGTTAACAACTTCAATATCCACTTCCAATTGGCCACATGAATAGACCACCAGGAGAAACCCTGATAAAATAATAATTTTTATTATATCGCCTGCTCTATTGCGCATATTCAATCCAATTTTAGCATCACAATCTATCGTCGACAAAACTTTATCGTTGTGATGACTATCACAGAATCAATATCAAATAAATTACAGCACTTTAAGGCATTAATTACTTTTTTGTTAACACCCAGACCCCATCCCAGTCTTTTCCAGGCGGATCTTCCTTTAATTGGTAACAACGTTTAAGGTAAACATTGGAAGGGTTCTCCGACCGTCCCGGGAACATTTCTTCCAATTCTTTGCCTTCTTTAAACCCATTGATAGCTTTATCCCAATCTTGTTTATAGTATAGTTCATGCGCTTGGCTAAATGCTTCTATAACCGCTTTATCTGTATCATTCATCTTCCCTTTTTCAGCAATTAATTCATAAACCTTTACAGGTAATTGCTTTCCTTTTACGCGGACATAATCAAGAAAGCGCCAATCGAATTTATCTTTTACCACTTCATAGGTACTCTCATTAACCTGAATATAAATGCCGTATTGTTTAGCAGATGCTTCCAGTCGCGCGGCCAGGTTCACCGTGTCACCCATCATGGTATAATTCATACGCATAGTAGAGCCCATATTCCCAGTTACCATTGGTCCTGAACTGAGTCCGATACGGTGCTGCATATTATATACAATTTCCGGCCAGTCTCCTTCAGAACGCCATTTTTCCCGTAGAATTTCCAGCTGGTCTTTCATTTCCAGAGCCGTCATACAAGCCTGATATTCATGATCTTCTACAGGTACAGGTGCACCATAAAAGGCCACAATGGCATCGCCAATGTATTTATCCAGGGTGCCGTTCCGGGATAACAAAACATTGGTCATTTCGGTGAGATACTCATTCATTAGGTTTACCATCTTCTCTGGTTCTAATACTTCAGTAAATGATGAGAAACTCTGGATATCAGAGAAAAATGCGGTATGCACTCCTGTTTCTCCACCTAGTTTCGGTTCCTGTTTATTTTCAAACATTTTATCGATCAAGTCGGGGGATATATATTGACCAAATGTACTTTTTAAAAATTTCTTATCTTTCTGTTCAATGAGAAATCGGTACAACACATTGGCCAAATATGTGACCAATATGCTAGCAATTGGCGCAATCATTGGGACCACAAGACTGGATTGTATAGTTGGCAAAGCTGTACTAAAAAACGAATAGTTGTTTTTTACAAATGTATCCGGTAAGACAGCTGCCATTGTGGATTTAATAAACCAGGTCAGATCATCAACAAATACTCCGCAAACCACAGCATAATAAAACAAAATTTCAATGATAACCAAAACACCAGCTGTGATAGGATTGACCATATCCAAAAGAAAAAATGCAATCAAGGCCAGTATTAATATGATCAACACATGGGACCATTGAAAATCGAATAGAAGGTTGGTGAGACGACTGCCAACCACGTTTAAATAGTTATCATGAATCATGGTTTGGATGGCATTGGCATGGGTTTCCATTCCTGGCGTGAGCTGTTGGACGCCGAGGTAATTATAAAAAGGGGTTGATTTCACATCATGAAGCACCTCTACAGCGACACCAATAACTACAATCTTATTGTAAAATGGTGTTTTGGTAACATCAAACTCACCACTTATACCCATTATTTCCATCATTTCTTGTCGTTCGCCCGGATCCTCAATTGCTTGTATCCATTCGGGTATTTGCCCTGGAAGAAACTGACTCATCCAGTCGATATCTTCCATGGGGTCCCTGAGATCAATATCTTCAGTATCAATTACGTAGGCCAATGAATAACGCGGAAATGTGCCCCAGGCAGGATAGTCTTCTTCAGTTTGTAACTTATAACCCGAAGCAGGGCCGTAATAATTGACCATGAATGTATTACTATTGCCATAGGCTTTGATCCTTAGATCTCCGTAATTCCAAATATGATTGGCAGGGTCAAACCGCGGTACTGTTGTATCTGGGATATCGAGAAACGATTTTACAGCCTTCACGCCCAATGTAAGATAGGCACGGCCTGGCTGATGGGACATTTCACTAAAAATTGCATACCTTCTGGAAAAACCATCATCATCCATTTGGTCGTTGATCAATCCTGTCTCTGGTTCTGCCTTCATGATTTCTTCATGAGGTTCAGCGATATATTGCGGAGGCTGGCGGTTAGGTTCAGTAGCCACCTTTGCGGCAAGGACAACTTCGGTATTGTACGACTTTGCTTCCCGTATAGCTTCTGCGAGCATTTTATCACCGTGGCGTGGTATAAGTTGTCTTAGGTCATCTGACTTGATTTTTTCGGCAAATTCATGCAAGTATTCAGACTTGGTTTCTGGCGCATCAAACTGAATATCAATGGCAATTACTTTTGCACCCGCCTGAGTCAGATTACGTATGACCCTGCCCCATACAGTTCCGCGAGGATAGGGCCATGTTTCCGGCATTAAGCGCCAAGCTTCATCATCTACTTCGAGAAGCACCACATCTGTTCCCATATTGATGTAAGTGGAATCACTTGCGGCCCAGCCCGTTAGTGGACCTCTTACTTCCGTAAAGCGATAGTCATAACTTTTTAATTCCAGCACATCAAAAAATCCAAATAGGTGCAGCATCGAAACAACGAATATTGAAACCAGTGTAATAGCAAGACCAATCCACTTCTCATGAAAATATCTCTTGAGGGCATCCATGGTGATTAAAAATTATATCGAAAGGACATTAGAATCCCGGATGTATTTATTTTTGTTTCGCTCGAGGTTTCATTTACTACAATCTGCAATTGGCCAGAACAAGCCAAACTGAGGTTCTGACGCATCCTGTAATCCGCGCCGCCGCGCAGATCAATAACACTGGATACAGTGGTTAAGGATTCATTCTTAACATAAGACAGCCCACCAGTCAGGTTAATTTTATTTTCCTGCAACGCATATCTCCCATTCACACCCAATGTTTTCCAAGTTATTGTATTTTTTATCACATTCCCCTGCAAATCTAAACCGGGAATTAATAGATCCATAAAGCTGACATTCAGCATGGTCCTTAAGGGGGACTGAAACCGGGAAGCAAGAGATAATGTTACTGATTTTGAATCACTGCCTGGAAAGAAATAGCCTTCCGTACGATCATTGGCCAATTTATCTGTATTTTTCATATTGTTATAATTCAAAACAAAATTATGCTTAATCGAACGATAGGTTAATGGATAATTGATTGACAGAAGCATATTCGTTGTACGCGTATCTTGTCTGTTGTCCACATCCGATTCACCCACTTTATCCAATTCTTCCTTTTCATTATTCTTACCGATAGATTGCAAATTGAATACATAAGATGGTGCACCTGCGCCTGGCAGAAAAGATAAATTAATCGTCAAAGTGTTTGTATTTATCGGATTGGTCACAGTTTTAAGGATCTTATTATCCCGATGCTTAAATCCTGTTGTAATTAACAGTTTTGAATCAAATAAATGTGTAATACGATTTAATAATATAAACTCACGAATGTTACTAGCCAGAAACGGATTACCAAGCGATACAAATTCGGGGCCGACTTGACGATATTCCAGAATGAATTTGCTTAACGGATAATTTCCTGCCAATTTGATATTAAATGCCGCAGAAGGCATATTCACAACTGTTGCTATGGGATGGTCATCATAATTAATAGCATCTATAGGCACTAATGGAGTCATATTGATATTGATGGTAAATAGATCCCTAAGTTTCAATGGATCAGGCAGATCCGCTGTTTCCACTAACCCTCCCTGGATCACTATGCCATTATCGTCATATTGTCTGCCGATAATACCATCTACAGAGTCATCAAGAGCAATATCCATTTCTTCTAGTGACATGGGTCCATCCCATATATCGCGATTGAATAAACTCATATTCCATGTAAAATTGAAATCCAAGCGCCGCTTATCCATTATTGTGCCAAGATCAAAGCCTACAACTAAATTATCTTCAGGATTCCTATAGGACCATTTACTATCTGACAAATTAACTAAGCCACCGTTTTTCTGAACATCCTGGTAAAATTCATCGTAGGTATAATTTTCTGTTGGTAAATCCATTGAGAATCCGGCATATGCAGTACTATCTACGGAGAAAATACCGTAGGCATCCATTTTCTCCATATCCACATTTACGCTGCCTACGTCATCTCTTGCCTTTAGGTAATGAACTCCCAGTTTAAATCGAGAGAAAAGTTCGCTTGATAAACGCATGGCAGTAATATTCCGGGTGAAGGTATAGCCGCTTCTTTCAAGATAGAAAACAGGATTACCGGTTGCCGAATCAACAGCTGTTTGATTTTTCATTAATACCAAGCCGCCATCTACACCAAATTTTCGCTGAACTGGTCGATTCAGTTCACCGCTAACCGATTGAAATCTGACCCATTTTAAATCGACGTCAATTCCCATACCCCGTACCCGTCTACCATCAATTAGGAATGGTGAAATGGAAGGGTAATAATCACCTGTATATATATTTAGGTACTTGCCAAAAAATAGGTTCCCGGAAAAACGGTGTAGCGGTTGTACATATGGATTATCTCTGGTATTTAGGCGTACAGATCCCTTGAAACCTGCCCATTTCAAATCCGCATTGAATTTTCCATTTACTTCAGAATAATTGACCACTTGTGCTTCTGAAGCCTGCGAAGACAAGCGTCCATCTAATTTGCCATCATAACTTATCTCGTCCATTATGGTCCATTCACCTGCAGCAGTATTAAAAATCCAGGTCAAGGGTCGAATCTGTTCGTTATATTTGGTTCTGCTCTCTACGATTATCGAATGGGGGCCAGAGTTCAGTTCACCAGGAAGGAGAGATATTATACCGCCGCCAATGCTGGCCAACGGGGTAAGATCTACACCATCCAGCGTTATTCTAATTGAAGTAGTGTCAATATCTGGGATATTAAAAAAGGATACTGCAATTACCTCATCACCAGGGATAACAATGGAACCAGGTTCAGGAGATAGTACCAGGAAATCCTTGCTTTCAAAATCCACAGCATCTATAAAAAACCTTTCTCTCCGCTCAAATGACCGGCCATTTTGTCGGGGTGGTCCAATCACAAGATTGTATGGGTTTTTCAGTGGATCACCGCGTGGAAAAGCTATGGTACTACCATCATCTAGTCGAAATATTATGGCATACTCCAACCCAGCTTGAGTAACCCTGTTACTTGGAACTGTGAATTTCCAGTTTGATCCTGAAAAATCCAGCTCTTCCTCGGTAAAGTTTAGAGAATTTGTTTCCCTGATGAACAACTTTGCTTCCAATACCCGCGCATCGGAAAATAAAGACGCAATCAATGTTACAGATTTGCCGGATGATGCATTTTCCGGGGGTATATGATAAATGATTGATTCTTGCGCTATGGTAACTGTGGTAGCCAGACAAACGGATAATACGAATGCTGCAATCCATCTGTCTTCGCCGGGCGTCAACATTGGATAATTATTATTTTGGCTGCAAGAAAGCTTGTTTATTGAATATCAATTATTAATTTTTTGATTTCACCATTGGGACCTTCAAACTCTATCTCAATCTGATCACCAACTGGTGCATCACCTTCTGTAGGATCTTCAGGTATTGTGTTCTGGTTTGTCTCATTTACATCAATATTTCCGTTGCTGTCTGATGTACCTGTATTTCCTGCAGTAACATCAACACTTAATCCGCTGATTACATTAAAGAGATCTACAATTCCTTCGAGACCTATAACCATATCCCCCTCTTCCGAATTGGCAATAAACCAGAAGTCTGTACCTTTAACAGAAGCAACAGATGTGGTACTTTGAATTACAAATTCACCTTTTCTCTGCTTGTTCACCTGTGCTCTAACAGTACCGTTTTCCAAGCGAATATTCTTGGATATAGCTGAAGCGATCTTTTTCCCTGCGATGGTTACTTCTGAGTCCCCCTTGATTTTTAACTGAGACTTATCATCAATAAAGATCACCAGGGTAAAACCATCTGAACCAGTACGGATACGATCACCGTCATCCAGTATAGTACCAGCTTTTAAACTATTGTATCCTGGCTTCGCTTTTTTGTCAATCTCAACCGCACCCATTGCCTTCGTCGCAATAGCAATGCGCTGAGCTAATACAAATTGGCTCGCAGTAAGCAAAATAATTAATAAAATACTTTTACGGATCATTAATCCTGCACTTCTACATTTGTTATACTAGCTGTCCCATTTGTGATCTGGCTCAGTAGTGAGATTGCAGCAGACAAATCGTCTGAATCACCATTAATTCTATAGGTACCTGAAGGTGAGAACCCATCCAATACCGCACTGGGTCCAAAAAGCGAATTGAATTGGTCTTCACTTAACACCTGTTGAAGTATCTGTACAATCGGATGGTATGAAGTGGTAGTTGTACCGGATGCTACATCCTGGATACGAAATGCATAAATCGAGGATAGCAGTTCATCTGATCCAGCAGTTGTTGTTAATTCATGCTTAACTTGCCATACATACACCTTACCATATTCTAAAGGCAGAGCACCAGACAAAGGATATTGATAGCTATTTACGATACCTATATTTTCCCACTCTTGTGCCTGATCAAAAGGTAAGCGCCTTTCATCCTGAATAGCTTCATCCATGGATGAATGAACACTGGGATTAAATTCTGCAACCCGTACAAATGATGCACATCTATTGCAACTTGATGAGGACCACACCAGTAATGGATAGGTAGTAAAAATCTCTAATAATGATGTATCGGATAGAGCACCGCCTGGGTATTCCAGGTTTATCGCACTTGGTGACTCTACAATGATTGTCCTGGTCTCAAATATTGGAGACGCTGATTCACAGGCGCTTTCAGTTGAACCAGACGCTACACCGAATTGGAATGTATAATTTCCATCAGCCAATCGCCCTGTAGTCATTATCGAACTAAGCATGGCATTCAGATCAGCTACATCAATGACATCTTGTATGAAAACAGACAGGTTGATCGGCGCCCCGGTTAGATCCCGTAATTCGGTTGTTGTTGTTGAGAGATCTCTATTATCCAGTATAATATCATTCTCCAAAAGGAATGGAGATGTATACAGATCTAGAATTGCGGTCTCCGTGTTGATACCAAGCGCAGGTGAAAGCATGGTGGCCCGAAAGGTTACTTTGATCCAAACGGGATAAGAATCTGAACTGAGCGTGTATCGAAATAATTGAAAATCTGACGCACCTGTCTGGGGATCAAAGCTGGAAACATAATAGGTGGCATAATCATAAATAGTGCCTGTAAGGGTGACATTTTGGGCTTTCAGCGGTAAATAAGCTAAAAAACAAATATAAAATAATGCTCTGGAAACAAACTTCATCTTCAACCTCCTAAATATGAATTTACCGGATTTGTTCTCGTCTTTTCAATAACAATATACTAGTGTGTGTTAAAGATCACAAAAAAAACCCTCTGTCTAAAGAGGGTTTTTTTAATTATTCCCGGCGATGACCTACTTTCTCACGCTAGTCTCCCGCGCAATATCATCGGCGCTATAGGTCTTAACTGCCGTGTTCGGGATGGGAACGGGTGTTGCCCCTATGCTATAGTCGCCGGAAAGCTTCAATATAAGTTTTGGAGATTAACGTAGTGCCCATTTTACAAAGAGAAAAATTTGATAAAGTCGTTCGGCATATTAGTACTGCTCGGCTGAATGTGTTACCACACTTACACCTGCAGCCTATCAACGTTGTAGTCTGCAACGAGCCTTATTACCTTACGGTAGGGAGATCTTATCTTGGGTCAGGTTTCGCGCTTATATGCTTTCAGCGCTTATCCTTTCCGAACATAGCTACCCAGCGGTGCCATTGATATGACAACTGGTACACTAGAGGTTCGTCCACTTCGGTCCTCTCGTACTAGAAGCAGATTCCCTCAAATCTCCTGTGCCCACGGCGGATAGAGACCGAACTGTCTCACGACGTTCTAAACCCAGCTCACGTACCACTTTAATGGGCGAACAGCCCAACCCTTGGGAC
>JYMV01052518.1_pt1 | contig 11121 bp, 8 predicted proteins | sample 338911 | NCBI WGS metagenome assembly JYMV01 (sample SAMN03354496, study PRJNA234377) | hydrothermal vent metagenome | biome: Deep sea; feature: Hydrothermal plumes at the Eastern Lau Spreading Center, Western Pacific Ocean; material: Seawater | place: Tonga | collected 2009 | depth 2000 m m
TTTCCTTTTTAAAACTTTCATTTCCTTTGAACTCATAGGTGTAGTCCTGGATGCCAATTGGTTCCGGATATTCCATGTGGTAACTGACGCAGAAATTATCGCTGGGCTCAATAGAAATATAAGGTCCGCCCTGATCCTTGTTGCCAAAAGTGTACTTTTTGTTAATTACGATTTCTTCATAAAAACCTTCCTGGTCTTCAAACTCCCCATCTTCTATCAGGTCACAAAAATCCTTTGCGGAACCATCCATGACTGGTGCTTCATCGCCGATTTTAATGAGCAGATTGGTGATCCGGTACATATGGAGAACCGCCATGATATGTTCTATGGTACCCACAGAGACCCTATCTTTCTGCAAGCGGGTGGAATAATCTGTGGACTGAACATTTTCCAAGCGAGCGGGAATGGTTTTGCCGGTGGAAATATCCCCAAATATGATCCCGCTACCAGGAGGCATGGGTTGTAGAATTAATCCAGTTTTAATGCCTGAATGCAAACTGCTTCCGCACAACACCACACTGCGCTTGAGGGTGCGCTGGGGATGACGGGTTCCATTATTTTTTTCTCCGGGACCTGGGATTTCAATGGAATGGTGTGCTATTTTTTCTTTAAGTTGTTTTTTTCCTGTTTTTAAGACTTTGCAGGTTTTATTGATATCCCAGTTGTTCCGCTTAAGATGGTGAATAATGAAATGTTTTTCCCATACTAGTTCCGCCTCCTGAAGGGACCCGACCTCATCAATATTCCTAATTTCTATTTGGGGTTGCCAGATTTCAGAAGGAAGATCCTGGGCAGTAATTTTCTCTTGACCATTGCTAGTGAGAATCAATTTGTTTAGCACAGATCTCAACTCTTTCACATTTCCAGGCCAAGAATATTGGCATAAAGCGGCCAAGGCATCTTCGCCTATTTCAGGAACGGAAGTCTTTTGTGTTTGCCGGATTTCCTCCAGGTAATCTTTTGCCAAAGCCGGGATACTCACGGCATAATCGCGTAAAGGGGGAACAAATAAAGTCGAGTCTTTGAAGACGTTCAGCAATGCAGGGTGAAACTGGCCCTTTGCAGACAAGGTCGCCAAATTCTTGGTGGATGATGCATAAATCCGGATAGGTATCAATTTCAAATTGGAGTCAGCCGATTGCGAACCACTGGGTTGCAAGGCTTCCGCAAGTTTTTCCTGCAACCCTTTGCTCAATGACTCGATATTGCTGAGATAAACCACTTTTTCCTCGCCAACTTGGCGGGAAGCACCTGAGTTTTTTAATTCTTTCTCCGTGCGTTTAAAAAGCTGGGAATGAATGGCCCATGCCTGACGAAAAGAACAATTTATTTTAACGAAAGATCGGTCGCTCTTCCTGCTCTGTCTATGGATGGCCTGGGCGATGAACTCTTTGCCGGTCCCATTTTCGCCATTCAACAAAACCGGTTTCATATTTTTTGAAAACGCTTTCACCGCCTTTTTCACTACCACCATGGACTCAAAACACAGAGGAAGCTCCTTGGGAGAATGGGCCAGTTTTGCTTCAACTTTCGATGAAGAGCGCTTATTGTTCAGAACTTCTTTAATCGATTGGGTGATTCGTTCTAGGGAAAAAGGTTTTTCAATGAAGTCCTGGGCACCCAGTTTGGTCGCCTTGACAGCAGTTTCAATGGTTCCGTGCCCAGACATAATCAGGACTTCAATTTCCGGATGATATGCTTTTACAGTTTTTAAAACTTCTATTCCATCCATTCCTGGTAGCCAGATATCTAGTAAAACCAGATCGGGGGGATCCGCTTGGATGATTTCCAGAGCTTCAACACCATCTCCTGTCTCAGCGACTTCATAACCTTCATCCGAAAGGATTCCTGTCAGTGAGCTGACAATATTTTTTTCGTCATCGACAATGAGAATACGTTCTTTAGGCAAGGAGTTTTCCAGTCGGGTTATCGGGTTACAGGTTTCAGGCTATGGATGTGGCAATACCCAGCCGTGAAAATTCGAGATAATAGATTTTGTGACCCGCATTGATAAAGTTCTTTTCGTATTTAGTTTTGGGCAAGTCCTCACGAATTCCTAAAAATCCTGACCCCGGGGCCTGGTTTTGAAACAGGGGTTCAGAATTAAAGTATTCCAGCATTTCCATTGCATAGACTTCGAAATCCGTAGCCAAGTAAATTCGCCCCTCGGGGGCAAGTTTTTGCCCGATCAGTTTAACAAAATCGGGCTTAATCAGCCTTCTTTTTGTATGCCTTTTTTTTGGCCAGGGATCGGGGAAATTGATATAAACGGTTTCCAGTTCCCCATCCTTGAACAGCAAGGGGATTTTATTCCTCACGTCTCCATAGGCGACCCGGATATTTTCCAATTGAAGCTTCTTTTTCCGCGTCATCACTTTCCGGATTCCCTTATGATAGAAATCCATGCCGATAAAGTTGCTCCGGGGTTCCTGGGCGGCCATCTCAATCAGGAAGTTTCCCGTTCCAAAGCCAATTTCCAGTTTCAGCGGCTGATGGTTCCCGAACTGGGCTTGCCAGTCAGGCCATTCGTCGATATCAAGAAAATTAAGATCCTCTTCCGCGATTTTGGAAAAAGAAATAAGGGGTTTTGCGGTCATTGAGCTAATACAGAATCGCCCTCTCAGGAGTTATCATGAATGGTGATCACTTTTAATACTTCATACTCTATTTTACCATCAGGTAGTGGAATGGTGACCTCATCCCCTTCCTGTTTTCCCATCAAGGATTTTCCAATGGGAGAGGCGGGGGAAATTTTTCCTTCGTCAGGGTTGACTTCCTCGGGGAAAACCAGCCGGTACTGGGTTTCTTTTCCGTTACCTATATCTTTCAGCTTCAAAGTACTTCCGAGCCCGGAACGGTCTTTGGGAATCTGGTTGATGTTGATGGCCATGATGTCACTGATGCGTTTTTGCAAAAGCGAAATGCGGGACTCAAGAAACATCTGTCGCTCCTTAGCCGCTTTAAATTCAGCGTTTTCACTCAGGTCTCCATGTTCCCGCGCCGTTAAAATGGCTTTGGGAATTTCCACCTGAAGTTCTCTTTGTGATACTTTGAGGTCATTGTCCAACTTGTCCAAAATGGGAAGCCGCTTCATTGGGAATTCATCTCCCTGATTTTAAAATAATGGTTAAATTTGGTTTTTTGCCTAAAAAAATGGAGGGTAATATCCCCGGATATGTTTCACTTAATGCTAAAACCAGACAATATTAATGACTAAGCCTGGCTAACTTGTAAATCGGGGAAACGGGTTGTATGGAAATTTTATAAAGGGTTTGGTTGTCATCCCTTACACGTTCTCTGATCTGCCATTGTAGGGCTTGAATCACCATCGGGTCAACATAAATTTATAAAGAAAAAGTCGTGGATAGATCGCACATCTCTCCCAGGGAAAGGCCTATAAAGGCTTGACGAATAAGGGAATAAATGGATAATGCTTAACATTGGTCAAATTAGGCATTTTGAACCGTCCGATTGTATTATTAAGAGGATTTCACAAACAACTTTGAAGTGACTTGGTGAAAGAAAAACTCCTGGAATTGCTGGAAACCAAAGGAGACCTGCCTCCTTTATCCGATATCCTCATCAATTTGGAGGGCCGGATTAATGACCCGGAAAGTGATATTGAAGAAATATCGGGCCTGATCCAAACGGAACCTGTCCTGTCAGGGCGTTTGATTAAACTTTCCAAGAGTGTTCTTTTTGGGGGTGGGCGCGATGAGGTGTCGGACCTGAATTCGGCTATCATGCGGCTGGGACTTAAAATGGTTCTCGATTTGGCCTACACTCTTGAATTGCCCAAAGTGTTTAAAAAACCCAAGTCGTTCAATCATGTGGAATTCTGGAAACATTCTCTGGGGGTGGCTTATTTATCGAGAACCCTGGTTTTGCATGTGGGGGGGGGAGTAAGGAAGATGTGGAGGCCAGTTATCTCGCCGGATTGATGCACGATGTGGGCATTCTGGTTTTCTGAGGCCTTCCTACATGGCATATCCCGATAAGTTTCGTTTTTCCATCGACCGAGGTGGAACTTTTACGGATATCTACGCCGAAACTCCCAAAGGCCCAAAAGTCCTCAAACTCCTTTCAGACAACCCGGATCATTATCCCGATGCGCCTCTTGAGGGCATTCGTAGAATTATCCTGCAAGTATCCGGCCAGAAGACCGGAGATATCCCACCTGATTCCATTGAGTGGATTCGAATGGGAACAACCGTTGCCACCAACACGCTTCTTGAACGTAAGGGTGCCCGCACCGCCCTTATCATCACCAAGGGCTTTGGGGATTTACTGCAAATCGGAAAACAAAACCGACCGCGTATTTTTGATTTAAAAATAATTAAACCGGAACCGCTTTATGAAGCGGTGGTGGAAATTAACGAGCGGGTCCACCCGGTTCAGGAACTCACCAATACGATTCCCCCACAACCCAACTGCCCGATAAAAATATTGCGATCTCCGGACCGGGAAACCGTTCGCCAGCAGCTTCAGGGTTTGCGCCAGCGCGGTATTGAGAGCCTTGCCATTGCCTTGATGCATGCCCATGTTTTCCCGGATCATGAATTTCTGGTTGCGCAGGAAGCTGTAAAATTAGGGTTCCAATATATTTCTCTTTCCAGTGAGGTCATGCCGAGGGCCCGGTTGGTAGACCGGGGCCATACCACTTGTCTCGATGCCTATCTGAACCCGCATATTCAAAATTACCTGAAAAGTTTTCGTGAAGGTTTTGGTGGAATCGAACCAAAATCAGAAAATGTTTCCCGTCTTGAACAAGTTCGCCCTCTGCGTAGGAGTGGACAGGAACCAGACCTTTTTGTCATGCAGTCGGATGGAGGTCTTGTGGATGCCGATTCCTTTAGTGGAAGTCGTGCCATTCTTTCCGGTCCGGCAGGCGGAGTGGTGGGTTATGCCCAGACAACGGTTAGGGGAGGTGCACCGGTAATTGGATTTGATATGGGAGGCACCTCGACCGATGTATCCCGGTTTGGCGGGAATTATGAATGGCAGTTCGAAAGCGAGGCGCAAGGGATTCCCAATTTCGTCCCTCAATTAAACATCCATACTGTGGCGGCAGGGGGCGGCTCCCGGTTGCTATTTGAAAATGGCATGTTTCAGGTGGGGCCATCGTCTTCAGGGGCCTGGCCCGGACCTGCATGTTACCGAAACGGAGGGCCGCTCTCTCTTACCGATGCGAATCTGGTTTTGGGGCGGCTCGTTCCCGAACATTTTCCCAGCGTGTTTGGGGAGAATGAAGACCAACCTTTATCTGCCTCCGCTGCAAAAAAAGCTTTTGCAGGATTAATACAGCGCATCCATTCCCTAACCGGACTAAAACAGTCCATGGAGGAGATCGCTCACGGTTATATAGAAGTTGCTAATGAAAATATGGTTCGAGCCATTCTTAAAATCACTGCATCCCGGGGGCATGATGCGCGCGACCATATCCTTTCTTGTTTTGGCGGAGCTGGAGGCCAGCATGCCTGTGCCATAGCCAGGGCTCTGGGTATTTCGCGGATTTTTATCAGCCGCTTTGCCGGAGTGCTCTCGGCTTATGGAATGGGATTGGCCGATGTCGCTGTCGATAAAGAGGAACCGGTTTCGGTGCAATTAAAAAAAGAAACCCTGGCCGATTTGCAACAAAAGCTCCTGGTGCTGGCTGAAAAAGTCGCCGCAGAATTAAAACAGAAAGGAAACTTCACCCTCAAGGTTCAACGCTACCTGAATATGCGATATGAAGGTTCCGATACGACCCTGATGATTAGGGAATCGGCAGAAGAAAGCTTTGCCGAGTCATTTACGAAAATGCACCATCGCGAGTTTGGTTTCAATCCGCCGGAACGAAATATTCTTGTGGAGGCTATTCAGGTCCGTGCTGAAGGAAAATCCCCGCATCCGCCTCAAACGCCTCTGCCCAAGGGTGACCGAAACCGGGTTCCGCTTTCCCGGAAGTCCTGCTATTTTTCAGTTGGGTGGCAGGAGACACCCGTTTATTTGTTGGAATCGCTCACAGCAGGGCAGGTGTTGGAAGGTCCAGCCATCATCATTCAGGATACTTCCACTATTTTGATAGAGCCTTCCTGCATAGCAAAAATCACAATTTTTGGTGATGTCGAAATAGAAGTGCAAGCACTGCCAATCCAGCCGGTCGGTACGGAGCTTGATGCGGTGCAACTGTCGCTGTTTGGTTCCCGGTTCATGTCCATCGCCGAGCAAATGGGTCGTGTCCTGCAACGTACCGCGGTTTCCACAAATATCAAAGAGCGGTTGGACTTCTCCTGCGCTATTTTTGGACCAGAAGGGGATCTAGTGGCCAACGCCCCGCATCAGCCGGTTCATCTTGGCTCGATGGGCGAAGCGGTTCAAAAGCAGATTAAATTAAATGCTCATCCCGTTGCGGAGGAGGAGGTCTGGGTCACCAACCATCCGGCAACCGGAGGAAGTCACCTTCCAGACATCACGGTAATCACTCCAGTTGTGCAAGAAGGAAGAACAATCTTTTTTGTAGCCAGTCGCGGGCATCATGCCGATATCGGCGGCACAACCCCCGGCTCCATGCCACCATTTTCTCAGTCCCTTGCCGAAGAGGGGGTCTGCATTAAAACATTTAAACTTGTGCAAAATGGTGAGTTTCAGGAATCGGCAATCACCAAAATTTTGCAAGACGCTGGAACGCGGGCTTTAGCTGATAACCTGTCGGACCTGAAAGCACAGGTCGCCGCAAATCGTAAAGGCATCACACTCCTGAACGAACTGGTCCAGTCGCACTCGCTTAAAGTGGTACAGGCTTATATGAAACACCTGCGCGACAACGCCGGGCAATCCGTGCGGGCCCTGTTAAAAAAATTGGGCGGAAAAAAAGAAAAAACGGTTTGTCTTAAAGCAGAAGATTTTATGGATGATGGAAGCCGCATTGCTCTAACGGTTCGTATCGACACACAAGCAGGATCGGCGTGTTTTGATTTTTCCGGCACTTCAAAAGAATTGCCGAATAATTTGAATACCCCGCGCGCGGTAACGTTCTCCGCCATTCTCTATTGCCTGCGTTGCCTGGTCGACAGCGACATTCCGCTCAACCAGGGCTGTCTGGAACCCATTGAGGTGTTGATCGAAGAGGGTTCCCTGCTGGCTCCGTCTGATAAAGCGGCAGTGGCGGCCGGCAATGTTTTAACCTCTCAGCGTATCACCGATGTCATTTTCAAAGCCTTCAAGGCTTGTGCCGCTTCACAGGGTTGCATGAACAACCTCACTTTTGGTAATGACCGGTTCGCTTATTACGAAACCATTGCCGGAGGCGCGGGCGCGGGATCGGACTGGCACGGCCAGTCTGCCGTGCACACCCATATGACCAACACACGCATCACCGACCCGGAGGTGCTGGAACAACGATACCCGGTTATCCTGCGTGAGTTTTCCATCCGCAAAGGTTCAGGCGGAAAGGGAAAATTTAACGGCGGCGATGGCGTGATTCGCGAAATAGAATTTCTCGTTCCGCTGCAGGTGGCGATACTTTCAGAGCGCAGGGTCCACGCTCCTTACGGCATGGACGGTGGAGGACCGGGAGCAAAAGGAAAAAACCTGCTAATAAAAATTGACGGGAGCGAAATCAACCTGGGCGGGAAGAATCAATTCCAAGCCGAACCCGGCGACCGACTGCGCATCCTCACCCCCGGCGGAGGTGCTTGGCACGCGGCCGACTAACCCCACTAGCCCCTTGTGGTGTTCCCTTCATTTGGCTTCATGCCCCGAAGGGGTACTTTGAAAAGAAGGCTCCATTAAAGTTTGCTATCAACCTGCTCTTTACTTCTTATTCTTTTCTTTCCACAAGATGAGCCAGTGTTGCAGGAGTTTGATCGGTTGTGTGCCGCGAAATTTTCGCCGTTTAATTTTCGGGGTCAGGTCGTGCTGGAGTTTGGCGATTACGGTGGCACCCACCGCTTCTTCCAGCACCACACCACGTTGGGCATGTTCGAGTTTTTTGGATTCGCAGACACCTCGAAACGCTACGACCATGCGGCAGTCCAATGGACGGTCTTCATACACTTCGCAGGCACCTTCGTCATTGAGAAAAGGGCAGGGCTGGTTGATCACCAGTCTATGCCATTCCTCGGTCTCCAGTTTTTTTCCTGCTTTAAGAACTTCTTCAACCTTGTTGAGGGTTCTTTGCGAACGTTCCATCACCGCATTGAGGTCGATGCTGTTTTCCTCGGCGTTTTTCAGGATGCCATCCCATTCCAGTTGGGTGCAGGACACCCCTGTGTGACAACAGTGAGAGCACCCTCTATGACATTGCAGGGGCGGTACGCCTTCATTAAAGACCTTTTTCAGGTGTTGCCAGAATATGCGAAGCGGTGATGTTTTTTCTCTGCGGGCTTTTTCTTTAGTGGCTTCGACCAGATAGTCGTAGGATTGCTGAATCTGGTGCTCAGAAAACTTGTGCTTGAGAAATCCGCTCAGTTCATCGGTGCTGGTCATGCCATAGATGAACATTCCGTTTTGATCGGTTTTTAGGGACATATGGACTTAAATCTGTACGAAATAAAATATGTTTATGGTTCAGGCAGGGTAGCATTCCACAAACGGAGGGTAAAACAAAATCTAGGGGATATTGAAAAGAGGAGGTTATTTTTTGTTTTTGGCCACAAATTTCATCTGCAATTCATAGGTGAGTTGTTCCAGCAGTTTCCCTTCTTCTTCACTAAGGTTACCCTGGGTTTTTTCTTTCAGCATGATCAGCATATCGATGGTCTGCTGGACAGCAGGCAGGTTGGTTTCGGTTTTTCCGGTTTCCGGGTCGGCGATGTCGCCCAGGTGATAAAAAGCCGATGAAGTCAGGGACATGATAAAGGTGGAAAAATCGATCTTGAAAGGTTGACTGGCGGCCTGCTCTTTTGTGGGGTCTTTTTTTTGGGCTTCTGCCTGGGAGTCCTGGTCTAGGGCCTCGTCTTCAGAAAGTTGCGATGAACGGCTGTCTTTGAAAACGAATCCTTCTCCTTCTATTTCTTCATCACTCATGGCACACCCTGAAAAATATAATATTGATTTAAGAGTTTTCCTCATCCCCCATCAACAAGGGAACCGCGAAACCCAGTACTATCATGATCAAACCCAGCATGAGGGCGAGATAACCTTTCCCCTCTATAAACTCCATATAGGTTTTTCCTGCCAGGGGCCATTGCCGGATGATTCCCACCACGACAAAGATCGCGCCCAGCACAAAAAGGATTTTTTTCATCCAGTCGTTATTTGGGGTATCCAATTTTCTCGGCACCGGAGTGTAGGGTTGCTTTTCTGCAAAAACAGGCGGGGCCAAATCAGGAGGTCACCGCCCCGGGGTGGGTTCAACCCAATGGGGCAAACCCATAGTGATGGTAGCAAATGGCCCATTTTATGTCAAAACATTAGTCCTTCGGTTGTTGTGTTGTGGAGATCTCTAGAAACTATTTTTGGCCATGAGCAGCCCTTATAAAATAAGGGCCTGCGAGTTGCCGCAGAGAAAATTATCGAATAAATAGAGATGCAGTTGAGTCATTCTGATAAGATTGATTCATGACACGTTTTGCGTTGTTATTTTTAGTTTTGGGTTTGGCGGGGTGTTCCGCCAGCCGTTTTGCAGTTCAGGCAGCGTTGCCGTTGGTAGAAAGCCAGATCCTGGCCATGCAGGAGGAAAGCGATCCTGATTTCGCCGAAAAAGCCATCCCTGCTAATTTGAAAATGCTGGAAGGACTCCTCAAGCAAGATCCCGAAAACACCTGGATTTTGGAAAATCTCGCTGAAGGTTTTTGCGGTTACGCATTCAGTTTTCTGGAAGATACAGAACCCGGTCGAGCTTCTTCTTTATATGAAAGGGGTAAGGATTATGCCCTGCGTGCGACTATTATCAGGACAGGAAGGGAGAAATGGCAAGACCTCTCATTAGACGAGTGGTCTCTTGTCCTTAAAGAGGTGGAGGTTGCACACCAGCCCCCTTTATTTTGGCTGGGGCAATGCTGGGGAGGCTGGTTGATGCAGAACCTGGACTCGGTCGAGGCTTTTGCGGACATTCCCCGTTTGGAAATCTTGATGAAAAAAGTCCATGAATTGAATCCCGCTTTTCATCATGCCGGACCAAATTTGTTTCTCGGCGCTTTTTATGGGGGACGCAGTAGAATGCTGGGAGGGAACCCGGAAAAATCCCGTCACCATTTTGAGAAGGCGTTGGAGTTGACCGAAAATAAATATTTGCTGGTGCGTTTTCTTTTTGCCAAAACCTATGCGGTGCAGAATCAGGACCGGGTGTTGTTTGATTCGCAATTGCAGGCGGTTTTGAAGGCTCCACCCAATCTATTTCCCGAGCAACGTCTTGCCAATGAGGTGGCCCGCAAAAAAGCCGCTCAACTATTAGGTCAAATTGATGAGTTATTTTAAATCTACCATCCGTTTACTGGTTTTGCTGGCGGTGTTGTTTGCTGGCATCGGAGTGAGTCCGGCCCAGGCCGACAAAAAGCATATTATCAAGTTTGCCACGCTGGCTCCTGAGGGATCTTCGTGGATGAAATCCATGCGCCGTCTTGCCGAAAAAGTCAAAAAGGCCACCGATGGTAATGTCACGTTCCGGTTCTATCCTGGAGGCGTGTCCGGGGATGAAAAGGACGTGATACGTAAAATGAGGATCGGCCAGCTTCATGGTGCCGGATTCACTGGAGTGGGCCTGGGGCAGATTCTGCCGGAGGTGAGGGTTCTTGATCTTCCTTTCCTGTTTAATACGGATGAGGAAATCCAGCACATATATAACAAAATGAGTAACTATTATTCAGCCCGGTATGAAGATAAAGGTTTTGTGTTATTGGGCTGGGTGCCGGTTGGTTGGATACATTTTTTCTCCCAACATCCCATTCGTTCCGTGGAAGATCTGCGCCGGTCCAAATCCTGGATGTGGGAGGGTGATCCGCTGGTGGAACAGGCCTATAAAGGGATGGAGGTCCAACCGATTCCTCTTTCTATTACTAATGTCCTGCTCTCTTTGCAAACGGGCATGGTGGATACGGTTTATTCATCCACCCAAGGAGCCCTGGCTTTGCAATGGTTCACCAAAGTGAAGTACGTTACCCGACTGCGTATGGGGTACGCGACAGGCGGAGTTTTGAT
>JYMV01005517.1_pt1 | contig 11119 bp, 10 predicted proteins | sample 338911 | NCBI WGS metagenome assembly JYMV01 (sample SAMN03354496, study PRJNA234377) | hydrothermal vent metagenome | biome: Deep sea; feature: Hydrothermal plumes at the Eastern Lau Spreading Center, Western Pacific Ocean; material: Seawater | place: Tonga | collected 2009 | depth 2000 m m
AATTTTCTGTTGCCAGTGTCAGTTGGTTATTGGGCCCCAGAGCGACTCCTGAAGTGAAATCAAAGTTCTGGAAGAATCCATCACGGCCTGCCGGTACGAGACCCAAAAGGTCGAAGTACGCGGCCACATAGGCAGTCGCCAGCGCCTCGCCCCGAGTTCCGGTCAGTCGGCCATTGAGTTCGTCCCGGCAAAGGTAGTCAACGTGCCGCATCATGTCGGTAGGGGAAAACTCGGGACTGCTTCTGGTCTGGGAAGATGTTGCTGCTTGATCTGCCGCATCGGTGGCAATCTCATTGGAAGCCAAGCCAAGCCGCTGCAGGGCCTGGGCGTGATTCCAATTGGCAATGAAGAGATGCGATCGCTTCGAATCGGTTCGGGCGCTGGTCCAGGCCAACTGATTTCCATCCGGAGTAAAGACCGCCAAGCCATCGAATCGATCGGTATGCGTGATGCGTACCGGGTTTGACTTACCCTCGGTGTCAACCAGATAGAGTTCGAAATTAGAGAAGCCATGCCGATTGGTTGCGAAAATCAAGTACTTTCCTGACGGGTGATAGAACGGAGCCCAGGACATGCAACCTAAACGAGTCAATTGACGCTTGTCACTTCCGTCGACGTTCATCGTCATGACCTCGGCGATCGCACCATTCTCTGAAAAACGTCGCCAACAGATCCGTTTTCCGTCCGGCGAGAAGAACGGTCCCCCGTCGTAGCCGGAGGTGTTCGTCAACTGTTGCACCTGCGATCCATCGGCGTGCATCACGTAAATTTCCATCATCGTAGACGGATCGTGTTCGAAGAGCTCACGTTGGTCTTCAGTCATTTCATCTGAGTAGGCGCGACGATTCGAGGCAAAGGCAATCAATTTTCCGTCAGGCGAGTAGGAGCCTTCGGCGTCGTATCCCCGGGCTGACGTGATTCGTTGGTAACCCCCGTCATCCAAACTGTAAGCGAACAGGTCGAAGTGTTCGTCGTAGTCCCATGAGTAGCGTTTTTTCTTTCCTTCCTGGCGGGCTTTGATTTCCTGGGCCTGCTTGGCTCGGGCGGCAGCATCTTCATGAGTCGAAGCAAACAAGACCCGCTTTCCGTCCGGATGAATCCAGGCACAGGTCGTTTTCCCGTGGCCCGGTGAAACTTGTTCCGTATCACCGGTTTCCAGGTCCATGACGTAGATCTGGAAGAACGGATTGCCCGGTTCCCGTTCACTTTGAAAAACCAGTTGTTTTCCGTCGCGACTGAAATAGCCTTCTCCAGCCCGGCGGCCTTCGAAAGTCAATTGCCTGGTTTTTGTTAAGAATTCAGCCTCTTGCGTTGCCGAATTGGATGTTTCCTTTTTGATGTCATCCTGGAACCATTCAGCACGAACTTGGTCAGCAGTTATGATTCCCAAAGCGAAAACGAGCAAGAAGTTGAAGCTCAATCGTCGCCGAGCGCTGACGCGAGTGGAGGAATCCATGGAATTTGCTTTCTTATTAAACGGTCGGAAGTGTCAGCAGGGACTCTGGATCAGATGCTACCTCTCGAAGAGTCAGTCACTCACTCCAAGCGTTCCAACGGATCTGATGATCGCTCACTTCCGTGGCTGATTTACACACCTATACGTTGACCGCCACGGAATGGTACGTCAAGTTGATTTTTGCAGATGCCGTCTTTTGAAAGGTGGTAATTTGCCACGCCACGATGCAGGGTGTGGGCAGCCAAGCAATAGGAAGTGATCCGCGCATGACTGCCGTTAGGCAGTCAATGATGTTCCTGGTGGTGCTCCTCTATACCCTCCGGGCCATGATGATGGTGAGTTGGGCGGGAGTGCTCATGAAGACGGTCAGGTTCGATCAATCCGATTCCATAAGCCAGGCACACACCTAACAGGAGTGCTGCAGAGAGCTTGAGTCGGTCATGCCGGTGGAACTGGAGTTCGGGCAACAGGTCGGAAAGAGAAATGCAAAGAAATGTTCCGGCTGAAAATCCCAGCGCACAGCCAATCCAGTTGTGACTATTTGCACTCGAATTGTCAAATCCCATGAAAACCAAGGCTGCTCCCAACGGGCACATCGCGGCGAATCCCAGGTTGACCAATTGACGACTTGTCGCGGACCAACTGCCGACGGACATCAAGGATGTGATGGACATGGCATCCAGCGGTTTATGCAGGAAAATAGCCAAGAAAATGGCAAAACCATAAAAGGGTTGTTGTCCAGCATGACTCGCATCCACGACCACCGCAGCTCCTAATGCCACTCCGTCAATCAAGGTGTGAAGTGATAGTCCCAGCGCAACGCCAATCCAGCTCATTGAGTGTTTCGACTTGTGACTGTGTTCATGCTGCGGATGATGGGAGTGTGTTGAATCAGTGTTTTTGTCTTCTCCCGTGGCTGCCGTATGCTGGTGGAAGTCAAACACGCGAATCAGAAAAAACATGACCAACAGACCCGCCATTGTCCAAAGTATGACGAGGTCCACGCTGCCAGCTTCCGCAATGCCGTGAGGAAGTAAGTGGAACAGACCAACCCCTAGCATCAGCCCTCCCACAAAGCTGAGCAATAGCTGCATCCGTGTGTGAGTCAAACGCAACCAGCCAGGAAGATATCCTCCGGCGAGCGAACCGAGGACAATGGCCAGGCAGTAAAGGAACGTCAGTAGGATGGGCCAGCTCATGGTGGTCCAGCGATTTGAGAGAAAGTGTTTGAACTTGCGAGCCGACCAGATTGTGTCAACTTGCGTTGATTGCTGTTGATCTTCGTCCTGAACTTATGGGCCCGCAACCCCTGCATTTGGACTGACAGGGTCACAGGTTGGCCAGCCCTTGTTGTTTTTTTTGAGACAAAGTCTAAGTTCGCTGAGCCATTCTCAACTGTGCTCGGGCTTGTGATACGGCGCGGTCACGAATCTCCATCATTTCGGCAGTGCTTGCCGGCTCTGACCGTGCTGTTTCGAGTTGTTCGGCAATCACTTCGGCATCCAGGTCCGCAGCGGCCAAGATCCGATTGGTGAGGATCGAGACCACGTCATCCGCCACCTGCACGAAACCCCCATCAACGTAGTAGCGCTGTGCACCGCCACCTGTTCCCAGACGCATTTCTCCAAAGCCAAGCCGGCCGATCAAGGGGCTGTGCTGGGGAGCGATACCGATTTCACCGTCGTCAAGCGGTAGCGTGACGAAATCGGTTTCTTCTTCAATCGCCGTTTCTTCGGGGGTAACAACAATACAGTGCAGGTTGGCCATAGTGCGGGGGGGCTCGTGAATCGTGGCTAATCAACTACTTCATTGCAGACGTGGGCCGATTGTTATTTTTGCATCTTTTTCGCCTGTTCCTCGGCCTGTTCCACGGCGCCCACATACATGAACGCTTGCTCGGGCAGGTGATCCCACTTGCCGTCGGATATTTCCTCGAAACTGCGAATTGTATCTTCAAGCGAAGTGATTTCTCCGGGCTTGCCCGTGAAGACTTCGGCGACCAGGAAGGGTTGCGACAGGAACCGTTCCAGGCGTCGGGCACGATGTACCACAATCTTGTCTTCTTCACTCAGTTCATCTACTCCCAAAATGGCGATGATGTCCTGCAATTCCCGGTAACGCTGCAAGGTGGTTTGGACTCGTCGAGCGATGGTGTAATGTCGGTCACCGACATACTGGGGATCAAGGATTCGACTGTTCGAGGCCAAAGGATCCATGGCTGGATAAATCCCTTTTTCCGTAATGGACCGTTCTAAATAGATGAACGCATCTAACTGACCGAAAGCAGTTGCCGGAGCCGGATCGGTGGGATCGTCTGCCGGTACATAGACGGCTTGCACCGAAGTGATGGCGCCTTTGCTCGTCGAAGCAATGCGTTCCTGCAGTTCACCCATTTCAGTACCCAGGGTAGGCTGGTAGCCCACGGCCGAGGGCATACGACCAAGCAGGGCAGAGACCTCGCTGCCTGCCTGGGAGAAACGGAAGATGTTATCAATAAAAAGCAGGGTATCGGTGCCTGTTGTGTCACGGAAATACTCAGCCATGGTCAGGCCGGTCAACGCCACGCGGAGTCGAGCACCTGGCGGTTCATTCATCTGGCCGAAGACCATACAGGTTTGTTCGATCACGCTTCGCCCCGTATCACCGATCTTGGCTTCCTGCATTTCCAGCCATAAGTCGGTGCCTTCACGTGTTCGTTCGCCAACTCCGGCAAAGACCGAGTTACCACCGTGTGCGCTGGCGATACGAGCGATTAACTCAGTGAGAATGACGGTTTTTCCGAGGCCTGCACCACCAAACAAACCGGCTTTTCCGCCACGCACGAAGGGGGTCAGTAAGTCGACGACCTTAATACCAGTCTCGAACAGCTCAGTTTTCGTTGACAGATCTTCCAGAGCCGGAGACTCGCGGTGGATGGGCCATTTCTCGGCAGATTCCACAGGTCCCCGGCCGTCAATCGGCTCGCCCAAAAGATTGAACACGCGGCCCAGGGTGTTTTCACCCACGGGTACCGAAACGGGAGCGCCGGTATCGACACAGTCCAGACCACGAATCATCCCATCGGTACTGCCCAACGCCACGCAGCGGACACGACCACCACCCAGGTGCTGTTGAATTTCTCCTGTTAAATCGATCTTCACTCCCTTTTGATCGCTGGAGACCTTCACAGCGTTGTAGATGTTCGGAAGCTGATCCTCGGGAAACTTGGCGTCAAATGTTGAGCCGATCACCTGCGTGATTTTACCGACATTATGGGCCGTTACGGTTGCCATCGATACGATTCCTTATTCTCTAGTTTTACACGTCACTGATTTACCAAGTCGGGCTTTTTCTTAAGCCTTTGATTGCGCCCCTGCACCCTCGATCAGTTTATCACCCATCTATCCATCCAACGCTTCTACTCCTCCCATCAATTCCAATAGCTCGCCGGTAATCTGACCCTGGCGTGCTCGATTGTATTTCATGGAAAGATCCTTGATCATTTTATCCGCATTTTCCGTAGCGGACTTCATCGCGACCATTCGTGAAATCTGCTCGCTGACAGCGGCGTCCAGAAAACACTTGAACAGTTTGACTTTGAAACTGGTCGGTACGACTTCCTGCAAGATGCGTTCGGCCGATGGCAGGAATTCGTACATGGATTCCCTTGCAGTGTCATCGGAATCCCCGTCGTCGTCGCCTCCCAGAGAATCCAGGGGAAGCAGGGTTTCAGCGACTGCCTGCTGACGAGCCGTACTGATGAATTGGGTATGAACAACGTCCAGACGGTCGATTTGGCCGGTGACGTATGCGTTCATGTAGCGGTTGGCAAGCAGCTCGACTTCGTCAAAGCGGGGCTGGTCATCAAAATGGGTGAAGGATTCGTCGATCTCAATTTTCCGAAATCTAAACCCGTTGATGCCACGTTTTCCGGAGACGTACAATTGCAGTGACTCCGAGAGTTCCAAAAGTTCCTGTCGTTTTTTGGTGGCGAGGCGAAGTGCCGCCGAATTGTAACCACCACATAGCCCGCGATTGGCAGTCAACACCAGCAGAACCGAACGTTTGGTTTGCTCGCGACCTTCGAGTAAAGGGTGGCTCACTTCCAATCCCGTTGTCGCCAGGTCTTTGACCAACTGGGTGATGCGAGCGGTATAGGCAGTCGCCGCGGTTGCGCGGTCCATTGCCTTTTTGAAACGCGCCGTAGCGATCAATTCCATCGTACGCGTGATCTTGCGGATGTTTTTGACAGACTTGCGACGTTTATCGAGTGCTCGAGCTTTGGCCATCTTATTTCATGAAGTGAATCGGGGGGAAGGTGTCAGTCCCAAAAATCTTTTGGCGCCTTGTGACATTGCCGGGCAGAAAAGAAAACTCAAACAGTTACCGTTGCGGCTTCCTCTGCTTCTGAGCTCGCGTACTGCTGGCGAAATTCTTTAATACAAGCTTCGATCTCCTGGCCGACTTCGTCGCCCACTTTCTGCAATTGTGTCACGCGTGCGTGCACCTCGGGTTTCTGGTCGTGCATGAATTGAATAAAGCCGGATTCCCATTTCGAGACTTCGTTAATAGGAACTTTGTCCAGATGACCTTGCGTCCCCGCGTAAATACTCAAGATTTGGTCGACGACGTTCATCGGTTGATACTGGCCTTGTTTGAGTAACTCGACCATCCGGTATCCGCGGTCCAACTGGGACTTGGTCGCAGCATCCAGGTCGGTTCCCAGTTGGGCAAAGGCTTCCAATTCACGGAAAGCAGCCAGGTCCAATCGCAGGCCACCGGCGACACTTTTCATGGCTTTGACCTGGGCAGCACCTCCTACACGAGATACCGAAATACCCACGTTCATCGCCGGGCGTTGACCGGAGAAAAAGAGGTCGGGTTGCAAATAAATCTGACCATCGGTGATCGAAATCACATTGGTTGGGATGTAAGCCGAAACTTCACCTTCGAGTGTTTCCACGATTGGCAGGGACGTCAAGGAACCACCACCCAATTCGTCCGACAATTTGGCAGACCGCTCGAGTAAGCGACTGTGACAATAGAACACGTCGCCCGGATAGGCTTCACGCCCGGGGGGCCGCCGCATCAACAAAGAGAGCTGTCGATACGCTTGGGCTTGTCTTGAGAGGTCATCGTAGACGATCAGTGCATGTCCACCGTTGTAGGTGAAAAATTCGGCCATCGCTGTACCCGAATAAGGCGCGATGTATTGCAGCGGAGCGGGCGTACTGGCACCCGAGACGACGACGGTGGTGTAATCCATGGCTCCACGTTGACGCAGGGCTTCGACGATGTTGGCCACCGACGAATCCTTTTGTCCCACCGCCACATAGAAACATTTGACCCCCGAATCTTTCTGATTCAGGATCGCGTCGATCGCAATCGCGGTCTTGCCGGTTTTTCGGTCACCAATGATCAGCTCGCGCTGGCCTCGGCCGATGGGAGTCATGGCATCCACGGCTTTGATACCCGTCTGCAATGGCTCGGTAACAGGTTGTCTGCCGGCTACGCCGGGAGCCATGAACTCGACCGGACGACGCTCCGTGGTTTCCACCGGGCCCTTGCCATCCATCGGGTTACCGAGCGGATCGAGCACCCGGCCGACCACGGCATCTCCTACAGGTACCGACAGCAAACGTCCCACACTACGGACTTCGTCGTTTTCCTTGATCTTCAGGTAATTGCCCAGAATGATGATACCGACGCTGTTTTCCTCCAGATTGAAGGCCAACCCCATCACGCCACCCGGGAACTCGACCATTTCACCGGCCATCACTCCCGAAAGGCCGTAGACGCGCGCGATGCCATCGCCGACTTCAAGTACTGTACCGACTTCGCGGACGTCGACCTCTGTCTTATAGGTTTCGATTTCCTTCTGGATGACCGAAGCGATTTCGTCAGCTCTGAATTTCATGTTGGAACTACCTGTTGATCAATAAAAACAAAGTGTTTATTTCCCTGTACGATGGCCTTTCCAGGCCGTCGAACCCTTTAAAACGCTTTGCCACCTCCTCGCATGGTGGCGGTTCAGCGAACCGAGGATGCCTCCTGGTGTTGATTTTCCAGTGGTTTGCTTGGCGGGCGATTTTCTGCCTATGTGGTTTCCTCTATGAACTTGTCCAGGACTCCCACGGTTGCCCGGAATGATTGCTCCAGGGCCCGGTTTCGAAGTCTTTCCAGTTGGTTGATGACGCTGCCGTCGAACACGGTATCGCCCGCTCGAATGACTATCCCGCCGATCAATTTGGGGTCGATGCTGTAAGCTAAGGAGATTTCGGACCGCAGGACGCCTCGCAAAACGTTTTCAATCAGGCCGGTCAGAGATTCGTCAATGGGAGTGGCACTGGTGACATGGACCCGAATCACGCCGAGCATTTCGTTAAACTGCTTGCGGGCTTCACGAGATATCTCGCGCAGGCAATCCAAGCGGTCACGTCGGCAGACGACTTTCAGGAAGGTGAGTAGATCCTCCGAAAGTCGTGATTCCAGAACGCTGTCAAGTATCCGAATTTTCTCTTCTGTCGGTATGCGTGGAGATGTGAGCAACCGCTCGAAGTCGGGTAACTGGGCCAGGATGTCGCTGACCAGCGAATCCAACTCATCGATCACCTGGGCCGTCGTGCCGGAACTGGTCGTGGCGTCCAGCAGGGCCTTGCCGTAGACCGAGCCAATGCGCTCCTGGTCCACGTCCAGTCCAGATGTGTTTTCTGTTGTATCGCTCATCTCACGGTACCCCTTGGCCTTAATTCAAAGAGTCAGTTTGGGGGAAGTTCTGCAAAGCATCTTTGATCAGATTCTGGTGGTCACCCACCTGGATTTCCTTATGGATGACTTGTCCCGCCAGCTCAATGGCCAGATCGATACCCTTATGGGACAATTCATGCAACGCTTCGTACTTGGCCAACTCAATTTCACGCAACGCTCGGTCCTGTTCGGCCTTGGCAGCCTCTTGAGCTTCAGCAATGACTCGTTGTTTGGTCGAATCCACGTCGCGACGGGCTTTCTCCAGCATCTCACGCACTTCGTCGGCCGCCGCCGCCAGCTTGGCTTCGTACTGCTGGGTTATCTTTTTGGCGTTCTCGTTGACGCGCTGAGCCTCTTCGATGTTATTCGCAATCGATTGTTCGCGGGCGTCGAGTCCAGCGATGATCGGCTGCCAGGCAAACTTGCCCAGTATCAGCAACAGCAGTACGAAAATGACCGCCGTGACAATCGACAAATCGGGATTGATGGTCAGCGGATTGGGATCGACGGGTGCGTGGCCGTGGGCTGCAGCATGGTCTTCAGCATGACCCGCATGGGAGGCTGCGTGTTCGTGAGCATGTGTACCGTCTGCCTTGACGGTCGTAGCAGCGTCATCAGCCGCTTGACACGTCGTGAGCAACGAAAAAACGAACAGTCCCATGAACAGCAGTGCGATGGGTTGAGATTTCAGCATCATCATCGTCATCCTCAGCCAAGACAGATGTGTGCATCCCGCCTAGTGGGGATGTACCGCCATTCCAATAAACAGAGCCGATAGGAAAGTAAAAATATACGCTTGCAAAAAGGCCACAAACAGTTCCAACAAGCTCAGTGCCGTGGCACCAAAAATACTGGCGAGCGAAACTCCGACGAACAGGGGGTGGTAGTACTGGTGTACCGAGCCACCCACGGCTCCGATGAAGGCAATCAGCACGACCAGCACAATGTGCCCTGCGAACATGTTGGCCAGAAGTCGAACGGCCAATACGAAATGCTTGATTAACAGGCCCATGATTTCGATACAAAAAATCATCGGCTTGAGCAGAATGGAGAGTGCGAATGACAATTCCATGTGAGGTACTTGGCCGATCCAGAACCCAATGGGCCCCATTTTTGCCATCCCCGCACCAATGACTGTCAAGAAAGTCGCCAGGGCTAAGACGCCTGTCACCGCGAGCGACCCCGAGGGTGCGCCCAACCACGGCACCATACCCATTAAATTGCAGCCCAGTATGAAGAAAAACATTGTCCACAAAAAGGGCAGGAACTTGTTGGCATCATGCCCGATCGCCGGTCTTGCCACTTCGTTGCGAATAAACAACAGAAATGTTTCCAACAGATTCCACCATCGCCCTCGTGGACGGCTGCCGTTGGCAATTTGTCCCGCCAGGCGGATGAAAATCACGGCGACCAGAATGGCGACTGCCACCTCCAGGACCATGAATTTTGTGAGTTTGAGATCGACAGGTTCGACCATCTTATTCACCGCTTCCATCCCGGGGATTTTGACCAGTGCGATCGGTTCCTCCAACTGTAGCGGTTGAGGCAGATAAAGATGACCGTCGTCATCGCCCACCGGGAAGGCCCGGGGGAAGTGAAAGTAGTCCGCGTCTTTCACGTGGCCGAAAATGTATTCCGAGGAAAGTGCAGAGTCTGCCATTAACCTGTTGTCCTCTGTACTTCATGAGAAGCTGCAATGGATGGCAACATGATGGCGGTGTCGGCGAACAACATGATCAAATAGTACAACAGTAAGTAGTAGATCATGCCGTTCTCCAGAAGCGGACGATGCCAAAGGACCAGGAAGACCGAAGCCAATGGCAGGAACATGCGTACGCCAACACCAAGCACCAGCCCGGAAAAAACGTCGATCTTATGCAGGCACATTTGGCTGATCACAAAGCCGGCAATGCCGGCCAGCGTGCAAACTGCCGCCGCAATTCCACTGGCGACCAGGCCCGCACTGCCGGCAGTCATGCAGGCCACCGGGCTAGCTAGCAGGAATGAAACGACCATGAGCGCGACCAGCAGCAGTGTGCCATGAATCAGGCGATATCCAAGTGACCTGGAAGACAAATCATTCGATGGAGCACTCACCCGAGTCGCCTTCTTCATTACTCGTTTCACCGTTGCTGGAACTCGTCATGCGAACGAGTTGCCAGATACCAATCGTCACACCTGAACCGAAACCCAGGAGAGTAAACAGCACCAAAGTCCCCAGGCGTTGGTCCAACCAGAGTCCCACCAGACCCGGAATAACCATTCCCACGGCAGTTGTCGTAATTCGCGACGCCCAACCGAAGGCAACTGCAATCGATGAGCGTCCGTCCGGGCGGTTGGTCACGATCTCGTCCCGACTCTCAAGGGGTGGGCGATGGCGTGTTTTCCAATGGCAACTGGTTCTAAGTCGTACCTGACCTCAACGTCACGGCCTTCCTTGTCCTGCCTGTTGAACGCGCCAGAGCACGACCCTTTCTGGGAGGTGAACAACTTTCCAAATTGTTTAAGTCAAACAGTCTAGACCAAGCCAAATTACTGGTCAACTAACGGTCAGACGGACCCGATCTATTTTTCCCAACATCCGGGATCTCGGGAAAAGCTGACCAGGTCGGGCTAGTCGTACAACGGGCCCAATCCTACAGCAGTATTGTCAATAGACAAACGATCAATCCGAAAAACGTGGCACCTTCGATCAAGGCTGCCGCAATGATCATAGCCGTTTGAACTCTTGCTCCAGCCTCTGGCTGGCGAGCAATACTCTCGACCGCCGATCCTCCAATGCGACCGATGCCTAATCCTCCACCGATCAGCACGATACCGGCGCCAATGGCTGCACCAGCGGCAGCAAAGCCTGTGTCGGAACTGGACTCCTGTGCCAGTACTGGCGAGGCCAACAGCGTCAAGATGGCAACCTTCCAGGGTGTTATTCGAGCTTCT
>JYMV01017907.1_pt1 | contig 11117 bp, 11 predicted proteins | sample 338911 | NCBI WGS metagenome assembly JYMV01 (sample SAMN03354496, study PRJNA234377) | hydrothermal vent metagenome | biome: Deep sea; feature: Hydrothermal plumes at the Eastern Lau Spreading Center, Western Pacific Ocean; material: Seawater | place: Tonga | collected 2009 | depth 2000 m m
CAGGCTGGCCGTGGGCTTGGTCGTGGGTGGAGAAATAACCTCGTGTCCAAATTGAATCGACACGCCCGTGAATAAGCAATGAAACACATACCAATCACAACAATCGCAGCCGTGGTGCTGGTGGGGTGTGCAAAAAATGAAATAAGGAAGGGTCTAAGAGCTAACCTTAATTCTTTAACCATGGCTGGCGCGCGTTTTTCGTAATTTCGGCATCAAGTGCCTCCATACGGGCGCGCAGTTCCTTTACAACATCAGATTTGGCCTCAGCCAGGTTGTTTTGCTCGCCAAGATCCTTTGACAGGTCAAACAAGAAGATTTGCGTCGGGCGATTATTGGGCTGCTTGGCATTCGGCCGACGGGAAGCGCGCGGTTTTTTCACAAGCAGTTTCCAGTTGCCACTTCGGAGACCCTCGATGTCCCCGCGGGAGGTGTAGTGCAGGAACTCCTTGCGAGGGGATTTTTTCGTGGTCCCCTTCCAGAGGCCGGCCACGTCCATGCCATCAATCTTTGTGCCAGCAGGCAATAGCTTGCCGGTAAGGGCAGCAATAGTCGGCAGCACGTCGATGGTCCCGGTAAGTTCTTCGCAAACCGTGCCTGCGGGAATGCCGGGGCCTCGCATCACGCAGGGCACGCGTTGTCCTCCCTCAAAAGTGGTCCCCTTGCCTTCGCGCAGTGGGCCGGCCGAACCTCCATGGTGACGGAACTGGAGCCATGGACCGTTGTCGGTGGTGTAGATGACGTAGGTGTTACCAACGAGCTTCAGTTCATCCAATGTCTTCAACAGACGACCCACTTCCGAATCGATATGCTCAATGGTGTTGATGTAGGCGTTCTTAGGGTTCGGGTCGCGGATTTCATCGGGAACATAGAGCGGGATGTGCGGCATCGAATGCGGCAGGTAAACGAAAAAGGGCTTGGCCTTATTGGCCTTGATAAAGTCGATAGACTTCTGGGTGTAGCGTCGGGTGACGGTACGCTGGTCCACGGGTAATTCGACAATTTTCTCGTCCTCGAACAATGGGGTTTTCCACTTGGTGAGCGTTGACTCAGGGTCATTCCAGAGAACATCCATTCCTGCCCAACCGCCTTTAGGCTTTCCCTTGTTGTCGGGATGGTTCATGTCGTTGGAGTATGGGATACCATAGTAAGTGTCGAAGCCGTTGGAGGTTGGCAGCACTTCCTTGTGGTGACCGAGGTGCCACTTGCCAAAACAGGCGGTGGCGTAACCTTGGGATTTCAAGTGGTCGGCGATGGTGTGTTCCTTGGGGTTCAGCCCCTTGGTCGATGAGGGGAACAAGACATGCTGGTGCATCCCAACGCGCTTGGGATAGCAACCGGTGAGCAACGCCGATCGGGAAGGCGTGCAAACCGGCGAGGCTACCATGAAGCTCGTAAACTTCCGGCCTTCCTTGGCAATGCGGTCGATATTCGGCGTGCGGATGGTTTTGGAACCAAAACAGCTCAGGTCGCCGTAGCCTTGGTCATCGGCAAAGATGATGATGAAGTTGGGCTTCGCAGCGGACGAGGTTTTAACGGCGAGAAAGAAAACGGCCAGAAGACAGGCCAAGATGGCATTTGTTTGTTTCATGTGAATTGTGTTTGGGTGGTGATGTAGGGCTTGTCATCCGACTGCGGAGCGTTTGACCAGGCGAGAGTTAAGGCAAGGAGAGTAAGTGGTAATATTGGTTTCATGATTAAATCGGCTGGTAAGAATATTATCGTTCAACTGGCGTCCGGTGTCAACTGTTTAAGCGAAGCGTATGCTGTTCAGTTGCAAACCCATCAATCTTAGCGCTTGGGTTGTTGTTCAGCGGCAACAGTTAATAGGGCTTGAAAACTGCGCTCATCGGGTTGACGGTCAGCTCACCTAGAAATCACAACTGATCGCAATCGTCGCAGCCGTGCTTCTGGTGGGGTGTGGGTCAAACATCTCAATTCACGAAGCTGCCTCATCCATCATGAACATGAAGTGGTTTTGAAAGAAAGCCCGAAGGCCTTAGGAGATATAACCCCATGAAGATGGACGCTATGACATTTTCCAGCTTCACCCCGGAGTCCCTGCGAAAGCAATTGCTTACGCAATCACTCCTAGGCGCCGTCTGGGTGCTCATTTGCATGGCCCCTCTCACATCCCGTGCTACCGAGACGGCCGCTAAGGTACCCCTCGCGAAACTCGATTATCGTTTCGATGGGCAAATCTCTCGTCCCGTATTGGAAAACTACATGGCCCGCAGCGCCACTGTCGCCTCCTTGCTTCATCTGACCTCAGACGATGATTTGCGCATGATGCAAAACACCGGCGTCAAATTCGCCGGACGCGTCATCTGGATGTGGGGCAGCGAATCGCGCATCGACGCCTTGGCCAAAAAGGGCGAGCCTTTTGTCAAACGCATTCATGAAATGGACCCCGACATCGTTCTCCAAGGGGCCATCTTCGAAATCATCACGACCGATGTGAACAACATCCCCATCCCCGCCTCCGTTCTTGAGGAATTCGATCTAAAACCGGAAGCACGGAATTTCCGCTATGAAGATATGATCTATCCCTTCGGTCATCGCGTCGATCACTGGCGCAAAGGCGCTTCGGTCCCGGATATGAGCCGCCTGGAAACCCGGATGTGGTTCGTCTATGTTGGCAAGCGGTGGATCGACATGGGCCTCGAAGCGATTCACTTCGGGCAAGTCGAAATCATGGACGACCGCGACAAAGACCACGTTCACTGGCGCGATATGATGGCTCGCCTTCGCATCTATGCAAAGAAACACGCCCGACGCCACATGGTCCTCTGCGACGCCCATGTCCCCAAGGGGGGCATCGTCCATGACGGCGAACTCATGTTCGACCTGCACTCATTCCCCTCCCGGCCCAAATCTGTCAAAGGCAAGCCCTACCAAGCGATCTTGGAAAAAGGATTCAGCGACAGTATCTACGGTCGAAGCGTCGGTGGTCGCACCCCAAGCGGATGGTCGTGCGAGGCCTTGCCCTATATCGTCGAAATCGACAATTTCGGTAGCTCGGATCACCCCGGCCAATACCGCGAATCGGACCGGTTGCATGTCTGGGGCTGGGATGAGATTGGCTGGTTCATCAAACAGCCGGAGGCGTATCGCAATGAATGGCTAGAATACGCCTATCAATGGGTGCGCGAAACCGACCCTAATGGATTTTTCCAACTCCCATTGCGGCGATTCGAACATTACACGGCCAGCATGACGCCCCCCAAAGGCCAGCGGCAAGAAGAAACCATCAAGGCCATCTGGGCGGCAAGACGGGTGAAGAATTGAAAGCCGAAGGGAAATGAAACACCTCCTACTCACAACAATCGCAGCCGTGCTTCTGGTGGGGTAACTATCGATTCAGTCGATGGAACCATTGATTTTATCAATGAACGGTTTTCAGGGGATGTGTGCTAAATTACTTCCTGAACTGCGGGAAACCGCCAAAGAAAAGCAAAACATGAAATATATAATCACATTCATCGCAACCGCCCTCCTAATGGGCTGCGCGTCCGAGCCAAACTATTCAGGGAGTTACCTTTTAACCATTAAGGAAATGACCATTCGACTGGAACTGAAGCCAGACGGCTCCTTCGTTGGAAGCCCGCAGGGTGACAGCGATGAAGTGGTGGGTACGTGGAAAGTCGAGGGGGAATTGTTGGTTTGCGAAGGGACAACAACAGCACACTCAAACCAAATTACAATTAAGTTCAACAAGGAAACCTTCAAACTGGATTCAATCAAAGAGAACGGACGAGACTTTCCAGCTCCATTGGACACAATAATCCCGGAAGGCTGGGACGGGATCTATTTGCAAAAGAAATCTGAACTGCCATCGCCGCAGTCGACTCCCTCTGAAGAAGCGAAACTAAAACCTTCGACAGCCAAAGCACCAGACATCTCAATTTTCGACGCTGCTAAAACTGGAAATATTGAAGCCGTCAAACAGCACTTGGCTGAAGGTGCGGATGTGAACGCGAAGGGTAAGAATAGCTGGACTCCTTTGCATTGGGCGGCTGGTGTTGGCCACACGGAAGTTGTTGTACTACTTATCGCTAAAGGTGCGAACGTGAATGCGAAGGATGACAATGGCGAAACACCGCTAAATTGGGCCATCTTTAACGATGAAACCGAAATCGCCGTTCTCCTCCGCAAACACGGCGGCAAGACGCGTGAAGAATTGAAAACTGATGCTTGGGGGCCAATGCCCACAAAAGATGAAGTTGCGAATTGGCCAATTTTAGAGACCAAAACCTACAAAAAGGAACTAAGCCCGAAGTCTTTAAAAGGTCAGACTCGTGTATTTCTACTACTTCAAAATAACCTTAATTTAGATATAGATATGATATGGTTGGATTTTGATGGAAAACCTCAATCCTATGGAATAATTAAAGCTGGAGAGAGTAGAATTATTCCTACTTTTTCAACTCATCGATGGCTACTTAAAGATAAACTTACTGAAGAAATTATCGGCTTTTATGTTACTCAAGAAAATCCGGCTCGGATTAAGATGGATAGCAAAACGGGTGAAAAATTGAAAGCTGAAGGCAAATGAAACACCTCCTACTCACAACAATCGCCGCCGTGGTGCTGGTGGGGTGTGGAATGGGGGATCAGGCGACGGCGGTGATTTTGGTGTAGGAGTGAGTTATTAAGAGAAAAAAATGAATAAATTGATAAAAATATGGGTTCCGTATATCTCCTACCCATTCGTCATGAGCTTCTGCTTCTTGCTTCATATTGTACTAATTTATTTTGATTTACATCTCACATTGGCAACGTGGATAGCCGTTTTATTTGGCCTTCTTAGCATAATAACGCTCGAGAGATTCGTTCCATGCAGAGTAGAGTGGATACCGAAAAATAAGGACTGGATTGTTGACTTATTTTACATGGTTTTAGTTCAAATATTACTAGTCAAATTCATGACTTTTATAGTGAGTATAGCCTTACTCAATATTTTCCAATCAAATGGTTTCACCATAAAAAACCTTTGGCCCAAAGAATGGCCAATAGGAACTCAAGCAATTCTCATGGTTTTGATAGCAGATTTTTTTCGTTATTGGCTGCATAGATTAAGTCATGAATGGATGCCCTTATGGCGCTTACATGCGGTACATCATTCACCTCATAAATTGTATTCCATGAATGTCGGCCGCTTTCATCCCTTGGAGAAATCAATTCAATTTATTTTTGATGCTTTGCCATTTATAATACTAGGTATCACAGAAAATGTTTTAGCTCTCTATTTTGTTTTTTACTCGATTAATGGCTTTTTTCAACATTGCAACATTAAGATTTATTTAGGACCACTAAACTATGTTATCAGTGGACCGGAATTGCACCGTTGGCATCACTCGATGATAATAAAAGAATCTAATAAAAACTTTGGAAATAACTTGATAGTTTGGGACTTATTGTTTGGGACTTGGCATCTACCAAAAGCAAAAAAGGTAGATCAGTTAGGGTTAATAAATAGAAATTATCCCTTGGGGTTAATTGAACAATTAAAAAGCCCCTTCATTAATGGGTTAGATCAGGACAAAAGTGATTGATTTATTAAAACAATGTTTTCTCAGGATTTGCCTCCGCATAAGGATGATGTGGATCAGAAAAAAATATTATGTCCCATTTATTGAATTAACTAAGAACCCAAAAATAAATCAGTGGAATCTATTAAAAAATATTTTACATCAAAACAAGGACACGCATTTTGGAAGCAAACATAAGTTTACATCAATTCAATCCTATAAGGATTTTCAAAATGCAATCCCAATTAATGAATATGAAGACTTGCGTTCTTACATTAACCAACAAGAACAAACGGGAGAACCATATCTGAACTCACAGCAACCAGTTATGTACGCTCAAACAAGCGGGACTACTGGCGAACCAAAAAATATCCCGATACTTAATGCATCAATCGAAAGCTATAAACACAGCCAAAGTCTGTTTTCATACACTCAATATAGTTTTGATATAGAAGTTTATAGTGGAAAAATTTTGGCAATTGTTAGCCCGGATATCGAGGGAAACCTAAGCACCGGAACCCCTTATGGAGCAATATCAGGTTTAATATACAAAAGTATGCCCGCACTATTACGGCACAGTTACCTTTTGCCTTTTGAAATTTTCACGGTTTCCGACTACGATGTAAAATATTATTTGATCTGCGCATTTGCACTAAAATCAGAGAATATAACTTTAATCGCCACGCCGAATCCTTCAACAATTTTACGACTTAAGGATATCATAGACACTAACTTTGAAAATCTACTTCATGACATAGAGTCAGGGAACCTCTCTTGCATGAAGGAAATTGATCCTAAAAAAAGAAAAAAGATAAATTGCAAGTTCAAGGCAAACCAATTGAGGGCATCGCAACTAAGGGAATTAAAAAAGAAAAGGGGAAGCTTGATCATATCCGACATTTGGCCAAATTTGAAACTGATTTCAACTTGGACCTCTGGAAACTGCAGCACCTTATTACCTGCATTAAGAGCGCAGTTGAGCAGCAAATTATTTATTGGCGAAATTGGGTATATGTCCAGTGAATTTCGAGGGACGGTTAATCTAGACATAAGAAATGAAATACAAGTCCCAACGCTTAATGAAAACTTCTTCGAATTTGTTGAATGCGATGAATGGGGCAGTGAAAACCCTCACTTTTTAATGCTTCATGAAATTGAACTCGGTAAGGATTACTATATTTTTGTGACAACCCAGAACGGACTCTACCGTTATTTCATTAATGATATTATTCAAGTCACAGGAAAATACCACAATACACCAACCATTAAATTTATCCAAAAAGGTGATGGAGTCATAAACTTAACCGGAGAAAAATTATATGAAGATCAAGTGAACAAAGCGGTTTTAAAGGTAATCAAAAATTACAATCTTAGAATCAAATTTTACGTGATGGTGGCGTACTCCAAAGAATTAAAGTATCGCCTATACATTCAACAACCATTTAAAGCAGCTTATGCTCATGAGATAGAGGAAGAAATATCTCACTTGAATATTGAGTATATGGAAAAACGTAAGAGCGGTAGATTGATGCCGTTAGAAGTTGTTTGCGTAGAAAAAAGAACAGCTGAAGAATTTAAAAAATATAATCTCGATAAAGGCCAAAGAGAAGGGCAGTTTAAACCGATTAGATTACTTAGCGACAAGGACTGTGATTTTGACTTCAACAAGTTTTGCATTCGGAAATCATGCTAATATCAAGTTGTCATTTTAATTCTATTAAAATTCCGTTTCGTGAATCCTTTAAACATTCATCTTTCAAACGTTCTGAAACAGAAACAATACTTTCAATTGTTAAATCAAAAGATATTGCAGGCTATGGGGAAGGATGCCCCAGAGAATATGTGACGAACGAAACCATCAAATCATCTCTGCTATTCTTAAATGAAAACAATACGAACTGGCTTAAGTTAAACAATCTGGAGGATCTTGTTAATTGGGTTGCCCTCAATCGAACGCTTGTTGATAAAAATCCAGCTGCATTTTGCTCATTTGAATTAGCTCTATTGGATTTAATTGGCCACATAAATAAAAAAAGCGCTGAAAGCATTGTCGGACTGAAAGAGTTAGATGGCAATTTCGGCTATACCGCTGTTTTAGGAGTCTTGAGCCAAGAACAGTTTAGTTCACAAGTTCAACGTTATTCAAAAATTGGTTTTACTGACTTCAAAATAAAACTATCGGGAAAATTCCAGTTAGATAACGACAATATAAGGCACCTAAATACAACCATTACGAATTCGAGAATACGACTTGATGCTAACAATCTGTGGATAAATTGGCGTTATGCAGCTGATTATATAAAAAGACTAGGATTTGACTTTCTTGGCGTAGAAGAACCCTTGGCTCATGGTGATTTTGAAGGAATGCAGAAGTTTTCTAATTCGATTAATACTCCTGTAATATTAGACGAAAGTTTTTTACGTTTTGAACATTTTAAGCACATTAAATTTAGTCCCAAGAACTGGTTAATTAACTTACGTATTTCAAAAATGGGAGGAGTTCTAAGGTCTATTGAAATTGCAAATCAGGCAGAGAATGTAGGTCTCCCTCTAATTATAGGAGCTCAGGTTGGAGAAACTAGCATTCTATCTAGAGCTGCATTATCAATTGCCAACCATTATCGAGATTTAGTTATCGCACAGGAAGGAGCATTCGGAACTTATCTATTAGAGAAAGATATAACTGAAGACCCTATTATCTTTGGCAAAGATGGAGTACTTGAATCTTCATCAATTACTACCAATAGCTACGGATGGGGAATAAATGTCCGAACATTAGAATAGAATTATTATGCGACAAACAAATGCTAAAAATGGTTGTCGACCGATACTGATATGGATCTTGTGGATATGCATAGTGTTTTTTGCCTGCAGAATAACAGGACAGATTTTGGTTGAATTCTTTGAGGTCACATTTCTTCCACCATCAAAGGAATGGTTTTCAGGCATAATCTCTTACCCAATACTTCTTGTCTTCCAAATCGCAATAATTCTACTCATGGCACAAGTTGCAACTGATCTTACTAAAGGCACCGGACGATTTAGCCATTCAAGTCCCGTTACTGCCAAGAACTTGCGCATCTTTGGATCAATATATCTGCTTTCTATGATACTCAGATATATTATTCGCATGTATATTTATCCCGAAGAAAGATGGACCGGCGGATGCATTCCTATTTTCTTTCATTGGGTTTTAGCAACTTTCGTCTTGGCTTGGGGCAACTTGAATAAAGTCTCGGAGGAATTAGAAACTGAAGAGAAGTAAACGATGCTTAAATCAAGTTAGATTGCTAATTTACAATCAAATTAATGTATAGCCACTTCTTCAATGGAGTGGTTTTTTTAATGCATTTTAAAATTTTAAAAATATTACAGTAGAAATGAGCACGAAAATAGAAATTCATTCTGAATGATACGTGTAAAGATAAATAACAGATGACAATTAAGCAATTTATTCAGCGTTAGTTTACTCTATTAGACTTATAGTTTCAAGCAGTGGCAGGAACGTTACCATTAAAAATACACCCAACGCTATTACAGATAGTAGAATAAAAATGCAGATACCTTTAATTGTCAAAAGATGTGTGTCCACCTAAATCAGATTTTCGACAGCAATGAACTTCATTATCTTCGTCCAAAAGTAGATAAATGACTTTTATAATTCGTCCGACTGCTTTGTTTTTATCTGAACACAATCACCAATTTCGTAATCTCTTACATTCGATTCTCCATCAGACATCACATCAATTACATCTTCAGAGTTTAATTTAATTTTCCAGAGATCTAGCTTTATTTGCCATAGCCATAGGGATAGCTGCTATTAGCATCATTAGAAGGCCGACCACCTCTAGGGACAAAATATACCAGGGCCATTCCCCAAAAACAAAAGGACTTTCGACATGAGGCTTTTGGCATATATACATGTAATTAGAACCGGCAAACCAGTTGATTATTCCGACAGGTAAAACCATTAAGTTTAAAAAAATCATTGTTCTAAGAATTGCATTTTTGGATGTTATCATTCCCTCAACAAAGACATTCCATAACGCCAAAACAATTATTAAGGCGTGTTGGAAAAAAAACATGATATAATCAGTGTGATTATAGATATAAGGAAAGCCCGGAGTTAAGAGCGACTGAAGCGCTGCGGTTACACCAATGAAATAGGAAAATTCAAAGCAATATTTATTGCGAGTCATCAATGACACTATCGCAATGATTAAGCTGAAATTACATATGTTAAGAGGCAGATCCCTAGCCAGACTAAGTTCTCTAAAACTTGCACGATTAAAATAATCAAAAATTTCCTGGACTATTGCAAATAATACTAAAACCCAAACCCCAAAGTGCTTTTTGCTTTTTGGGAGCATTCTTCCAAGCAAAGGAATAAAGACAATACAACAGAGTGAGATAAATAAAGCACATAGATGCAAGTTATCAAAGAGCCTAAGTGACTCATTAAATTCTGATGGTATTGGTTCGGTCATGCTCTTTAGAAACAGACGCCTGTCTCCAGTGCCAATTGCGTTGTTCCAATCACAATCACCTCCTCACTGAACCTCACCGTAATCTCTATCGTATCACCAGCCTTATATGTTCCATCCACTTCAGCAGAAAGACAAACCCTAAACCTCTTCATTGCTGAATCAACGCAAATATCCAATCAAATCAATTAGCTGATTCATTAATCATTATCTATCGTTGAATTGATCGAACTCACTAAACTCTCAAATTGATGAGGATATGCGAGAGTAAGCGGAGCTACAGGCCAAGAAGGTGGCTTAAAGACTCAAATAACAGCATTGGAGAATGCTGGCTGTGAACGAATCTACTCTGAGTCGATTAGTGGCAAAAATAAGGACAGGCCAGAACTGCAGAGCATGATCAAAGCACTGCGGAAGGGTGATGTGATAACGATCACCAAGAATGACCGCTTAGCCAGATCAATTGGCGACTTCTTTAAGCTCACTGAAGAGATCAAAGAAACTGGCGCTGGTTTAGTGAGCCTTGACGGAGCAATCGACACCTCCGACTCGTCGCCTTGCAAAGAGTTACTTTGGCAGTTGCTAGCCAGCATCGCAGAGTTTGAACGTAAGCTAATCTTCCAACGGTGTGAGGATGGACGAGCAAGAGCCAAGTCACTTGGTAAACATTTGGGCAGACACTCCAAGACCACTAAGCAGCAAAGATGAGCAGATGAAGTTGGCTCATGGCCAAGGCCAAAGCTATGCGCAGATTGGCAAAACCTTTTGAATCAGTCGTATGAGTGTTTATCGTCGCTTTAAAGGACACATCGAAGCGAAAAAGGAATCAGAAACCCATTGAAAAAATAATCAAAAAAGCATAGCTTCGCGCACATGAAACATATACTACTAACAACAATCGCAGCCGTGCTTCTGGTGGGGTGTGGGGCAATACAGATTGAAGTTGAGCGAGACAATTGGGGTAAAGCCACGACTCAAAAAGCTGAATTTTATGCTGCCAGTGATGTTCCTAGATCCCAGATAGAGCTGACTAGACAATGGTACGAAATAGCATCCAAAGCTTGGGGAAATTACGGACCATTGGAGTTTTGGATTGTCGGCACTA
>JYMV01044551.1_pt1 | contig 11115 bp, 10 predicted proteins | sample 338911 | NCBI WGS metagenome assembly JYMV01 (sample SAMN03354496, study PRJNA234377) | hydrothermal vent metagenome | biome: Deep sea; feature: Hydrothermal plumes at the Eastern Lau Spreading Center, Western Pacific Ocean; material: Seawater | place: Tonga | collected 2009 | depth 2000 m m
TCTTCGTCCTGATGGGTATGCCTTTCCTGTTCGGATACAATACTTACGTCCGACGAAGGCACAAGTTCAATATCTTTTAGTTTTTCCATATATTAGTCACCCAAGAAAGAAGAATAATCTGTTGCGATTCCATAATTATCATTTGCAGAAATGTTATTGGCAGACACACTAATTTCAACATCTGTTGTTGGGGTTCCGTTTGCATACATGGCAGGACGGATCGTTGATATTTCAAATGTATTAGATGATATTGTGTTCGCATGAAAATTAATTACTGCCGTATTAATTGTCTTACCATCTACTATTGGACCGAACAACGTTCCTTTGAGTGCAAAATCAAGAGTCCATGCAATTACCCGGCGCTCCTCAAATGTTCCTTCATAATTATCTTCCATAGCGACTGAATTTAATACAATAGGCATGTCTACATTTATGTCCAGGTCGGTTGCACCCTTTAGACTAATTGTAAATTCAGGAGTAAAATATGGAAGAATCTGTTCTACAATATGGGAGCCATCTTCTATTGTTTTTGTAAATATATTCAATTGAAACATAAAATCATAGGGGACAGGAGAATATGTATAACTTAAACTTGTATTCGATGCGGTGTTTGCCTTGAATATTCTTTGCATTGTATTTAATTTACGCTCAGCAGAATAAGTCATAGACAATAATTCAAATGACATTCCCGGGAGCCTCATTGCAATGGGTTTGTCAAAATTAAGATCCTCTTCAATTCGCGAAAGGTATTTGTTTTTTGGAGAATAAATTAAGGGGACTGCTATCGTTGCGGTGGTCACGCCATCGCCTGAAGGCCTATTAATTTTAATATCATTAAAAAGGGTTCCGAACGAAATAATATAATCTCGAATTAACCCATGTGAATATGTTGTCCCTAACATTGATTAAAAACTCCCAAATGGACTGGGGTCAGAGTGATCAAGAATTGTATTTGCCTGATCTTGAATCTTTTTATTATCAACCGTGGTTCCTTCGGGCATTGTCGATGTATGTTTATATGCGGCAATACGATCATCAATATCCGCAATTCCAGTAGCAACTATTTCATTATTGTACACAAATAATTCACAACGCAAATCATAAATAGGAAGAGTTCCTACCGCGTAAAACATAGATTCGTGTTCCACAAATTGTATTTGAAATAAATCTTTACTCAAGGGGAGATATACCAAATCTCCTTCTCGTGGTCTGACAAACGGAGCAGTTCCGCCCCCAGGAATAGCTTCTTCTGCCTCAAGTTGATCAAATCTTCGGGTGGCCATTGTAAATGTAGCCTGATCTCGAATGTCCAAACCAAATTTAGAAAGAAATTCTCCTTCTCCCTCAAACCCCTCTACATTCTTAATATACATTTCAATAGAATATGCCTGTGTATATGATGATAAAGTATCTTCTCCCAAAACTTGATCAACAAATAATGAGGTTGTTCTAGGAAGCCAGTACATATCAATTCCATAAAATTTAATACTTTCAATAAGCAAATCATGAATAAGATTTTGTTCTGAAGAATTTTCTATATTATTAATGTAAAAATTTGTAGGCATGAGTCATTTTACCCCACCGTAAAGTTGACAGGAAGCTCAAACCTCAATGACATCTGATCTCGTAGTGCCTCTATATCTGTTCGGGCATCCTCAAGAATTGCCCGACCATTGAGAGTTACCCCGCCGGGCAATTGCACTCCTTCAAATTTACTAAGATTTATTCCCCATTGCTCTTTTATAAGTGCAGTCGCATAACTTTTCAAAAACATATCATTCCATACTTCTGCATTTGCCGGAGCAGTTTCATCAACTGCCTGATATGTTTCAAATACAATAAAATCGCCCTCTTTAACTTCAGTTCCCCAATCTACGTCAAGGTATATTTTATTTGTCTTTCGATTGAATCTAATATTCTCCATGCCATTGATAAGATCATCAATCATCGAAAGGTGCGACATCTTCATCCAATAGTTTTGCATTTCGCGGGTGCCTTTGGTGCTATAGGTTGCCCAATCATTCAATAACAATTGATATTTAATAGAAAACATTCCACTCGTTCTGGTTGATAAATTTATCATACTACTAATACCCAGAACCGATGCTGCCTCGGCAGTCCCTAGCGTAAGATACTTATTCGTAATATCATCGCCATCCACTTGATGCGAATAATAAACCATTTCGGTGCCATCAAAATGGTATTCCTGCCAAAACCGAAGAGCATCATCAACTCGATCTTCTAACTGAAGATCGTCAACGTTGACTTCAAGGACCGGCCAACCTAACTTGCGAAGGCAATATGTTTTAAACTCTTCTCTTGTTGTTGGATTTGCCATGTTATCCTATCTTTGTTGATTCTGGAGTTACTGTTACAATTCCTTCGATTATTCTAGTTTTTGTGGGCGGAACTCCATTTGAAGCAATTTCAATGTCATATACATATCTTCCGGGAGCCAATGCAGACGTTTGTAGATTATTGGCAGTTAGTTCTAACGTCCCCGTAGCAGGAAGAGTAACCTCTGTTGCAAATGTCAAAGCAGCATTTGCATGATAATAACTTTTTCGTATCTGTGAATTTGCAGTAAAATTTGTTATAATTTTTGGTGTTGTCGCAGATTTACTAGAATATGCAACAAACGTCCCAAGATAATCTGCCCCCTGATCTATAGTTATATTTTGTATTCTGCTGGCCATATGCAATAGCTTCCTTTTTGTATTATTTAGGCAAAGGGTTATTTTCTTTGATTATTTTAATTCTTTGATACCACGTTCCCTCTGCCGTAGTGTTCGCACTAATTTTTCCAGAATCAATATCATGCCATAACATATCCAACTGAACCGCCATTGGGGGATAAGAGGACGTTCTTGCATGGTGCGAATGGTGTTGATTATTTAACGGAGACATCTTCCTTAGTGAAAGAGCCCCAGCCTCCACGCGATTCAGTATTTTGCGGTCTTCCTTAATTCTCTTTACTATTTCTGGATTTCTACCATCAACGTGCTTCTTCTCTTCTTCTGCTTGTTTTGGTGCAACAGGAGGGTCAGAAATGTCTTTTTGAAATTTCATTATAGCTCCTCTGCTATAAGACTTATCACACCAATTCCATCATAGTAACCATAACCAGACATGACGAATCGAATATAATTTTTTGATACATCTACCGACGATATTCCATTAGCTGTAAATTCAATACTGTTATCAGATTCGGTTGCAATAAATTTAAAATTATCATTTGGTATCTCTACGGTCGCGCCGGGAGCTATATCAAAAAGAGTAACAACATCTGTGCCGTTGGCCACAAGAGTTGTATTACTAAGAGAAACGTTCATGGTTCTAATAGGCCTAACCCCTATTGTTTGTCCAGTATGAGTATTTTGAGAAACATATGATCCTACAATTGATTTCCCGGCCAAATCAACATGACAATCAATTCCTCGACTTGCAATTGAATTTATCTGTGCCGGAGTTGGATTGTCTATAGTATATTTAATCTTTCCTGTAGATTTATCATATGCATATAATGTTTTTGCTGCAAGCACTTTATTATTCTCCTCATCGTTATTGGTTAAAACGAAATATCAATATCAGATTCTGTTATAGAAGTAGAAGATGAAATAATTTCAAAGGTATTAATGTCTCGCGTCACATCGACCAGACATTGCGCTCCAAGTTGAAATGCCGTATCTGTATTTTGAATTGCATTGTTCTCGTTCTCGTTTGCATTATTGATATTTTTCCATTCTCCTAAATTTGCATCTTCTCTTGGAATGATATTGACATATACAACATTATCAGTTTCTGCCACGGCACCAAACAAAGAATTCTGTGACCGAACATGCAAATTAGGGGAATTGTGATTACTTGAATATAATTCCCAAGAGCTATTTAAATTTGTTTTCTTAAAAGTCGAAGCATTTCCTTCCGATAAAAATCCAATAGGGTTGCCCGCAGGAAGTCCTTCGGCAGCATATAGTTCATCATTTATTTCATTACTTTTTAATATAAAAAGAAAATGATCTTTTGTCACAAACATAGAAACAACTCTCATGTCTATTTATTCTCCCCCTGATGTGTTTACAAAAATTGGTTTTGTTTCTGTCTTAATTGTTTGATCATATAACATAATATATTTTATTATTTTAGATCGTATCCATTGCGTATTTGCCGTGCCGTCGTCATTTATCCCCAAATCATACAATACGTTGTTTGAAGCAACAACATAGTCGTTATGAAAAACATTTATACCACATGTTCTAGTTGAGGTATCTATAAATTGTATATTTGCAGAATACTCTTTTGACATGAAGATTTACTTACTCCGTTCCTGGGGTATAATATCGAGTTCCAAAATGATCTTCCCCATTGCTTTGCATGGGACGAGTGGCATCTAAAACTGATGATGTGCCGTTCAATAACCAACAGGTGGTGATTGCTTCTGAATCATTATTAAATACCAACAATGCCGCAGAAATACCAGGATCTCTTGCTTTTATTTGAGTTGGCCAACCATGATCGGCACCCCCCACGGGTACGGTGACATCATAAACAGTCCTAGATACGTTGGAACTATCGTTCAAAGTTATGGGGCTGACTGCTGCAACCCCTCCTATATAATTTTCAGATGCGATGGTTACTTTCCCTGCTTTAAACGTTTTATTTTCATTACGAACTAATACAGGATTTGTATAAGAGTTATCGAGAGAAGACACCAAATATCCGGCAAAGCCTCCACGGGCCCGACCATGAGATCCGGCATCTATATTTTCAGTTTCGTTTACACCTTCGGCAGTACTTCCAGTAAAAGTTTGTCCCATAAGTCCGTGCGTTCCTGCGGGCTGCAATGGAATTTCTGAGGCATCTTCTCCTATGCCTCCGCCCATTCCTCCTGCACCAGATGCTATTTGTGATCCGTCCAATGCAATTATTTCAAGGTCAATCAGGGGATGTTTTTCTGGATTGGCAATAACATGGACAACATCTCCCCCATTTCCACCAGATATTGGTTGTACAATGCTGGTATGATTATCTGCATAAGGTATAAAATAAACGGAATCTTCTCCAGTAATTGGATCTGTTTCAATATACCCGCCAGTCTGCGTGCTTGGACTAAGGCTGGCACCTCCTGGCGGAGAAACTATTGAACCCGACAAGTTGAGAGTGGTTCTCCAATTAGAAGCAAATCCATTAACATTAGGCCAAAACTCAGCACCCTTGGTTTCGTCTGGCCATCGACCACTCGGATTGTGTGGATTATGAACTCCAATATTAAGCGCATCGAAGCCATATGTTTTTCCTATGTGAGCAAGCGGAAGTTCGACCGGATTCTCGACACCCACCAAAATTCCCGTTCCCCAACCAGGCCCACTCGCGCCCACACCAGCATAATGAAATCGTTTATATGGAGCAGGATAGTCTCCGTCAAAAGTTACAGAATCACTCCCTCCGACAATTTGATTCCGTTCCCGCACGGACATAAAAAGAGTATCCAAATAAGATCCAGCCCCGCCATGGCCGCCGCTGCCGCCCTGCCTTAATGTGTTGTGTGTGCCCCAAATAATTGGATTTCCAAATTCGTCATATTGTTGGACGAGTTGATTTTTTCCCGTTGCGGAAAGATCAATTAGCACCTCTGCGCCCAGCCCGTCTTGGTTTTTACTTCCTCCGCCCCCGGCACCACCACCACCAATCATCACTCCACCCACAAGTATTTTCACATTTATCTTGGCATTTTCGGGCCCAGACCTATTCCATTTGCTATCAGAAAAGTCAAGAGTAATAACCGGATCGGGAGTGAGTACAACGCTCGTATAATTAAAACGAGTTGACCCATAAAATTCTCCGGCAGGAAAATTTAAAATTATATCAACATTTCCATAAATTTTCTTCGATGCATCCCTACGGTCGTGAAAAGGATCTGTGGCTGAATCTCCTACTGTCCCCACAAAATCATCTGGAAAAACTAAATTTGTCCATGACAATCCTCCAGTAAATCGATTGTGCCCGTAATCTTTACCAGAACCTACATTGTGTGACCCATGTTTTTGTTCTTGATAAATGTCTCCTAGCGGTCCAGTAGAATTCCTTGCAACTGGAATGGTCGCTGGGTTATAAGAAGGAACAGTTTTTGATGCCGCAGTAAATGTATATGTCTTATGTTCCTGTTGAGAAATCTGTACACTACCAGTCGAAGTAGAATGACCATATAAAACATAAGAACAGTAATAAGTATTCCAACAATCTTCAGACTTTAATGATGTCTTTGAGCCTGCGCCACCCAACCCCATACTTCCCTGGTGATCCGAAAGCGCCTCAAAATTTAAACCGGGAGAATGAACGATATTACCAGAACCAGAACCAAACCTTGCAATATCTGTATTATGCCCTCCCAACCATGCATTAAGTCCTGTCTGTGGGCGCGTGGGATTTGACAGGGGGAGATATGTATTTCTTGGGCCTGGTTCAATACCATCCTTGGTCTTATAATCATAAAGTCCCAGCCTTCCATCTGAATTCTTTGCAGTATATGTCGGATCATACGGAGGAGGGAAATGAGTATTAAAAGTAAGGGTTGCATTTGAAAATGGATTAACAAAAAACTCTGATGGATGACCATACCATCCGTCTGGATTTTTGGCTCGGGCAAATGGAGCATGGGAATCATAATTCAACGAATCATAATTCCATAAAGAAGTCCAGGCCGATTTAAGCACAGGGGTTTGGCCCCAGTTAAATGTGAGTTTGAATGTACCAAACCCCTTTCCCGTCTCTTCTGTGGTGTATATCTTCGTAAGAAATTCTTCAAAAGCAAAAAACTGATAAAAATTTTCTTTGTGGCCGAAGTGTCCGGGCCAACACTCGTCTACATATTGTCCATTTTCCCATATGTTTATGTTTGTCAGATTTTGGGGAGAACTAATATTCATTTCACTTGCCTGTATTCCGCTTGGAGAAGTGTCAGTAAGAATTCCTGGCCATTGATCGATATTAGCTGGCTTCCACGGCAGATTATCATTTTGCTCCCTAATCCATCCCAAAGAATCAAAATTTGGAGGGGTTACACCACCAAAATTTAAGGCGTGTTGAACCCCTTCGGGCGATTCGGTGTTAGTAATAACGGCTTGGGCTTCCTGCTCGCTATTATATGTCCAGGTGCCAGCGAAGCCTTGTCCTTTAATTTTTTGTACAAAATGTCTAAGGCGGAAAATCGTCTCCCCAGGAAAGACAGCCAACATGAGCGCCGATGGCGGCATTTCCGTCGAATCAATCATTGGCCAGTCCAGGTCATTGGCTTCAAAATATGCATCATAGCGGCGGGCGGCCGCCACGTTCGGCAGAGTTCGAGTATCTCTATTATAAGAATCCATACTCCCCCAAGTATATTGTGGGCCGGGATTCTGCGGGCCTGCCGTCCCACCCCATGTCCCGGCGGGCTGAGTTCCCGAAGCAGGAGCTACGGCTCCTGTGATAGAATTTTCTATCCAACGGTATCTTTTGTCTCGCTCGGAAAAATCAACATCTTTATCTTTCTGCTCTCCCACATCTCCATATGGATTCATATAATAAGTGCCCCGACCATAACTGGTCCCGTCTGCCCTAAACACTTTGGTATGTTCATAAAGAGTATCTGTAAAATTTGGAGATGTTGGATATGCAAAATGAGCCAGATCATCAATCGCATTTGTCCAAAGCGCATTGAGTTCTGGATACTTTATGGTTTCTGTTAAATCCAAATGTGATGGTCTTTCCGCCTTATATGCCGCCAAATTTTCATTTATCTGTCTAATATTTTCTCTCGTCGGCGTTCTCAATCCAGAATGAGTGGGGGTCATATGTGCCTCTACATGCAAATTTGTCGAGTTTGCAAAATAGATAAGACCTGTCGCTCCCTTTATTCTTCCGTATGCAGTATCTGCCGGATGTAAAACTTCTTTGTATTTTTCTTCTGGGGTTTTTGTAAGGTCTACGGTGCCGTCTGCATTATAAAGAGGAAGTGTTGCCAAATTATTTTGATCAACAAATTCAGCAAACTGCATCTCATCTTGTGTCATTGTCTGAATAGATTTTCCGCCCCATTTAAATCTTACCCAAGGACTATCCATATGAACAATTTCTTTACTGTTCCCATACTCCCAATCGTCCCAGTTCCCGCCCTTAAAATTCACGGATGTTCCCACGTTGACGGGGACCGTGTTCGCATACCAAGGATGAAAGTGTCCAGAAGAATTTCCTACGGCAAAACGAAGAGCAACTTCTGGGATAACTCCTTCTGGAAGTCCGCTCGGTACTGGTATATCCGCACTCCCCGTGTCCAAATATACACCGCCGGGGGCACCAAGGGCACCATCACTATCCAAGTCTGGTTCGACTATCCACCCAGTACCGCTACTGCCTGTATATGAAGTAAGATTTGCTGCATAAGGAATCGGAACTCTTTCACATTCAATGACAAACGAACCAGTCTGAATTACATGCATACTGCCCACAACAGAACCCGATGAATCAAATGCCAAATTTCCGCCCAGGGCATACAGGGGATCTAGGACGTTCGCCGCAGGATTTGATATAAAAAGCCCTACGCCTAAATCAGTATTTGCATGTTTTCCTAAAACTATTCTGTCCATATTTTTTTAGGCATTTCCTTTTTCTGAATATAAAACCCAAGATACCAACTGATCGTTGTTTGGCGAGCCGTTGGTAAAAGAAATATCTTGGGTGGCAATGGATGTATCAGTATTTGCCGAAAGATGGCTCGTCAATGTATGCCCTGGAATTATATCTACTTCGTATGAATTTTTTATATCCATAAGTCCAAGATTTAACCAAGGACAATTTGTTGTTACTGGAGTATCATCTTTCGTAAATGCCGTACTGATATTTACTGTTGCAGGGTCAAGTAAAGAATTCCAAGAAAGAAAAAGAGAACTGTTATCGGCATGAGGCATAGGAATTCCGGTATATATAAAAGTTTCAGTTGGAGCCGTAGTTGAAGCAGCCTTTTCTACGACCACCTGTCCTGTCTGCACCACCTGAAATAATCCGGTGGCAGTAGAGTCATATATTAAATTATGTTTATTTAAACTATTTACATCAGTCCCTGGTTTTGAAACAAAAAGACCAAATGCTCCATTATCAATTTCGAGATTCTGAAAAATTGATGTAGGAGAACCCTGGAGAGGATTGCCTGCTGCGCCACCGCTTCCACTATAGACATCATTATCATGAATAAACACAACATCATATTCTTTTCCATGTTCTAGGCCCGTAACAGCAAACATATAAGTTTTAAGCCCGGCAACGCCAAAATTATCAGCAGTATAGTCCATATGAAACGGATTATAATTTGCTCCATTCGGATTATCTGCTTGGCGTGTAGAATATTCCTGTGTTCCTGCAAATTGATACATTCTTGACGCATTCGTTATTACTGAATCTGCCTCATGCGTTCCAACAAAAGTTACTCCCTGAATTTCTACAAAACTCGGAGAAGCCCGAAACTCAATACTCATTGTAGTATGTCCTTCATTGTATACAAACGTTACACCATTGCTTCTCTTCCAGGCATTGCCACTCAACTCTATCTTTTTGTTTTGGTTTCTTATATGACTTGCCGTCCAAAATTGCCCGGCGCCACCATCTTGGGTATCTGTTCTATCATCCGGCGTGCTGCCGAGCCCAGAATCAGTAAACCCCCATTGAATAAGATCTTGGGGGAATGAATCTATTCTCTGTCCTAAAAGAATTCTTTCGTTGGCCATTTTATTAATAATTTCCCTTGTTTATTATCCAGTATATGTTGCAGGAATTTTTAAAACATAATATCTATATAGTGGGCGAATGACCGCATCTGGTTGTTGCCCAGCCCGGAGCGGAATCCCGACTGCATCAATATTGTCCTTTTTATTAAACGACCCACCTATATACGATGTTTGATTATATATATTTGCAGTAGAGGAAGTATTATTCGGAATGTCCACATGTCTATTATTGAAGTGGCTTGAACTTTCGGGGACAACTCCTGATGGATGATATATTCCATCGCAAGACCATTTTTCATAACCATATGTATATTTCCATGTCCAGTTTTTAGCCCCGATTCCTGATGATGAATTGGTTCCATGAACATTATGAGTAAGTCCATCCGTACCAACATGTTCTTCGTACACGGGATTTGTAGGATGCGGATTTGGATTTGACATTCGTGCCGAATGTAATTGTTTCATATATCTATATGGATAAAATCCCCCGGTGTCTCCGCTCCATGCATTTGCGCCATGTCTATCCGTAACAAATGTATTTCCAGTTTCTGTGAGTCCTGTGAGTCCAGGAAGTTCTTCTGGATTAATCCCCTGTGCCGCTTCCTTATAAAAATCAGCAGTGGCCATTATCATCGACGTTTCTATTCCTCCGACAAGTTGACCGTCTATTGATGTATTGATTCCTGCGCTGCTTTCATGTCGCCTCCAGTCATTGTCTCCTGTATGGGCACCAACAGATGGAGGAAAAATATATTGCAAGGCTCCTCCTAGTTGCGGCGGATCGAAAACTGTTTGAATGTTTTGCGCGGTCCCCACGCTGCTCCCGGCGCCTGTCGCTGGGAAATCCCCAACTAGGGTACTCCAATGATTGTTTCCAAAATATTTATGCCCGGGCTCTGGCACATATGTCAATTCTCCAACAGAATTATATATCACACTATCTTCCGCAGGAGATGCAGCCCTCTCGGCTGTCCATTCTTCTCCCATATTCATCATCCCCGTAAGGTCTTTTGGATAATCTGCACCAGCAGTAGGCAATGCTCCCGGCGGTCTGGCAAGATCTCCATTAAAAATTACCGGAGAAACAGAGAGCAATGGTCGCCATTGAAATTGTTCATAGTTATCCCATTCTTCTATTTCTCCATTTTTATGATTTCCATAGAGTGAATTAAAACCAAAATGTCTATTGTCTCCGGGAAGGCCATTTATATCCAATGATCCGTAGTATCGAGGAGTATCCGTGGCTTGTCCGGCGGGTGCCCAATTTGAAATCTTATCCCACACTTCTTCTTTCACCCCGCTCAGCCTTGTAAAGTTGCGAACCGTTTTGTCCAGCCATGCGGTATTTGCATGAGCA
>JYMV01040704.1_pt1 | contig 11113 bp, 2 predicted proteins | sample 338911 | NCBI WGS metagenome assembly JYMV01 (sample SAMN03354496, study PRJNA234377) | hydrothermal vent metagenome | biome: Deep sea; feature: Hydrothermal plumes at the Eastern Lau Spreading Center, Western Pacific Ocean; material: Seawater | place: Tonga | collected 2009 | depth 2000 m m
TATATAATGTAATTACATTGAATGTTACAGTTCTTATATAATGTAATTACATTGAATGTTACAGTTCTTATATAATGTAATTACATTTTTTGTATTATTAAAACAAAAGGCTCATCTCACTCAGGAATAGATAACATTAGCTAGTTTTGACTTTCCTATTCAGACTTTTTTTTGGAGGGGGAAGGGGGGAGGGATTTCTTATCCGGAAGACATTGAAATTATCTTGTCTTCCAATATTTTCGTCCTCATACAATTGTAGATGTCTAATTTAGTGCATTCGACGCATTTTTGGAATAACTTCACCAAAGTCTTAAAAATTGGTAAGTCAAATAAATTAAGTGTTTTTGAGAACAACAAACCCAAAAGAGTCATGTATACAGATAACCAAAAATCGGCAAATTGCAATAGTTATTTGGCTTTCCAATATATTGATATTGCGCGTACCTGATGAGGATTATTCCAGAAGCGCGTCGTGCGCACTAAATTTTCTAGCTACTTTTTCATTTTAATAATAATTACATTATTTAGGAACAGTACAGTTCAATAATTAATATATCTTATGAATTATGTCAGTGTCTAAACTATATGACCATGATAATGTTGAATCATGTAAATTGCATGTAGCAAAATCAGGCAATATTACCAAGCTATTAAATGAACCATGCATAAACAGCATCACGAATGAATGCAGCAAGAACCGTAAACAATACCATCATAAGCTCATTAAAGTCAACTAGCATATAACACACCAGATAACCAATGGTAAACCATCAGGTTACAGTCGTACAACCAAGTTTGTCATTAAATAAATATAGGACTATTAGATTACATTATATTCTTCAAACTTTTGATTGTTGTACTCTTTTGGGCAATCAGTGAATTTCAATTTCAATTGAGACTAAAATATATGGGTTTTCTTAATATTTTGGTTGATTTGGTTAAGGTTTATGGTGTTTAACGCCTCTTTCAACAATATTTCAGTTATATTGTGGCTGTCAGTTTTATTGGTGGAGGAAGCAGGAGTACCCGGAGAAAACCACCTACCTGTCGCAAGTCACTGACAAACTTTATCACATAATGTTGTACCGAGTACACCTCGCCAAGAACGGGATTCGGACTCACAACTTTAGTGGTAATAGGCGCTGATTGCACCGGTAGCTGTAAATCTAACTACCATACAATATTTTAGTGCATGTGCATATGTTTATTGAGAGCAATGTTCGTTTGACTTTTTTTTTGCATTTTGCACGTGAGAGACTATCCGCTATTTAAAATTCAAACATCTTATCTCTATGTGTATGAAAATTTTGGTATTCTGTAACAAACAAAACAACGTATCTGTTTCTCTTTAATATGTACAATCAAATTATCAAGTGATTTATGTACATTTACAATTGACCCCTTGATCCTCAGTCTTTAACAATAAAACTTCTCACCGTTTATACAAAATAATTTAAGAAAAGTTCGCTTTTTTTTGTGAAACTTCCAAATGTAATCTAAAAAAGCACACTGGTATTTGAGAATGTCATGAACGTAGTAGATGACATAAATATATATATGACGTCACACAAAGCAAAAAACAAATTGCAGGACACCAACATTATGTTTAACAAGAAGATAGCAGAAACGTGTAACGAAACTATTTTGAACAAATTTAGTAAATCCCTCCTATATAAAATTGTATATTAATAAGTGAACTTTGGCACGATTATAATGTAAGCAAATGTACTCGTTGTCTTCATTGTCATACACTATTTTAATTTGATTTATTCTTCAGTTTTTCAATGTCTCTTTTTAACTCTGCTTCTCGTTCCTTCAATTTTGCCAAGATATCTTCTGTTTGGTTCGTCACCTCTTGATTTTTCTTCAGCCGATCTTCAACACCATGCAAATTGGACTTCATTCCTTTTATATTTTCTTCCAGCTTGATTCCTTCAAGTTCCCCATCAATCTTAGCCTTTTCTAATTTACCCTTTTCGCACTGTAGCATGATTATTTTATCCTTTCTCTGCTTGATTCTTTTCTTCATCATACAAATATCGGTTTCTCGCAACAGAATTTCATGTTCCTTATCTCTTAGAGCCTTTTTGAGATCCGAATCAGACCCTCTAGAGCGTCCAATGTCATCTTCAAGCTTTAATTTATCCTCCATTAAGAGAGAAAGCCCTCTCTCTTGCTTCACAAGATCCTGTTCTAATTCTCCGATATCTCCTTCCATCTTGATTTGTTTAAGATATTAAAGTGAATCTGTCTTGATGTTACCTAAAAATAAATGAAATGACATGCAAATCATATCAAGTGTATGATGAAAGTTAATGTTCTTCAAACAGGAGAGTACACAGTAGGGACCAACCATTTAACTTTTGAGGGGGTATGTATTTCCCTATAAATTTTTACTCACGCAAAAGAAAACCAGATTATCTTTCTACATGAAAAATATGTAATTTCTTTTTAAATTGTAGCATAATTTCTTGTTGAAAACTACAAGGGCATATCAGTATTTTTCACATCTTTCAGGACAATATATTTTTCCATATATTGTGGAGACGGAATATTTTTGTCAAAAACAAAACATATAGTCCTCCCTAAAAGTTAAATGGTTGTTGCCATATTACTGAACTTTTGAAGAATAGAATTCCTTACTACATCTGTTGTAAAAGTATATATGCAAACATTAATATGTGTATATGGGTAAAACGTAACCTACTCTACTACTCTGGAACATTGCCAAACTTCCCTTCCTAAACAATTAGTAATGATTTTTGCAAATCTATAATTATCTGCCAAAAGTACCTTTGTGAAATGATGTAAATTATTTTTTGACTAGCTGTGTTATGAAGTCATTATCCTGGTAATTCTGAACAAAAAACTTTTTTTTTCCTCATTATAAATAGTTTTTACGTCTATGAAGAGGCAGAACTATTGGCAGCTCTATCAGTTGTATTAATTAAAAATGATATTTTTTTTACATGCACTGACTAATTCCTTTTGATTATTATTTCTTACAAACAAACAAAGCAATGTATCAGTCTGAAGACAAGTTACATTTTTTCGTAGACGTATTCTCGTAAAAATAAAGTGCGCACTTGGCACATGAAGAGGAAAGTAGTGTTATTTACAAGAACGTCTTTCATTCACTCTTCATAATTTATTAAGAAAAACAGCCCAAGGTGCTTTATACAGTAGTATGCTAAAGAAGAAAAGTTTGAAGATACCAAAGGGATAATTAGAAGCCGGAAATCGTAGGACAGACAATACAATGGCCAAGAGAACAAACAATGATAATACAAAATATTACACAGAAAACTAAAGATCGAACAACACGAACCCAACTACAATATACATGAAAATCATTGTCAAAAGTCGGGAATACTTGTCTCATCACTATGTGTGGAAGACTTCTTGAAATGAATGCAAATTACAATTTATAGTTGAAAAATATCTAGCATTCATTCTAAAACTGAATTAAAATAAACACAATGCATATACAGGTCAAGTCGTTAAGTCCTAAAATACTAATATACTGAAAAATATTTGCTATTAACTCTAAGATATTTGTTATTTAGATAAATGCTATTTAATTATAGAGATAAGCACTACAATGTGATATCATGTACATATTAAATGATATGTAATTGTTCTTTGATTAACACACATTACAATGTTCTGTCTGGATCAAACCACATATATCCCATAGCTGTCATTCATACCAATTGTAATCATACATATTCTAAATGTGTTAATTATATGCATCTTACAAATGATTGGTTGATTGTTGTTCAATATGAGCAGTATTCAGTTTTTTTAACCTACATAAATCGAACACCTGTCTATTCCGAACGCAAATACTGGTTTCAATGTGGTTTCATTTAGAAAGGTTTCGCTGTATTCCTCATATATATATGTAATTCCCATAACCTCTACATAGATAAATCATATATATTCTACATATATACATTATATGTACCTCACATATTTCAATCACATACCCCACATATGCATCATTTATACCTCAAATATGTGAATCAAATATACCACAATTATTATGAGAATCATTTCCATTTTAATCATTCAGTTTTTTAATATGTGACAAACATTATTTATTGTTGCCTAGGTAGACACTTTTAAATAGATAAGAAGAGCTTGAAGATACCAAAGGGGTAAACAGAATCTGTAAATTGCAGAAGAACAGACAACACAAAAGGAAAAGCACAAACAACGATCTACAAAACACTACACAGAAAATTAAAAATCAAGGAAAATGAAACCCACTAAAAACCGGAGGTGAACTCGTGTGCTCCGAAAGGGTAAGCAGTCTCTGCTCTACTAGTGGAACCCTTCGTATTACTCTAGTTACGGATTAAATATTAATGTATTTCATTCCCCATTATTCATAAATTTCTATGTGATCGGTAGAAAATTGTTTCGCAGAATGCACTACTGCGCAAGATCCGACAATTTTATAGAAGTAATTTCCGGAAATGTATTAGAGTGGTTTTATCATATCCGAGAATTCAGCAATAGTCTAATAAAGGGACATTCAGGAAATCAATTTTTAGTCATGGTTCGAGTAATAGAAGTTTGAAGATACCAGACGGGTAATCAGAAGCTGTAATTCAAAGAAGGACATACGAAACAATGGCCAAAATAAAAAGGACAACAAAAATACAAACACTGATCCAGAAAACACTACACACAAAACTTAAGATTGAGAAACACGAACCCACAAAAAAACCGTGGGGAACTCGGGTGTTCTGGTTGAGTAAGCAGCTGCTGCTCCACTAGTTTAACATTGACAAACTGTCACCTACTTGGAAGTATGACATTTCTAGCATTAAAGAAACAAAATGGCGAAGCCAGAAACACTTATAAATGACTACAATAATCCGACATACCTATAGAAAATGAAGGAAAAATACTTCTTTAATATCGGTGACATTTTAGGATCTTTCATAACTTTTTTTTTTAAATGTAGTACTTTCCTTCTTTTTTCCAAACCCTTTATATACCCGATGACCATATTCCTCTTAGTCAGTTTAAACATTTAAGATTCTTGAATTATTCACCATTTTGGAACAAAAATATGGCATGCGTATTATATTATCTAAACAGTATTCACTGTTATTGTGTTTTGTTTCCATTTCATTTTACTTTTGTGTAAATTTAGTTTTAATAACATGATACGAATCTGGTAATTTGGCTTTAATCGCAGGACAACGAGTGTCCTTTTGTTCTTTTTCTTTTGGCCATTGTGTTGTCGGTCCATCTTTGATTTACGGATTCTGATTACCACTTTGGTATCTTCAAACTATTCTTAGTTTCAATTGATTACGTGATTACATTATTACTAATGTATAGATGCATAGAATTATGTATAGAATTATAAATGCATCAAATTACATTTTTATATGATACAAATGTTTCAACAGATTAAAACATAGTTGAACGGATGCCAATATTAATCAACATATCCCTTTGCTGTAAGACAAACTCCAAGAGATGACAATATATTCCCCCCAAATTTTCAAGATCGACAATCAAGGTGGCACATTTGCATGAGATGTGGACTTGAACCCACCCCTTTGCTGTACAAAACAATGTGGATTTTGTTGCAACAGTCGACTTCGATGTAGATACCATCAAATTATTGCATTATGTCTGTTTAATGTAGAATATATTTTGATTACAGAAAATATGTTTGATCTCATATCAGTTGTAGAAGAAAAATATTTGGCTTCAGGCAACCTGATTCATGTCAAACTGTAATAGCAAAGTTATTAGACTAATGGCTTATATGATTAGATAAATGTGGAGTAGTGGGAAAATTGATTTAAATTCAATAAAGACTACCTTTCATCTTGTTTCAATCACATCATGAGCGCATGGTTATAGTTTTTTGTGGAATATCGTCACTTCTGGAGGAAAGGTTATTTCGTGATGGTCAGTTTTATTGGTAGACGGAACCGGAGTACCCAGAGATAACCATCGAACTGTTGCATGCCACTAACAACTTTATCACATAACGTTGCATCGAAGATACCTCGTAGTGATAGGCATTGATTCCTTAGGTACATGTAAATCCTAATACCATACGAACATGGTCACGATAGTCCCTTATTTTCCCATATGAAAGAATACATGCAATTCTATAATGTGTTTTAGGGTTCATATTACGTATATAAATATTATACCTTGCATATTTTCAAAATTCAGACATTTAAGCTGCTAATAATTCCCCCATATTGCATATTGTTTCGAGTTTCCATAACGATATCAATAAAATTCAAAAATAGTATAAAACTGGATTGAGATAATATCAAACAAATCAAAGAACTTGGCTATAAGATCAAAATATTTTTAAAAATATGGTTTCCTAAAATTTATTGTGAAGCCAAAGTTTATCTTTCCTATATTATATTCAAAAATGTTTTAACGACGGTGAGTCGCAACCAAATTAGAAGAGCTTTTTATGGGAAGAACCAACCAAGTCAGAAGATCTTTTTAGAGGAGGGTACTACTCGGCTATAAAAATAACAATAGAAATATAAAGATATTCTCCGGATACACAAATGACAACAATACAAATAAAAAGAAGTACCCCCACCCTGGGGACGCCAACAACAATACAAATATAAAATTACCACCCGAATACAAAGAAAACAAAACAATAGAAATATAATGTCCAAAGACCACAAACTCGATTATAATTAACTTCCAATGAGTAGAAACTTTTTAAAACTTTATTCCCCGTAGGGTTGAAGGCTAAACTATTTTCTGGGTGACGACTATCTTGCATTTTCAATCCACGACAAAAATAAAAACTTTGCACGGGTTTATTAGAAGAACATTATTGCCAAATTACTTAAGTACTTTCAGAAAAGAAGCTTTTCAAACTCTTTTATGTTAGACTATGTTCTGGATGGCAGCCATTTCTAAGATCTTCAATAGATAAACATAAAGTTTGCAGAATACCATTCAATTACCTTTCATCAACCATTTGTGCAATTTTATGAACTGTGAAGCTAGATATGCAAGGTCGTAAGTTTGAAAAATGTCTATGTAAAATTTGCTTTCAAATTTTGATATTTCCACGTAGAGGTCATATGGCCGAAATAAACGATAACGGCGAGAAATAAATTTTGTTAGATGTAATAAATGTTTTCGAACACAATCCCTCAGGTATTGTAAACAACGGATACAGCATCCATATTAATATCACAGTGATATCAAATTCTTTGACAATATATGTATTGGCATTAAGTTCTAAAAGTGTAGATTATCCATATATACATTTTGGGGACTGTGATATTAACACGAAATAAAGGAACGACCATTTACCCTTTTTTGGGGAGTGTATGTTTTTTCAAGGGAAAAACATAGCCCTTCCCCCTAACAGATAAATGTTCGATGCCTACTCGTCATGCACTGACGCTACAATATTACTTTCTATATATGTGTACAGTCTAATAACGCTTTCGAACTCTAATAACTGATACATGTATATTTATACAGTTGAATCTAAGTAATATATGTTAATTTAAATCAAGCTAAAATTCTAAAAAAAATCGAAGTTAGTAAATATACTACTGATAATAGCAAAACCATGGTAACATTCAACATTAAAAAAAATGTGAGCCATTCAATGTATCATGCAATTTTAGTTAAGAAAGTATCCTACTCATTAATCAAAAACGTGCCTGGATCAATGTTAATGGTACTTTTAAAATTGGATTGAATGATTGAATGATTGATTGATTGATTGATTGATTGATTGATTGATTGATTGATTGTGACGTGAACACATTTTATATATAAGACACCTACAAGATCCTTAGAAATAAAATATACTTGTCTATAAAACAATCGGGTTACATGTATGAACAAGTATTGTTTGATAGTGACTGTTATATGTTAACCAACATGTCACGCCCAGATTGTAACTTGATAAAGTATATTTCGGGATTACAATGATCTGTCTAAGTATAAGATATTTATCAAAAACATCTTGAAAGTGATTAAGAGGATGAAAGATTCTTGTTGTTTCTTTAATTAGCGATGTTTTCTTTCCCCACAATACGTATAACAGCTTAATTCGATTTGATGTTATCAGACTTATGTAATAAACTTACCCTCGGGGAAAATTTGCTTCGTTGTAACAGGATCTTTCAAACACGTTCAGTCTTAAAATTGGATCGCGTATTATTTCTACTTGGGTTTTAGCGCGCGAATTTCGTAACATCGAATGATATTTCTAAGCTTAAATAATTCTTACAACAAAATTCTTATTTTAAGTGATTTATTGCAGACTGTTGTTTATAAACCAACCCTAAACTGTTGAGTGGTATGTGATGTCTGTTTTTCACACAATAAACAAAACAGTTTTTGACGCGGCAAAAGAATGTTTTCTAAACATAAAATTAATGTGTAGATCAATTGAACAGATTCGGGGTAATTGGGGGAGCGGGTGAGGTTGTTTGTTTGTTTGTTTGTTTGTTAATAGGTTTTTGGATGGTCTGGAAATAAATACGGGAAACAATAAATATATTAAACGGTTATACTAAATTATAAATATAGGTAAATAAGTTAGGGATGAAAAGGGGGTAAGCAATAGTAAACTAATGGGGTTTTTAGGTATCATACTATAATATAATTGTTTAATTCAATTTTTTTCCATATATCACAACTACTGTAAAAGGATAGCGACTATTTTTAAATAAATAAGCATTGTCAAAAAAAGTACTTACTGCGAAAAGATATACTTCTAAAGAAAATAAAAAGAAAGTCATACAATAAGATGAAGAAGCTAGCTAACTACTATTATATACTCATACTTGTTAACAGCGAAGTTATAGTAGCTAAACTAACGTTATAACCTACTAAATCATTAGGGGGGAAAACATTCCGAAAGATAAGATAATAAACGATGCCTGGTATACATTATTATATATATACATAAATATTTTAAATACTAGTATAACAAATCTAAAATTCTGTAATTACTAAAAAAGAAATGAGAATATTTGTGACTTACCAAAAATCTAGATCTTAATCCGCACCTGTATCTTTCTTAGACTGACGAAATACTAATTAGTTATTCGCTTCCCACTTCCTGGCATCTGATCTGAGATTAAGCTGCATAGTCGCTACTAGCAACAACACTTTACAAATACCCCTCATCTTCAAATAGATGATAGATTTTTAAGATATGAATACCACATCGCCTCCTCATAGACAAGGCATGTTATATCAATTTTCTTCATATTAAATTATCATTGAATTTCATTGGTTTAGATTAGGTACTAGTACAACAGAATGAAAATGTTGTTTTCTTTCTCTTTCGATTAAGTTTGACGTCAGAAACACGGTTTTTGGTGAAGAAAATGGTTTTTCAGTAGAATTTTATTGTCTTTGAATAATTTGATTTATGTATATTTAGGAATAAGATTGTGTTTAAATGTTTTAAGTTTTAAATATACACCTGTCAAAATACTTAGTGTGTTCTATTTGCAGCTAAAACTAATCATATGTCTAACGGAAAATTTATATGTTATAAGAACCTAATTATATAAGAACAGTTTATTTGGTTAAAATATGATTAAAATAAAAAAAATTACCCGTAGCTCAGTCAAGGTTTGCATAAAAGCATAAAAATATAATTTTGTAAAAAAAAATTATATTTGGCGGTAGCTACCACTTTCTTAGAAATATCTTAGCAAATAAAAGTAAGAGAAACCGAAGAATCAATCAAGAATAGACAACCCAGATACGCTGTCAACATTTGGCACATAAGACAGAGGACGAAGACAAAGAAAATCAAAAAAAAATACAAAAAAAAAAATACACAGAAAACTACAATGATGAGCAACAGGGATCTCTCTAAAAAGGTGCTCGCGAAGGGTAAGCAGTTCATTCCTCTTATAATAAACCTGAAATGTTACTCATATAGTCCAGGCGTGTTGGACACCATACGCAAAGAAATACAAATAACAAATAAGACATGATCAGCCCTCGTACAAACAACTGGGGGTAATTGCAATGACGAACCAAAGAACATTTTACGCATATTACAGGAAAGATTAAATATTACTAATATTATCGGTATGCCAGTCCAATTGTTAAAAATGTTTGTTACTCATAGCCTCCCTGACACAACTAATTTTACATATTTATATATATATAAAAAAAACTTTTCAAACTTTGCAACATGCTTGATTAGCTATTCCAATTTTAAAGAGTTACTTGTGAGTTGAAGGTCGACTATTTCTGCCACTTCTACAGATGTTTTTATTATTATTATTATTATTTTCAAAGTAATATCAAAATATTGCTTATCAGTTGTAATTGATAAAGAAGATAAATCTGTTTTAAATGAAATTCCAACATGTCTGTATTTATTGCTTAAAGATTGGTTAAACAGATTTGATATTTTCTAAGCTAATATTTTATTGATATTCTTTATGATATCAACTTTAAAAATAATTTCTTTGGAACACGATCAATTGTATTCCATGTGACTGTGGTCAATATACAAGAATATTTTCCCGAGGTACCTTGATTTGCATGGATGTGTTATATTGCCCGATGCCAACGGCGGAGGGTAAAATAACACATCCATGCAATTCAAGGTACCAAGGGGAAATGTTCTTATATATTGACCACAGTCACATCGAATATTTGTTATATTATATTTTAATAGTAGAATAATTAATCAAAACTTTTAAAGACATTAATAAGTGTAAGTTGACATACTATATGAGACAAATAGCAAGAAATTTCAAGTAATCTAACAGATCTGATAATAAAACATTAACAGTACATGTTAAGCTTAAATACAAAATTAAACCGGAAATCATCACCGGGCAATATAACACACACGCGGGAATTCCAAACGTTATATTTCTTGGTGGGCGTGGCAAATGAGGCTAGAAAAGAAAAATATCGAAAAATATTACACTTTACGTTTTTATTTTCCTTATTTGTCTTTGTTACCGCAGCCGGTCACTATTTTCGTATATGGACCGACCAGGTACCTGCATTATTTTAGATAAAAAGTATAATATAGCAAATAGTTCATGTCACTTCGGGTCATATGGCAGTATATGGACCGGTCCGT
>JYMV01050599.1_pt1 | contig 11112 bp, 9 predicted proteins | sample 338911 | NCBI WGS metagenome assembly JYMV01 (sample SAMN03354496, study PRJNA234377) | hydrothermal vent metagenome | biome: Deep sea; feature: Hydrothermal plumes at the Eastern Lau Spreading Center, Western Pacific Ocean; material: Seawater | place: Tonga | collected 2009 | depth 2000 m m
TTCTTACTTCTAACCAGACCTGCTTCTAACATTGTGAAGCCTGCTGCCATCCACATTACCAATGCACCCATTACTAAAAAGTAAAAAGTGTTTAGTGCGAATTGTAATTCAATAATTGTAGTTTCCATACGTCCTCGCTATAATGCTTCAGAGCCAGTTTCACCCGTACGAATACGGACCACTTGCTCTAAGTTTGTAACAAATATCTTCCCATCGCCGATCTTACCCTCATCATCAGACTTAGCAGCGCCTCTGATTGCACTAATTGCAGCATCTACTTGATCTGCTGCAATAGCGATCTCTAATTTTACTTTAGGTAAAAAATCTATCGTGTACTCTGCGCCACGATAAAGCTCTGTATGGCCTTTTTGACGACCAAAGCCTTTTACCTCTGTTGCTGTAATTCCTGAAACACCAATTTCAGAAAGAGCATCCCGTACATCATCAAGCTTAAAAGGCTTAATAATTGCTGTTATCATTTTCATGTAACTCTCCTTATTTTCAAAAAAAGAGGTCGATAATCGTGTTCGTAAAAATACAAACTCAACTACCGGCCTCTATACCAATTGCTACAACCCTTCTCTATGAGACTGGCAAAAAACGCTTATTTAAACTTCTAATTAAAAAAAGCTCAAATAAACGCCTATGTTTTATTTTCTTTCCTGTCTTTGGGAAAGAGCTAAGTCAGATTATATCTAAAAAATTCAAAATACAAAGTCTTTTTATATTTTAACTGTACTTATATTTTATCAAAAGTACCTTTAAATCCTTCTAATGATGATATCGTCATATATATTGACTCGATAGCTATAAATGCAAACAATAGCGCATAAAGATGCGTAAAGTAACTTAATAGGGGATACACTCAAATCCACACAATAACCCAGTGTCGGTATTATGCGCTGTACCGATTGGTTAAACTAACAAAGACAGCTCCTCTAATGCTAGATTGAACACCTATAGACCGAAAAGCGTATTGTTCTAAAAATTATACGCACTTGGGTTTAAAGCAATCTCTGGAATAAAAGTACCAGATAAAATAAAACTATTATTTATCATTAGCCAGATTGAAATATGGTCGTGATGAAAGGTCTTTCCCCCTATTATTTAACCATTGCCAGATATTCAGCTTCGCTCAATATTTCAACACCAAATTTCTCAGCACTTTCAATCTTCTTTTTTCCCACTTTTTCACCGACGACTACATAATTAGTTTTGGCACTCACACTACTAACCACCTGTATGCCAATGGATTTAGCGTACTTTTTCATATCATCTCTAGAGCCACTCATATTGCCTGTGAAAATGATTTTTTTACCATTGAGGCTGTGAGTAAATTCTGCCAAGTCTTGTTGCAAAGGTGTTAATTCCAAATTAAAGTTATATTGACTCAATAAATTAAATTCTGATTTGATAGAATCAAGCCCAGTAACAATCATTTGCGCTGTTAATGTTGCAAAACCATCGATAGCTGATATTTGCTCTAAATTTAGCTCAAAAATAACATCTAATGAATAAGACTTAAGTAAATTTTCACAGTTTCCCATGCCCATTCTAACAATACCAAAAGCGGCTAGAAAACGCCAATCTTCAATTTGTTCACTGGTCGAACGCTTGAGTTGATTTATCAGGTTAGTACTGGTTTTCTCACCAAAGCCCATAACACTTAAATCATCAATACTCAGCGTATAAATTTGTGAAATTTTGCGTATACCGTGATCATAAAGTTTTTCAATGGTAGCAATGCCAAACCCATCATTATTGGCTAATATTTTAAAAAAATACTCCATTTTCCCAATCACCTGAGCAGGGCAAACACTATGATTAAGACATATTAAGAAATCAGATTCCCATTGCAGTGGTTCTCCACAGCTAGGGCATGATGCTGGAATCTTAACTGGTGCCGACTTTAAAACTTGATTAATCTTAGGAATAACCAAACCTGAGCGTGTGAGCTCAATCACACTGCCCGCGCCTAACCCTTGTTCTTTGACTAGGCCGTAATGATGTCCTGTTGCTCGTACTATTGTCGCACCACTGAGCAATGTCGGCTCTAACTCTGCTACCGGTGTAATCTTGCCAGTACGTCCCACTTGTGGAGTGACTGACAACACTCTTACTTGCGCCTTATCTTTATTCTCTTTAAAGGCAATTTGCCAACGATGAAATTTACGATTGGCGCCCATCTGCATCTTTAAGTCATCGTTCGTCACTTCAAATACCACGCCATCCACATCAAAGTCTACAGTGACTAACACCTCATCTACAATACTCTCAAATTTCGCGATCAGTGTCTCAATACCACCAGACCAAGTAGGTAACTGCTCAAAAGGTACAAAAAGTGCTGCTTTATCAATAATGGCTTTTTGAGCCTTTACATCTAATGCTTTTTCTTTAATTAAACTGGCTTGAAAATTACGCGGATATTCAAAATATTGAGACAAATGTGTCTCGAAATAACTTTTTTTAACCACAATCTCGCCAGCACCCTGACCACGACCAGAATTATTATAGACTTGCAAGCCACGATTAAATACACGGGTAATATCACTGCCTTTTTTACCATCGCCCCGCGTATAGAGGTGAATTCCATCATCATAACCGGCAAATCCATCTAATTTAGGGGTGGCTTTTATTTGTATTAAAGAAGGATCCAAGTCAATTTCAACAGCAGATTTTTCTAATCGCTCTATCCATTTACTAACCTCTTTCCAAGAATAGGCCTTGTCAGTGGAAAGCATTACTTCTGGTAGTAATACTTTCTCTTCAGAAAACCCCCGTCCTTCAGGTTCAATAGACTGTAATAAGGGGTGTTTTGGCAATCGGCCTCTTAATGCAGGCAGGTAAATAAAATCATAATCCTGATCACTGATGATTGGACGGCCTGATCGATAAGCAAGATTGACAGTCTGGCAAAAATCCACTAAATCATCATCTGATAAATCATCCAACAAAACTTTTTGTTGGATGATTTGATTAATAATGATTGATGATAATGCCATTGAGGCTGTTAGAACTGCTTGGCAATATTTCCTAAGAATTCATGACTAAAGTCAATGGTTGCTTGTTCGTTTTTCTCAGATAAATCATTGAAATACACTTCTGTTATTTGAGTATCAGTCTGCTTTACAAGTATTTGAAAAGATTTCTGTACATATTTATCACCAAACAAACGCGTTAAAAAACCCTTATCTTCTGTTCTTGCAATATTGATGTAGAAACTACCTTCTTTAATGTCTTTATCTTCAACATCAGTATTCAACTGATCAAGCGCCCAATTCATATTATCCCAAGTCTCACCCTGATCTAAAGAAAAAATTAATTTAGAATAACCGCCAACACCCTTAGATAGTTTAACAATAATTTCTTTTTTCGCCTCAACACTTAATATTTTAGCTTTAGCATTTGCCCGATCACTCCCTAAAAATGTCATCAGCCTATATAACATTTCTGTTTCCAGGTCACGATCTTTTGGTCTTGACTGCCAAATTGTGTTTTCTTCAGCAGCACCCGCACTGGTTAAAACTTCCTCCATAGAGGTTAATGATAAATACACTTCAGTACTCACACCACCATCAATCGGCTCAATACGAATCCTGTATTTATCAACAATAGGCAAAGTATAGCTTGTCTTTAATGCGCCTCTAAGGGCACTACGAATCATACCTAAAGAGCCTTCTGGGATTTCTGGATGATTTTCTAAGAAATCTGTTTCCATAATGCCTATCTTCTTATTGGATTTTTTAATAATAAAGCCATTTTGCTTTAAAAAACTTTTAGATAAATTCCAAACATCTTCTGGTGATTTTTTTACAATCAGCCATCTCCGATCTCCCGATCTTTTTACTTGCACATCATCTTTATTTTTTAACGTTGTTTTACTATTTGTTTCAACACCCACCTTTGCAAAACTAACAACATCCTCATGAACATTTTTTACATATTCGCTTATTCTGAATGCACCCTGAGAACTTGGCTTAGTTAAATCTGGTGGAATTTCTAACGAGGTGACTGTTTTGTTAGAATAATATTTAATGTCTCTCTCACCAAGGCCAGTTTGTTTTTCTTCTTTATCATCTCCACCCAGTGAAATACAGCCACCCAAAGATAACGCCAATAAAATAATTGATAATTTAGCCCACATGTTTATATAACTCCCAATGATAATAAATCTTGCTCTAACGCCGTTTGAGCTTGCTTTGATAATTTCGTGAGCGGTAAGCGAATACCCTCTTCACATTTTTGCATTTTATACAATGCCCATTTAACCGGAATTGGATTCGATTCAATAAATAGATGCTGATGCAAGCTGTTCAATGCTGTATTGATTACTTCTGCTGCTTTGCGGTCGCCATCCATAGCAGCATTATAAGCGTCTGAAACTACTTTAGGAGCAACATTTGCACTCACAGAAATACCGCCATGACCACCCATTAAAATAAACTCAACTGCCGTAGCATCATCACCACTATAGAGCAAAAAATCATTAGGACATCGATCTATCAGCGCCTTAGCCACCTTTAAATCACCTGTCGCATCCTTGATGCCAATAATATTATCAATAGATGAAAGGCGTACTGCAGTTTCTACTAATAAATCCACTGCCGTCCTGCCGGGTACGTTATATAAAATCTGATCAATCTCAACTGCTTTTGCAATCGCCTTATAGTGCTGATATAACCCTTCTTGGGTGGGTTTATTGTAATATGGCGTCACCAAAAGACAAGCATCAGCACCAATATCTTTGGCAGCTCTAGTCAGTTCAATCGCCTCGGTTGTCGAGTTGGCGCCAGTACCTGCAATGATAGGAATACGCCCTTTTGCAAACTCAATAGTTTTGCGCATCACTTCAATATGCTCTTCTTGGTTTAGCGTTGCAGATTCACCAGTTGTTCCCATTGAAATAATTGCATGAGTACTAGAATTAATATGGAATTCAACTAATGACTTAAGTGCAGAAAAATCCACCGACCCATCTTCAAACATCGGGGTGATTAAGGCTACCATAGAGCCAGTCAAAGGGTGATTAATATGCATTTACTCAAACATTAAAACTGATTAGGATGATTATATACGAATCAGTTTTATTGGATGTAAAAAAACCCGCCAAGAGCTAAACTATTCTAGTCTTTTTGGTTTACAGACTGATACTCTTATAGAGCATCTTGATCGGTCTCACCCGTACGAATACGCACAACCTTTTCTATATTGGTTACAAAAATCTTACCATCTCCAACTTTTCCAGAATTAGCAGTATTACTAATAGCCTCAATAATTTCATCTAACTTGGAGGCAAGAGTCACAACCTCTAGTTTAACTTTTGGTAAAAAATCTACTTGATATTCGGTACCACGATAAAGTTCTGTGTGGCCTTTTTGCCGACCAAATCCTTTAACCTCTGTAACTGTGATTCCTGATACATCAAGCTTTAATAGGGCCTCTCTTACCTCTTCTAATTTATGTGGCCTTAAAATTACTGTTACATTTTTCATGGCTTACCTCTCCTCATTTACCCCTGACTCTAAACTGTGCCGCTTCTTTATGTTGTGAACTGGTTAACTCTACACTTTATTACAGATCACAATTATCCATTTTTTTTATTAGATCTGGTCGTTTCTTGGTGGTGTTTTTTAAAGATTCTTTACCTTTCCATGAGTCAATATTAGCCTGGTGCCCACTAAGTAAAACTGCAGGAACTTTTTGACCATCAATTACCTCTGGTCGAGTATAAACTGGGCAATCCAACAAGCCATTTGTAAACGAATCATTCAAAGAGTCTTGGTTGCCAAGTACTTTAGGTATGTGCCTACTAACAGCATCAATTAGCACCATTGCTGCCAATTCACCACCACTAATAACATAGTCACCAATTGAAACCTCCATATCAACATCTGTTTCGATAACGCGTTCATCCACTCCTTCATAGCGCCCACATAAAAGTGTAATCGATTCAAGATTAGACAGTTCTTGGGCTAGTTTGTGTGTGAGCTTCCTACCTTGTGGTGATAAATAAATAACTCTGCTATCTGGCATTTCTTGCTTAACTTTAGCAATACAATCACGAATTGGTTTGACTTGCATCACCATACCAGCACCGCCACCATAAGGCTTATCATCAATATTTCGATGCTTATTATCGCTAAAATCCCGAAGTTGCCAGGTGTTGATCGACAATAGGGATTTTTTGATTGCACGCGCAATCACACCTTCATCCTTTATTGCTGAAAACATTTCAGGAAACAAAGTGATGACGTCAAAACGCATTAGGCTAAAATATTTTTAAGAACTTGATAATAAATATCTGTTAAATCATCCAAGTCTTGCACGCTAACACATTCATCAACTTGATGAATAGTGGCGTTAAGAGGGCCTAATTCAACGACTTGAGCGTCTAAAATTGGTGCAATAAATCGACCATCTGAAGTACCACCTGAGGTTGATAATTCAGCATTAATACCTTTAACAGTTTTGATAGCATCAACACAACTACTAACCAAATCACCTTTAGGCGTTAGAAAGGGGTAGCCAGAATGCTCCCAATCAATTTTATAGTCTAACTTGTGATTATCTAGTATGAACAGCACTCTATCTTGCAATTGCTCGTGAGTAGTCTCAGTTGAATATCTAAAGTTAAACACAATCTCAGTTTCACCTGGAATCACATTGGTCACGCCTGTACCTGAATGAACATTAGATATTTGAAAACTAGTGGCTGGAAAATATTCATTACCCTCATCCCACAATTCATTACATAAATCATTGAGTGCCGGCACAACAAGATGAATAGGGTTGCTGGCTAAATGTGGATAAGCGATATGCCCTTGCTTACCAATAATGGTTAATCGACCATTTAAAGAACCACGACGACCATTTTTGATTACATCACCTAGTTGGTTGGATGAAGATGGCTCACCCACCAAGCAATAATCTACCACTTGACCCGAATCTTTTAAATACTGAGCAACCTTAACAGTGCCGTCAACAGCCGGACCTTCTTCATCGGAAGTAATTAAAAACCCGATTGTACCTTGATGATCTGGAAAATCTTGAACGAATTGTTCCGTCGCAACAATCATGGCCGCTAGGGAGCCTTTCATGTCTGCTGCACCTCGACCATACAGCAAGCCATCTTTTACTTTAGGATTAAATGGATCTGCCTTCCATTTAGATTCATCCCCTACTGGCACGACATCGGTATGGCCTGCAAAAACAAATACTGGCTCACTATTACCATGCGTCGCCCAAAAATTATCAACTTCACCAAATTTTAAATCGCTAATAGAAAATCCAATCTTTTTAAGATGATCAGTCATCATTAATTGGCAGCCTTTGTCTTTAGGCGTGACAGAAGCCTTACTAATTAAATCTTTTGCTAATTGTAAAGTATCACTCATACATTTATTCTACCTGCAAATTAACTGTTGGATTATCTCTAACATTGATCACTTTACTCAGCACCTGTATATCGCTTTCTTGCTTCATAGCAGAGCCAGATTGACTCAGTCGCACCACTGCAATCACTTCTTCAGATTGTGATAACTTTCTAGTTGGCATGACTGAGTCATCATCTGTTAATTTCACCACTCCAGTAAAGTCTTTTAATTGAATCTTCTGAATAGCTATCGGCATCGGCCTGCCTTGGGCAGCTTTAATATAAATCATAACATAGTCATCTTCAGATCTAGAAGCTAAAATTTGATCGGAGAAAGTCACTCTTAACACAACAGAATACGCTGTTTTAGAGTCACCATCGCCCGTTAAGTTTGACAACTCCGCCAACACTTCTGTTAATACAGATCTGTCTGGGCTGTCTAACGGTAAAGAAGATAATGATCGCTGCCAAAGTGCTTTTGCTAAATCGAAATTTTGTATACTCACTGCAAACAATCCAGCTAAATATAAAGCGTCAGGCGCATCAGGTTCAAGCTCTAAGGCCTGTTTAACCAACTCCATTGGCCTCCCTGAAAAACTATCGTTATTTTTTGTTGCGATAGCAGAGGCATATTCCACCAATAGCCTAGGATTTCTTTGATTTAATTGATAAGACTTCTCGTAAGCTTTTAACGACTCGTCTAAATTATTTAATTCAAAATAAGTAAGGCCTAACATCTTCCATGCATCTGCATCATTAGGCTTGTCTAATAAGTGATCTTGAAGCTTAACCACGCTTTCTTCTATACTTAACGACATCATTTGCGCATCTAATGCTGGCACTTGTGTTGAGACTTCAGGAGACAGGGCTTTATAAATGCCTAAAGACAAGATCGATATAAATACCACACTTGCTCCAGCCAACCAGATAGATGATCCATTCTTAACAGTGCCTACATCACTAGAACTCTGAGTAAGCTCTACAGCCAATATTTGTGTGATTTCATCTTGGGCCTGGTCAAACACACTCTCATCAATTAAATCTCTTTCTAAATCTTGCTGTAATTCTGTTTGTTTTTGCTTGCCCAATGCGATGTTAGAGTTTTCAAGATTAAATAAATTATTTTTCAGTGGACGCAACAAAAACCACATCAACCAAACAGCTGAGGCAGTTATCATTAATGCAAACCACATATACATACTCATGATTTCACTCGCAAACGGTAACGTCGATCAAATGCCGCCAACAAGGCGCCCAAAGCAATCAAAATTCCACCGAGCCAAATCAGGCGAATAAGAGGCTTGTAATACACTCGTAAACTCCAAGAACCACCCCCTAGTGATTCACCTAATGCTACATACAGATCTCTATATAAACTCGGATCAATAGCGGCTTCGGTCATTGGCATACCAGTAACATATTGACGCTTTTCAGGTTTAAGCGTCGAAATCTTTTTATTGTCATTATAAACTTCAATGTTGCCTTTATAGCCTTTATAGTTATCTGATGAAAAGCTCTCTACGCCTTTAAAAACAAACTGATAACCTTCAATATCAATCGATTGATCAAGCTCCATCTTAATGTCTTTTTCTATACCAAACTGAGTGGTAACTGTGGCACCTAATAAAAATACGGCAATACCAACGTGCGCCAAAATCATACCAATGAAGGCAGTGTTTACACTCCCTTTTTGACGAAGTCGTTGAATCAACAACACCAGCGAATGTAGCACTATCCAAATAAACAAAAATACTGCCAATAAAACAAAAATATTTTCAGTTAAAGTAAGTGCGATAGCAAATAATAACGCCACGCCAATCCAGACCTTTGTTAACAAATGGCTAGCTCTTTGAGTCGTGTCTTTTTTCCAGCGTAAAAATGGCACTAACACCATCACTAGCACTGCTGGAATCATAATCGGTATAAATACTGCATCAAAATAAGGGGCGCCGACCGAGATTTTTCCTAACCCCAGTGAGTCTAACAATAATGGATAGAGCGTACCTAGAAACACGCTGAGCATTGCAGCGACAAATAAGATATTGTTAACCAACAACCCGCTCTCTCTTGATAACGGTGCAAAAGTATTACTACTGCGCATCAATGGTGCTCTCCATGCGTACAGTATTAATGAGCTACCAACCACAATCACTAAAAAGACTAAAATAAATAAGCCTCTAGCTGGATCAGAAGCAAAAGAGTGAACCGACGTTAAGATGCCAGATCTTACTAAAAAGGTACCTAGTAAACTGAGTGAAAATCCTGAGATAGCCAACAATACAGTCCAGTGTTTAAAGGCACCGCGTTTCTCGCTCACACTCAAAGAGTGCACCAAGGCAGTCGCCACTAACCACGGCATGAATGAGGCGTTTTCTACCGGATCCCAAAACCACCAACCGCCCCAGCCGAGCTCGTAATAAGCCCACCAGCTGCCTAACGTAATGCCAATGGTCAAAAAAGCCCAAGCCACTAACGTCCAAGGGCGTGACCACCTCAACCAAGTAGAGTCCAACTGTCCACGAACAAGTGACGACAAGACAAACGCGAATGGTATGGCCATACCAACATAACCCATATACAACATTGGCGGATGAATGATTAGGCCGAAATCTTGCAATAATGGATTAAGTTCCCGACCTTGTATAGGAATCACATCTAAACGCTCAAATGGATTAGAAGTAAATAATAAGAATAATAAAAATCCCACACTAATCAAACCCAAAATAATCAGAATATGATTAAGCACTTCGGCAGGCAAACGCTTAGAAAAGATGGATACCGCCACACTCCAAGAGGCCAGAATCAATGTCCATAACAACAATGAGCCTTCATGCGCACCCCAAACGGCTGACATCTTAAAAATAGCAGGTAGTTCAGTATTGGAATTATTGGCAACATATTTAACAGAAAAGTCATCAACAATGAAAGCGTTCATCAATATGATAAACGACACTAAAATCCAAAAAAATTGCATCCATAACAAAGGTCTAGACGCTTGAGAGAGCGCAAGATTGGCTCTAATCAAGCCCAATGTTGGCAAAATCACTTGTAAGAGCGCAAAGACTAAAGCTAGGATTAATGCAAAATGTCCAATTTCAATTAGCATGAAAGTTTATTCATCAAAGAAATCAATCATTTTATCTAAGCCACCAAAATTAATGACGATATTTGCCTGTTTAAGTACTGAGGGCTTTGCATGATAGGCAACTGACAATCCACCTACCGACATCATGAGTAAGTCATTGGCACCATCACCTATCACAATCACTTGATTGAGAGCTATTTGATACTTCTCACACAATTCGGTCACAAATTCGGCTTTAGCTGCAGCATTAATAATCGATCCTTGAGTAACCCCTGTTAGTTGACCACTCTCAATGTCTAATTCATTAGCGCGAGCATGATCAAGATTGAGATCTTTGGCTAATCGATCAGTAAAGTAAGTAAAGCCACCAGAAACTACAGCGCTTTTAATATTTCTAGTTTTAAAAAACTGAATCAATTCTTTGCCGCCAGGATTAACTTGCAAACGCTCAGTGTAGACCTTGTCTAAAATCTCGACATCTAGCCCTTTTAGCAGTGCAACACGTTCAATCAGAGATGCATCAAAATCCAATTCACCTTGCATGGCGCGTTCAGTGATGCTAGCGACTTGAGGTTTAAATCCTGCAAAATCAGCAATCTCATCAATACACTCAATATTAATTAAGGTTGAGTCCATATCGCTGACAAATAAGGCA
>JYMV01009171.1_pt1 | contig 11111 bp, 10 predicted proteins | sample 338911 | NCBI WGS metagenome assembly JYMV01 (sample SAMN03354496, study PRJNA234377) | hydrothermal vent metagenome | biome: Deep sea; feature: Hydrothermal plumes at the Eastern Lau Spreading Center, Western Pacific Ocean; material: Seawater | place: Tonga | collected 2009 | depth 2000 m m
AGCATTTAAAAAGCACACGTAAGCCAAGCCTTTGTTAATCAGCTCGATAGCGCAATCGTAAAATTTTTGAAAATAGTCAGAGCTATAATGAATTTCACCATCCCATTCAAAACCCAGCCACTTAACATCAGCCTTAATTGAATCTACAAACTCCATATCTTCTTTAGCTGGATTAGTGTCATCAAAGCGCAAATTACACTTACCGTTGTAATCTTGCGCTAGGCCAAAATTTAGGCAAATAGATTTAGCATGGCCAATATGTAAATACCCATTGGGCTCTGGTGGAAAACGCGTCTGGATTGATGAGTGTAGTCCAGAATCTAAATCATCATTAATTTGATGACGAATAAAATTAATCGGCTTTTCAATTGGCGTGTTTTCGCTCATAAATCTTAGATGAAAAAATATTGTGTAAATTATATCATCAAACACTCATACTAATATATTGCGCTAGGGTCGTAGTAAAATAAATCTCATGAAAATTGCTATCGTCAAACTTTCTGCCTTAGGCGATATTATTCACGCCATGATTGTCTTACAGTTTATAAAAAAACAGCATCCTAATACCGTGGTTGATTGGGTAGTTGAGGAAGGCTTTAAAGATATATTGGATAATAACCCTGATATTAACGAAATACATACCGTTAACCTTAGGCAAGCCAAACAACAGAAATCCCTCAAGCTACTGTTTGACGAGCTAAAAAAACTCAGAAAATTACCAAGATACGATTTAGTCATCGATACCCAAGGTTTGATTAAATCCGCTATTGTATCTCGTGCTATTCCATCAGATCAAACATTCGGCTTTGATAAAAATTCCTTACGTGAGTCGTTTGCTGCTAAGTTTTATACTGATACCTGCAGTATTAATTATGATGAAAATATCATCAAACGTAATGCTGCAGTGATTTCTAGTGCGTTAAACATTGCCATTTCACATGATGATATTCTTAATAAGCAACCTTTTCTGTTTTCTAATAGTCAAATATCATCTGGCCTACTTTCTGACACTAAGGCTAATATTGCACTAATTCCAGGCGCCTCGTTTCAATCTAAGATATATCCAGTAGATCAATATGTACAAATTGCTGAAGAATTGAAATCAGAGGCAAATTTTATTGTGTTGTGGGGTAATGAATCAGAAAAGGACACGGCAGAACAAATTCAGAAAATTGTACCAGAGGTGCATATTGTGGATAAACTAACACTAGATGGCTTGAAGGCTTTGATCGCACAAATGGATCTTGTGATTGGCGGAGATACTGGGCCAACCCATATGGCTTTCGCGCTCAATATTCCGTCTGTCACTATATTCGGTTCAACACCAGGATATCGTAATACTTATACAACAACTATTAATCGAGTTCTTGAATCTAAATCCAAGGTTGATCCTTATAAGATTGATAAAAATGATTTTTCAATTAAAACTATCAAAGTGAGCGATATCGTTAAAATGGCTAAAGAATTATTATTCAAGGGAAAATTATGAAGATAGCAATCGCTGGCACCGGCTACGTCGGCCTTTCTAATGCTATGCTTTTGTCTCAAAATCATGAGGTGGTCGCACTTGATATTGTTCCTGAGAAGATTGAGCAACTTAACAACAAAATCTCTCCAATCGTAGATAGTGAGATTGAAGATTATCTCACTAACAAAGACCTTAACTTTGTTGCTACCTTAGATAAAGAACTGGCCTATCAAAATGCTGATTTTGTCATCATTGCTACACCTACTGATTATGATGTTGAAACTAATTATTTTAATACAAGCATAGTAGAGGATGTTATTAAGGATGTGATAGTTATTAATCCTGATGCAGTGATAGTTATTAAATCCACCGTACCAGTTGGTTACACAGAATCTATTAAAGATAAGTTGAACTGTAAAAATATTATTTTTTCACCAGAGTTTTTAAGAGAGGGTAGTGCATTACATGATAATTTACATCCTTCAAGAATCATTGTGGGCGAGCGTTCAGACAGGGCTAAACAATTTGCCAATTTATTAGTAGAAGGTGCAATTAAAGAAGATATTGATGTGTTGTTTACTGATTCAACTGAGGCAGAAGCCGTCAAATTATTTTCAAATACATATCTTGCAATGCGTGTTTCTTATTTTAATGAGCTTGATTCTTATGCCGAGATTCATGGATTAAATTCAAAGCAAATTATTGAAGGAGTTAGTTTAGACCCAAGAATTGGGTCGCATTACAACAACCCATCTTTTGGCTATGGTGGTTATTGCCTACCAAAAGATACCAAACAACTAAGAGCAAACTATCAAGATGTACCTAACGTTTTAATCAGTGCCATTGTTGATGCCAATTCAACCCGTAAAGATTTTATTGCGAATTCTATCATCGCCAAACAACCGAAGGTTGTTGGCGTGCATAGACTGATCATGAAGTCGGGCTCTGATAATTTTAGAGCATCCTCTATCCAAGGTATCATGAAGCGCATTAAAGCTAAAGGCATCGAAGTGGTGATTTATGAGCCAGTATTTGAAGAAGACGAGTTCTTCCACTCGAAAGTAATTCGAGATCTAAACGAGTTTAAACAAGTGAGCGATGTGATTGTTGCCAATAGAATGGTAGATGAGCTGAATGATGTTAAAGACAAAGTCTACACTCGTGATTTGTTTAATTCAGATTAACAAAGAATAAATTAAATATAAAGAACAGAATTAAATGAAAGTATTGGTAACAGGTAGTGCAGGATTCATCGGTTCAGCTTTATCAATCAGCCTGCTTGATAGGGGTGATGAAGTCGTTGGTATAGATAATCATAATGATTATTATGATCCAACACTTAAAGAAGCTCGTTTGGCTCGCCACGCTGATCATCCAAACTATACGCATATTCGTATGAATATTGAAGATCGTGAAGCTATGGCTAAACTCTTTAAAGATCAGCAATTTGAAGGTGTGGTTAATCTTGCAGCGCAAGCTGGTGTTAGATACTCTATTGAGAATCCTTTGGCCTATATTGATACTAACTTAGTAGGCTTTGCTCACATTTTGGAAGGCTGTAGACATAACAAAGTGGAGCACCTAGTCTACGCTTCATCAAGTTCGACGTATGGACTTAATACTAAACAACCATTCTCAACCCATGCTGCGGTTAACCATCCAGTGAGTTTATATGCTGCCACCAAGAAAGCTAATGAGCTAATGGCACATACGTATTCTCATTTATATGATTTACCAACCACAGGCCTTAGGTTCTTTACTGTATATGGTCCGTATGACAGACCAGATATGGCATTACAAAAGTTCACTAGAGCCATTATGGCTGGTGAGCCAATAACCGTATTTAACTACGGTAAACACAGAAGAGATTTTACCTATATTGATGATATTGTTGAAGGTGTGATTAGAATACTAGATAGACCAGCACCAGTAAATGAGAACTGGGATAGTAACAATCCAGATCCAGCAACCTCAAGTGCACCCTACAGGATTTATAACATTGGCAATAATAATCCAGTAGAGTTGATGGATTATATTGAGGCATTAGAAACCTCATTGGGCAAAGTAGCAGAAAAAGAACTACTACCGCTCCAACCAGGTGACGTGCCAGACACTTATGCGGATGTAGACGACTTAGTTGAAGAATTTGACTACAAACCAAGCATGAGTGTCAAACAAGGAGTTGAGAATTTTGCCAAGTGGTATATGAATTACCATCAATAAAAGATGAATAAATATAGCGAGATAAAAGAATATTTAAAGAATAATCAATCTAGTTGGTTGATTACTGGTGTAGCGGGGTTTATTGGTTCTAACTTGTTAGAAGAGTTGTTAAATCTTAATCAAAAAGTGGTTGGCGTTGATAATTTTGAAACAGGTTATCAACGCAATATTGATGCAGCGATAAGTGACTCTACTAATGATAATGCGGCTACATTATTTACATTAATAGAGGGCGATATTAGGGATTTTGATACTTGTAAAAAAGCATGTAATGATGTTAATTATGTATTGCACCAAGCAGCACTAGGTTCCGTTCCTAGATCAATCGATAATCCTGTCAATACCAATAGTGTCAATATTGATGGTTATCTTAATATGCTAGTTGCCGCTAAAGAGGCCAAAGTTAGACGGTTTGTATATGCAGCCTCGAGCTCAACTTATGGCGATCATCCTGACCTTCCTAAGGTTGAGGATAAAATTGGGAATCCCTTGAGTCCCTACGCAGTTACTAAATTAGTTAATGAACTCTATGCCGATGTTTTTTCAAAAACATATGGGTTTAATACAATTGGTTTAAGATATTTTAATATTTTTGGGAAAAGGCAAGATCCCAATGGTGCCTATGCGGCCGTTATTCCAAAGTGGGTTTCAGCAATAATGAATAGTCAAGAAGTTTTTATTAATGGTGATGGCGAGACAAGTAGAGATTTTTGTTATATTGAAAACACGGTACAAATGAATATATTGGCCGCGACCACTGATAATGATAATGCCACTAATCAGGTTTATAATGTTGCCTTGGGTGATAGAACTAGCTTGAATGATTTGTATGGACTAATTCAGAAGGAGCTAATTTCTTTATCACCACACCTTAAAGAAATAAAGCCAACTTATGTGGATTATAGAGCTGGCGATGTAAGGCATTCCCAAGCTGATATGTATAAAGCTAAATCATTATTAGGATACAATCCTGAATTCCGTATTAATAAAGGTTTAAAAAAATCTATGGCGTGGTATGTAAACAACTTAAAAGATATAGTATGAAAATAGCAATTATTGGTTTAGGCTATGTTGGCCTACCTTTGGCTCATGCATTTAGCTTCAAATACGAAGTTGTGGGTTTTGATGTGGCCCAGGGGCGCATTGATGAGTTAAAGGGTGGTATAGACAGAACACTTGAACTGAGTGATAAACAGGTAAAAGAAGCGATTGCAAATAGTATGCAGTTTACTAATGATCTTAATGGTATTGCAGATTGTAATATTTATATTGTGACCGTACCAACTCCGATTGATAAAAATAAAAGACCGGACCTATCTCCTTTAATCAAAGCCTCAGAATCAGTAGGTAGTGTGCTTAAGAAGGGCGATATTGTAATTTATGAATCTACAGTATACCCAGGTGCTACAGAAGAGGAATGTGTACCAATTCTTGAACAATTCTCGAATTTAAAATTTAATCAAGATTTTTTCTGTGGTTATTCTCCGGAAAGAATCAACCCTGGAGACAAAGAGCATACAGTAACAAAGATACTTAAAGTTACCGCGGGAAGTACTTTAGAAATTGGAAAAAAAGTAGATAATCTATATGCTAGTATCATTACTGCAGGAACGCACTTAGCACCTACAATCAAGGTGGCAGAGGCTGCAAAAGTCATCGAAAACTCTCAAAGAGACATTAACATAGCATTTATTAATGAATTAGCAATCATATTTAACAAGTTGGATATCGATACTAATGCAGTTTTAGATGCAGCAGCTACAAAATGGAACTTCTTGCCATTTAAGCCAGGCCTTGTTGGCGGACACTGTATTGGCGTAGATCCGTATTATTTAACTCATAAAGCCCAACAAGTTGGACATAATCCTGAAATCATCTTAGCTGGAAGGAGAATAAATGACAATATGGGTATTTATGTAGCTAACCAAGTTGTTAAATTGATGATTAAAAAAGGTCATAAGGTGGATGGTGCAAAAGTACTGGTTTTGGGCATTACATTTAAAGAAAATTGCCCAGATATTAGAAACTCTAAAGTGGTAGACGTTATTCAAGAGCTTAAAGAGTTTGGGTGTAATGTAGATATTTCAGACTATTGGGCAGATAAAGATGAAGTTAAGCATGAGTATAATTTGGAATTAACTAATAAGGCAGACTATCAAGACTACAATGTAATCATTCTAGCGGTTGCGCATGATCAATACAAAACTATTAAGATACATAATGATTATCAAGTTGTTTTTGATATTAAGTCATTTTTGGAATATTCAGACGGAAGATTGTAGATAACCATGATAGGCATTTCAGTTGTTATTCCAGTTTGTAATGAAGAAGAAAGCATTGGTGATTTGATTAAAGAAATCACACAAGCACTATCTGCTGAATATCAACATGAAATTATTGTAGTAGATGATGGTAGCACAGATAATACACTTGAAGTTTTATTGAAAATTAAGCAAGAACTATCAACTCTTAGGGTTATTAAACATTTAGAAAATATCGGTCAATCAGCTGCTGTAAGAACAGGTGTGAAATATGCCAAATCAGCTTGGATTGCCACACTAGATGGCGATGGTCAAAATGATCCAGCCGATATACCTAACTTATACAATGAACTGATCAATAATCAGGCTGCAGATCCTTGGCTAGTAGTGGCAGGTTATCGTAAAAAACGTAAAGATACTTGGTTAAAACGTATTTCTTCGAAATATGCTAATAGCATACGCGCCAAACTGTTAAGAGACGGCACGCCAGACACAGGCTGCGGTCTTAAAGTATTTGCGCGCGATAGCTTTTTAGATTTACCTTATTTTGATCATATGCATCGTTATATTCCAGCGTTATTCCAGCGTCAAGGTGGGCGAGTAGTATCAATAGAGGTAAATCATCGACATCGAATGCAAGGTATATCCAAATACGGTTTCCACAATCGCCTATGGGTAGGTATTGTCGATATCTTAGGTATGCGCTGGTTACAAAATCGCGCAAGAATTACCAAAACACAGGAGCTTTAATTATGCAAGACATTCCAACTTCATGGTTAATATTAGGACTTGTTGGTCAAGGGCTGTTCTCTATGCGTTTTTTAATTCAATGGATTTACAGTGAGAAGCATAAAAAAAGTATCATCCCTCATGCATTTTGGTATTTTAGTTTGGCTGGCGGGTTAACACTTTTAAGCTACGCTATTTTGAGACAAGATCCTGTATTTATCATTGGTCAAGGCATGGGCCTATTTGTTTATATTCGCAATCTTATACTTATTCGAAGAGAGCAAGTTAGCGATATTTAGTTGCATTCCTGTTTTGGGCTGAGTACATAAAATAAAGTATATTTTGTATCTGCAATCATGGTTGTTAATTCACCTGAGTCTATATTTTGTGTTGCACTTGGTTCTAAAAAGCTTTCATCATCATCCCAAAGTAGTAAGCACCTATTATTATCTTGAGCGACACTGTTTTGATAAAAAATACCATTAATCGTTATATCATTACCCTGATAAATAGATAATAAATGAGCACCAAGGAACTCATCTTGAGTTTTGATTGCTGAGTTTTTTATTAGATGATCAGGTAGCTTATTCAGTGTTTCTATTACTGGGCTATTAAGTCGTCCATATATCCCAAGTTCAGGACCTATAGTGACTTGCGCAATACGGATTGAAAATATTAATATCGTAAAAATAATTGTAATACCGGTAAACCATCGCATTATTGATTTTGAGAGTAATTCTTTACGTTCAATTCTAGCCAACATCCATAAAGGAAATATCATCATTAATGGATGAAACCATCGCACTTTAAAATGTGGCATACTAACAAAAAGTGTCAAAGTTAAAACCGAGACAATAATGATTAAATAAAAACGATTGAGTAGTAGTGTTAAGTCATCTGTGATGACCTGTTTATCAGTGTTAAATAGCCTCTTCCAAGAGTTAATGATAAAAATTAACGCAAAAGGTATAACAAAAATAATAACAGTGACAGAAAATTGTCCTGCAGATTTAATTCGATCAACTAATAAATTATCACTAGTCACCTTTAGCTTCTGATCGATCGATATGAAAATTTCTTGATAATGTTGCGTTAGCCAATAAGTGTGTGGGCCAACCATCAGGATAAAAACCGCAATGGCCAAGAATATTTTTTGATTAATAATAAGATACCTAAATGAAGAAATAGATATGGCAGATGCAAGTAGCGGAATTATAAACAACACAAAACTATATTTCGACATGAGTCCAATGCCGAGTGCCAACCCAAAATATAGATAATTTTTAATAGAATGATTTTCTTTAAGTGATAACAGTGCATGCATTGTTAGAATAATCCCAAAACCTAACAATATGGTATGCGTGAACCCTTGATGCATATGCCATGCAAATGAAGGTAGAAGTAAATAGGAAAAAGTGGCAATGTAACGAGTCTGAAGGTGTTGGAACAGTTGTCCAGAGACCAACCAAGTAAACCAAAAAGTTAAAGCGATTAAAGCGTATTTAAGTAGCGTTAATGCATATAAGCCTGTACTGAATATTTTAAACATTCCCCAACTTAACCAACTGTATAAAGGTGGTTGAGGAATTGAATAACCTAATAGCAAGTCTTGTGCATGTATAATTTGTTCAGCATCATCTACTTGCAAAGTTGTGCTAAATAATAAGCGAATTAGAATGTGAAAGAGAATGTAGAAAAAGATCCAGAATAGGGGCTTTCTTAATGTAAACATTGTATCGATTGAGAGTGTTTTGAATTTATCATGATTTAGTGAATGATTGTAGTGCTTTATTGTCCATAACTATAATAAAATAGCACATGCTTAGGCAACTTAAATAATATTTCATTATAAGCAATCAAAAAATACACAATATAAAAACAAATGATAAAAGTGCAAACTAATTTTGACTTAGATAAGATATATCAATATCTATTGATTGCGTTAGCATTTGTTTTTCCCTTGACAGTAGCTGGCGGTAATTTAATTATTGGCATCATTGTGCTGCTGTGGTTATTTTCAGGCAACTATAAAGCTAAATTTAATCAAATAATCAACAACAAGTTGGCGGTTTTATCGATACTATTTTTCTCTTTACATGTTATCGGGCTATTGTGGACAGATGATTTCAAATGGGGTCTAACCATTGTTAAAAAAATGTCGGATTTTCTATTTTTGTTGCCAATATTATTAACCATTACCAAAAAAGAATACATTAAATATTACATAACCGCATTTATATTGGCGATGACTCTGACAGAAGTCTTATCTTATTTGGTATGGTTTGAGATTATTGGCCCACTGCATAAGGCAACTGTTGGCAATCCAACACCAACCATGAGTCATATATCCTACAATCCTTACTTAACATTTGGAATATATTTAATCAGCTATGAATTATTGCATAATAAATCTTTAAGTACGATTTCTAAATATCTTTACGCCTTTTTTGCACTTACGATGAGCATTAATATGTTTATTACCGGTGGCAGGGCAGGGCAGGTTATGTTTTTCGCTATGATTACTATTTTAATTTTCCAATATTACAATCCAAAAAGAATCAAAGCCGCTATTTTAACGATGATTATTGTGCCTAGTATTTTTATGTCTGCGTATAGCCTGAGCCCTCAATTTAACCAAAGAGTAAATGGGGCAATTGATAATATTAGCTCTTACAATGGAGAAGGAAGAAAGGATACAGCGGTAGGGCAACGAATTACGTATACGATTAATTCTTTTAAAATTATCCAGCAGCACCCATTATTTGGTGTTGGTACTGGTGACTTCCCGAGTGAATATAAGAAAGTACACATGCAAAATACACCAGATGTAGGTTTAACCGTTAATCCTCACAATATGTATATTTTAACAACAGTGCAATTAGGCTTACTGGGCTTGGCTAGCATGCTGTTAATATTTTATCATCAGCTCAAGTTTGCACTCTCTTCTAAAGTTGGCATTGTAAAAGATTTAGGGGTTGTCCTACCAATGCTATTTTTAGTAATTATGTGGAGTGATTCTTATTTATTGGGCCATTACACAACAATACTATTTGTTTACTTTAGTTCATTTTTGTATAAAGATTTTGAAAAACATTAAGAAAATACTAATAATTATCCAGCGCTCCAATGGTGATGTTTTATTTAGCTTGTCCCTCATTAATGCATTGTATGAGTATTATCAACAGCCTAAAATAGATCTTCTGATTAATGACGATACGTTTGCTATCGCTAAATTACTACCACATGTTAATTTTATTCATCAATTTTCGTACCAAAAAAAGCTTGATAACCGCTGGCAACAAGAAAGAAGCTTGGTTAAATTAATTTTTAAAAAATATGATTTAAGCATCAATCTAACTGCAAGTGATCGTAGTGTTTTTTATGCTTTATTTGCAGGCAAAAAATCAATCAGTGCAATCGCTGAAAATCACAAAAGCTCATGGTGGAAAAAAATACTCCTAAAACACTACTATTATTTTGACTCAACCAAACATGTACTACTTAATAACTTTCAGTCATTAGATCTGTTAAATATTAATCATAATAATATTCAACAAACGCCAAATATCTCAGATTTAGTTCTGACTAATGTCAAAAATAAGTTGAATAAAGAAGATATAAAAAACTTTATTATTTTTCACCCATCTGCACAATATAACTACAAAATTTACCCCAAACACCTTCGAGATAAGTTACTAGCAGGTTTAAACACTCTAGGCGTGCCAATTTTAATTACTGGCCATAACAATCAAATCGATACTGAAATTAAATCAACTCTCCCTGATTTGGATAATGTTTTTAATTGGATTGGAGAAACTACATTAGAAGAATACTTTGCCTTGAGTGAATTATCATCCGCATATATTGGTATGGATACTTTAAATATGCACATTGCAGCAGGCCAAAATAAACGTATCTTTGCTATATTTGGCCCTACTAATCTGAGTATGTGGTCACCTTGGTCTAATAAATCTCAGCAATGTGCTAGTGAAAACAGGCCTGTTCAGACCTATGACAATATTACAATCTTTCAGGCTAATATGCCTTGTGTAGCGTGTAATAAAGCGGGTTGTGATGATAGGCATGGCAAGAGCGACTGTTTGGATAACATTGATCCAAAGGCTATTTTTAATGAAGTAAAAGATTGGCATCAAAATGCTAAGTTTTAATAAAACATACACATTACCGTTTAAATTCAGCATTCCGAATTACACACAAGATTTTCTTGATCAAACATCTGTTTTTAAGCGTTGGACTAAATTCCTCAAACGTTATTTATATATAGTTTTCAAAGGTCAAAAAAATCTTGAGGTTTTTAGTATCTTACCAACACACAAAAACATTCTTTGGATTAATATTTCAGCGCCAAGTCTAGGCGATAGCTTAATGGATCTATCTAGTCGGATAATGCTTAAAGGCAGAAATGTGGA
>JYMV01046588.1_pt1 | contig 11111 bp, 13 predicted proteins | sample 338911 | NCBI WGS metagenome assembly JYMV01 (sample SAMN03354496, study PRJNA234377) | hydrothermal vent metagenome | biome: Deep sea; feature: Hydrothermal plumes at the Eastern Lau Spreading Center, Western Pacific Ocean; material: Seawater | place: Tonga | collected 2009 | depth 2000 m m
TGCTGTTATAGCCATTATAGCCATAGCGGTCAACATCATCATTATCAAACTCATCTACGAAGTTTTCAGCTTCTTGCATGAACCATCGTGGATCAAAAAATGAGTATGGGTTATATGCAAATAATCCATTATCTTGATTATAACCGTTATTGTTATTAAAAAATCCTGCAGACGCAGTTACCATTGTAGTAGCTAACGCTACTGTTACTATCAGTTTCTTCATTATTTCCTCAGCTTTGTTTAGTTGAAATTGTCTGTGTGTAAAATAGGCACAGACAGACCTATTTACTCATCGTAATAATCATGTAATCTATTAAGAACATGTTGAATATTATTATCGATAAAAGTTTCTTTAATCTCCCACATACCTACAGGACTGCGCATGCGCTCATTAACTGTTTCTTTAGTTAATCTAGTTTGATATACGTATTTAAATCCGAGCGTCTCTTCATCATCATTAATTTTGTACATAGGAGAGTTAGCTAATTTTAGTTTAGATAAAGGCATCTTCTTACAACTGATTACAGTAGAGAAGAAACTCTCAATACCTTGATTCATAAGTGAACCTTTCACTTTAACTATTGTTTCATTAACCATTTCTGATTCATTGTATATATCTGATGTATGAGCTAAAAATATTACATTACGTGTAGATTTAGCTACATCTTGTGCCATCATATTTTTCATGAATTGAGCATAAGCTCCCCATGCTTGCATAGTGTTAGATGAGTTAATTACTTTTGTACTCTCGTACATGTCCATTAGATATGTAAGACTGTCTACTACAATTGTGTGAATTTTAGCAGTGTCATAACTTTTATCTGCAATAGTAATTTCCTCTTCAGACTCTACAGCTCCTACAATCATAGGTACATGATCAGGGTCAGTAACTGTATATTGAATAAAGTCTGATTTAAATGGAAGTTTCTTGTTATTCTCACAGTTCAAATATAGAACCCCTTTAGGGTCTTTAATGTTCTGCAGACTTGCAGATTTACCTGCTGCGGATTTGCCACAGACTAATACTAGATGATCGTTCATTTATGCTCCTTTGCGTTTTAATTTAGATTGTAAAGCTGCGTTAACTTGGTGACGTAGTTCATTATCTGGAAGTGGTACTTCTAATTTATCGTTGAAAGCTGACATCAGACTGTCTAATTCGCTCATGTTAGCTCCTGTTTCAATGTACACACATCCAAGTCTGTACATCATACTTTGACGGTTACCTATTTCAGTATTAGCTAAGAACCATCTTTCTAAGTTAGAGATAGCTCCAGCATCAATTACTGATTTAGCATATGCGTTAGCTTTTTTAGTTTGAGGAATAAATAGAGTAGCATCTATTAATTCACCTTGGTTATATTCATAGTGTCCTTTATGGGATAACCATTTACGTGCAACATCTTTAGTTTGTGCATCTACATCGAAGGGTAACCATGTAAACACGTTACTCATGAATGCACTGTAATCTTGAGGGGTTAGCTTTAGATAATGACTTAATGGTAAGATGATTCTAAATCTATTCTTATCTTCAGTATGGCGTTTAGTAGTAGAGAACATGTATGTATATTTCTCTAATAATAGTGCAGCAGTTTCCATTTGCACAGTGCCATCTAAATCTAAGATAAGTAGATCAAACCCTGGAACAGCGTTGTCTCCTTTACGATGCCCATCTATGAATGAATGAGCAGTATAGTGAAAACCTGTAGAGTTAACTAATTGATGTAAGTTATCAAAGTTAGTAGTATCTGGTCTATAGCCTTCAGTCATCTGATCGCTGTAAGCTATATGTACTTTACTTAGGTCAGTTTTCTTTAGGGCTTCACCTGAAAAGAAGTCAATACCATCAGTTTCAGATTTACGAATAATAATATTATTCTTATATCCGTATGCAATAGCAAGATTCATTAAATCTTTCTTCTGGCTCTCACTACCTTTATAGAAAGGCAGTTCTTCTACTAAATCTACTTGAGTAACTTCAGTACCGACATCAGCAATATATTCAGCTAAACGGATGTATGCTCCCTTTTTAGTCATGATACGATTGAAGTGTTCACCTGAATCTTCAACTAATTGAATAGCTGATTCTAAGTGTCCTTTCTCAATATCAGCTGAACCGTCCGCAAATGCGTACGCTCCAGCAAGCTTAAGAGCTTTATAGTATCTATGAGCTAACTCAGCTTTAGCTACATCTTGATGTGCTTTCAAAGCAAATGCTTTCTCTTCACATACTGTTTTATAAGTTAATAGAAGAATTGTGTTTTCTCTATTAATTTGTAATAGTTTATTAAAATTAGATGAGTTCGCTAATTTACGAATATGCTCACTAATAGCAGTAATAGTGATATCTTGATTAGGATCTATAAGCTTATCAAATTGCTGTTCTGGGGTAAGCTGCGTGATAGTACTGATATGTTGTTCATACCCGAATAGTAATCTTCTAGCATAGCCAGTTTCAAGCATTTGTTTAAAGTCTTCTTCAATCTTGCCACCATCTAATAATTTAGTAGGTGTTCCGAATAGCATCATATTAGTTGGAGTTTTTCCATCTAAATCAGTATTACGTTTGTTTTCACTAGTGCTTTTAATTAGTTTTTGTTTTACTTTACCTACGTCATATAATTCTAGAAATGTATTTAACATCTCAAAATTACCTTGTAAGTTACTTCCTACTTCATCCATCTCTAAGTTCATAGAGCCAGCTTCAGCTAATAGAAGTTTATGTCTCATTTGTTTAGTTGCAGGTGCTGTACCAGAATCAAAACTGAATAAGAGTTCACCTGTACTATCAAATTCTTTTTGTAGTTTTTCTCTACATGCGTCCTCATCTTCACCAGTTTTTAGTGATTCAGCTCTAGCTAGTTTTCCTATATTAAGCGAAGCTCTAACAGGAAATATATTATCTAAAAAATCAGTTTTAAATTTAGCAATAATAAGTTCTTCAATAATATTAGTTGAATGTCCCTTACCTGTACCAGAGGGCATTAAATTAATAGCATAAGAGTTAACTGGTATTACACCTCTATCTTGTGTTTCGATATTTGTACGCATCATAGATGCTACTTTACTTAGATAATAAGCAGCAAGAATTCTAAAGAAATGTCTATTAGGTGATTGCGTTTTAGCAACTAATATTTCAACAATATCTTCAGAGAGTTTAAAGTAATTAGGCATGAAGGGTTCCTTATAGGTTTCTTAGATGATTTCTGTATCTATCTAAGTTCTTATAGTAAGTAAGAGTTACTTTAGTAAGCCCATACTTTTTATTACCATAATCAGCTAGTTTCACATACGTAGTTACACCATGTAATTTGTTGTTATATACATCTAACAGATGATCTAATTGCGTATTTGTTAAGCGTGTGAAATCTCCCTGTTTACGTTTAGTATCGTGTGGGATTCTTTCCATAATCCTAGTTAGTTGTACTTGTACGTTGATCAATAATTTATTTAAATTAGTTAATACATCCATATCTTTCTCCTTATTTATAGTGTTAGTCTTCCAGCAGCTTGTAATAACTTAGCTTGGTCACATATATCGACAACCTCACAGTATCTACAAGCCTTTACTTCTCCGCGCACTGTTTTGATTGTGCCTACCATTCCATCATTAGATAACCTTAAGTTAGCTTCTTCAAGACTATCAAAATTCTTAGTAGCTCTTTGAGCGCTAGGATTCTTGAAATATTTATATTTAGTTTGAGTTTCCCATAGTTCTTCTGGAGTACACATAGGCAAACCATCCTGAGACTTATCTAATAAATTAGTTATGTCATTCAGCTTAGTTTTAATAAAGTGTTCTGTTTGTTCAACAGACCACAGTGGGTATGATTTTGTTAGTACTCTTGACTGTGGGTATTTAGGATCTCTCATAGCTTGTGCTGAAGACCAGTCAGTAAATATGAATTGAATATCAATCTTATTACCTGTGATTCTGTCAGGTGCTAGCCATTTATAAATGCTACCTTGCTGTGTGTACTTAAGTGCGTTAGAATCGTAAATATACGTCCATACAGAGGTACTCTTGTAGTCAGATAGTGTGCCATCTATGACAAGGTCATATTTCCCTGAAATGATGTAGTCACCAACTTTAGTTTCATGTCGTTGTTCTACATATACAGCTATCTCAGATTCCTTTACAGGCTTATCAGGATTAATAATTAGGATTTCACCTAATTTAGATGTTCCTAAAGCTCTCATTGCTTTAGCTACATTACCTCTATCTGTCCATGCTTGTTCAGCAATAGCGTGTATTGCTGATCCCATACGGGCGCTAACTAAATCAGCTATGTCTACAGATTTATTTAAGTCTTTATTTTGATATTTTAAGACTAGTGCTCTAGTAGGTTTAAGTAGTGCTGTAGCACTAATTACGTTATCTCTACTATCATAGTCATAGTCATCATGCATTAGCCATATAGCTAAAGGTAAACTAACATTAGAATTATTTGTGTACGTGAAAGCCACTGTTATCCTCCCAAGATATTTTGAATTAGATTGTTTAGTTAAAGGTTCGGAGAACCCTATTTAGTTTTAATCGGTCTAGTAGGTAAAATGTTCCATTGTGTTACATGTAATACACGTCGCCATAAAGGACGTTTAGCCGTACCGACATTAATTTCCATCGCTTTGATGCTAACTTCCATTACACCTTTTACTAGTTGGATGACGTGTACATCTATATGTACCGTGACTCAATGATTTTTTACTAATCTTATTACCATTAGCATCTTTTCTACGAGGTCTTCCAGATATGATTGTTTTACTCATGTACCCTCCCAGGTATTAATTTAAATTAGATGAGTATTTTGCGACTTCTTAGGCAATACTAAACCTTCATTATAGGTGGGTGAGTCATAGAGGTACTCGTAACCTTGGTCTAACTATCTTATGCACACGGCAGTAGCTTTGCCGTCTCTTTAACCCTACTACGGAGATTAGTTTGTAGTAAGAGATGGTGCACTCATCTGGGGTATTGTGTTAAACTCCTTATCGCAGATGGGTTCTCTCCTCAAGAGTTAAAACCCTCCCAAGATATAACTCTTGGGTGATTTTATTTACCATCTGCACTTCTATTAAAATATAAAGTTTGAGCTATTTAAGCCTTGTATTTTATATTGATCCATTAAATCCTTTGTCTTACGAGCTAAACATCTTTTTAAATAGTGGGCAAATGATGTTTCGTAATTAGCTCCGTTTCTAGCTGCTCTATCTGCATAGTCCTCAGCTAGTGCCTCACATAACTCCTCTTTAGTTATTTCTTTCATTTTTACTCCTGTATAGGTAAAAACTCACACTGTATTCTTGGATTCTTTGACCAGAACATTCTTGCTTTAAGCATTACAATTTGTCTATCATCGATATAACATTTTCCATTTAGTGAATCAAGTATAGCTTTACAATAATTATCAATATCTGCATTATTGTTGCAGAATTTTCCTTGTAAATTTTCCTTTTTATATTTAGGCCATGACTTCGGTATCTTAACAAAAAAATCTAGTTTTGCATAAATATTATTTTCAAAGGGTACGCAATGTATGTCATTTTTAGCATTATCCATAGCTGCTTTGAAATCAGTATATTTTTTTCCGTAGAACGTACTCCAACGAGTAACTCTAGGTCTGCTTGCTGGTACTGGGTTTACCTGAAAGATCACTTTCATTTTTTATATTCTCCTCATAAGTCTTACAGAACTTAGTAGGATACTCTTCTTCCCAAACGTCTAGTAAGAATATTTCTTTAACTTCTTGAAATTCTTCAAAATTAACACAATATCTCTTTCCATTTCCATCTGGCCAACATAATTTACTCATTTAACAACTCCTCAATTTGTTTTATTGATAATCTATTAGATAAAGTTATCAATTTGTCCCAAGATTTACCTATATCTAATTCACTTAGCATAGGTATATCTTTAGATTGAATAGTCGGATGTTCATTCCATTCCATTTCTTCAATTAAAACATCATTCAAAAATTTAATAGTTTTAGGATTATCTTTAACTAAAAAATATGCAGCATCGTGAATCATATTAATAGGTAATATTTCAGTATACAGATTAGCATCTTCAATACGTCTATTTGTAGCAATTACTGCTCTGTTTAACAACATTCCCCAAGATTGTGTAACTGCATTATTAGCACTACGTACTTCAGCTATAGCAGGATATGGTGTTTTTAAGTTATCCATAACTGATTTAGATATTACAGGAGTCTTAATCTTCAATCCGAAAGCACATTGCATGTAGCCATGCTTAATTGCAAATTCTTTATTAATCTCAGAGAATTTATCTGATACAGCATAAAGCTCATGATAGCTTTTTTCAATTGCTATAGCTTCATCCATAGGTATTCCTGCATTCTTATGTAATGTAAATGCAGTACCCCCGTAAGTTAATGCAAATGTAGGGCCCTTAGAGTCCTTTCTAAGTGACTTATACTTCACAGCTATAGAGTTGATACTTTCTACGCTTTCAGGGTCTATATCGGACATTTGATTTTTATAATATGAGTACGCATTTAGACAATGAGAGTCATATCCTTGAGTATAAATTTTAATTCTATTAGGGTCTTCAGACACAATAGCATTAATTCTAGCTTCTAGTGCGTTGAAATCAGCTCCAGCAAATAGCCATCCTTTCGGAGCAACTACACAACTCTTAATAAGTTTACCCATCTCACCTTGTGCAGGTAGATTAGTTAAATTTGGGGAATTACTAGATAGTCTTCCTGACTGTGTACCACCTAATTTTAAATTACCATGTAGAAAATCTCCTCCAGCTTTAAAAGCTTTTAGGAATGTTCCAGTAATTTTAGATATCTCAGATATCTTTAGAATAGCATCTATTAGTTTAAGTGCTTCAGTGTCACTAGTGTGATTCTTTAATTTCTTTAGTGTCTTTGCATCAGTAGCTGGGCTACCTCCTGCTGTCTTATCTAAAACAGGTAGTTTTAAATGTGTAAATAAAATAGTAGCAATTTGTTTACCTGACCCAGGATTAAATATTACATCTGAAAAGTCTTCAAGTGGGCGTACCTTAGTCTTTAATTTAGCATTTGCAGCATTCATAGCTTCCAGCTGAAATATAGTATTAGACGTTTGTACAATCTTACAATTATCTAAATTATTACGTAATGTAGCCTCTTCTTGTTCTAACTGTGAATAGGCCTTTGTAACTACCGATTGATCTAATGGTAATCCCACTAGCATCATCTTTAATATAGGTTTAATACTCGGTTGAAATATTTCAGTATATGCCTCAGATTTCAATTGTGAGTTGTACTTAGTGTAGACAAACCATGTAGCTAGCGTGTCAATCAGATTATATTTCAATAAGTCTTTTTGTTCATGTTTAGTTGCATCAGTTACATCTAATGCGTAATTACCAACATACTCTAATGAATTCCCTTTAAGACCTAAATCTACTTTAGTAGTAGCATTTTTATCTAAGTAGGTTAGTAGCATCGTATCGTCTACGGTTTCGAATACATTAAGTCCTCGCTGCATTCCTTCATAGTCAGTTTCAGTCTCCATCCACCAGTTGCTAATTAATAGCTTAGCATCGAATAATGCGTTATGCATAATAAGAGTACCTGAGTAATTTACTATGAATTCTTTAATATTCCAGTAACCAGTTTCTCTTACATCGATAGCAATACCGTTATGTTTATCCCATGCAAATGCAATAGTGATAATAGTACTATCTAGACTAAGTCCAGTAGTTTCAATATCTATAGTTAATTTAGAGTATTGATGTAATCTGTCTAACAGATCCCTTTCTGTATCTAAAGCAACAGCATATTCTTCAGAATAGATAACAGCAGATTTTACAAATCCTGCTATGGTTTCTAGTCCTAGATTAATTAGTTCCTGATTTTCAGGTTGTTTATATAATGACTTGTAGTTAGGTACGTATACGCAACGAAAGTCTTCATAACCTTCTAATTTACCCATTACAGATACTCCAAGGTTTTTTGAAACCTTAGTAGTCTTAGTGATCCATTTATAGTAATGGCTATCTGCAATGATTAGATTAATTATAGAATCTGGTAAATCCTCTTCTACTTTAGTTAGCCAAGCTTTACCTACTTTAGCTGTTACTTTTTTAGGATTGTCATAGATTAGTTTGTAAACTTCAATCTGTTCACGTTGTATTCCTAATTTATCTAAAGGTTTGTAGTAGTATTCATTTAACGACTGGAAATTAATTGCATCATCTTTTATCAAGATGGCAGTAGTAATTTTAGTCATAATTAGTGGTGGACAGTATAGCTATCCGATATTAGTTTTAGTATTTTCTTTGCTTTGCTGGAATACTCTTCAGAATGTTTTTCAAAGAATCTTAGTGCATCATCTGAACTTACAGGATCTGAATCATAGTGTGATTCAACGGAACCTACGTAATATTCAAATGCTAATGCTTTAGCTAATGTATCTATTTCATTCATTGATATATATCGTCTCCCCTATAGTAGGTGCAGAATGATTTGAGTTACACACCCATAAAATGTCATATTCTACATGTTCAGTAACGTCATCTGCGTACAAATCAGTAAAGTAAATTAGCACTGCTGGTGGATTTTCGTTACAGTAATTTATTACAGGTTTAAAGTCAGTACCTCCACCTCCACTAAATTCAAGTGATAGGATTTCTGTGTAGTCATCTATCTTATGTATATTATGAATTTCACGGTCACAATCAATAATTGTTAGTTCTTTAGGATGGTAGGTCTCACGAATACCCTCTATCTCAGTTAGAATCTCTTGAAGTTCTTCATCTGTAATACTTCCACTAGTATCAATAGCAATAGTGATATTACCTATTGTTTCTGAATATAAGCTAGGTAAGTAGTACTCAGGCATAAATCTTTTATTAGGTCTAGACCATGAGTAATCATTATTAGTTCTAGCCGTTAGATATCTAATTAGTAATTGTCTCCAATCTAATTTAGGATTGATTAATTCATCAATCATTCTAGAAATCTCTCCAGGAATTTCTCCTTGAGATTTATTTGCCATCATAGATTGTGTTTGTGCTTGCACTACAATACTTGTTAGTTTCTCTTTTAGAGTAGCACTATCTATTTGCTCACCTGAACCGTCTCCTTCTAGTAGATCAGGTTCAAAGTCTTCGTACTTTTCACTGTCTTTGTAGATTAGTTCATATACCTGTTCTGTAGTCATATTAGCGTATTGCGCATCATATAACCCATCTTTAGGTAATGTAAAGCCTGCTTCGACTAACATGTAATTAATTACATAATCTCCAGCTACATTCCATAATTGCCTGTCTCTACCTCCCACTCTTGTTAAGTGTTGGTAAGCTACATGCCATATTTCATGGGCCATTAATCCTGTTAACTCTTTAGTATCTAGATTTTCAATAAACTTAGGGTTGTATAGAATATTTAGTCCATCAGTACCTGCAGTAGGAACGATGTCAGTTATCTTATGTTTCAATCGCAAACAGATAGTAGAAAGAAATACAGATTTACCCATCAACTGAATCTTAGCAAAACGAATCTTGTCTTCTACGCTGGTTTCCATAATACTATCCTATCATTAAGTGGGCGTTATCTTCCACCCATTTGATAATTAGCGGATGTCCTTTTAGATCAGGTGTTCTGCTATATACATCTTTAAGAGTAAGTAACTGCATTTCTGGTGGTAATTTCTTAGTTACTTGTAATAGTGCAGCAATATTATCTACATTCATATTATGACTAATTAAAGTAGTTACTGCGTATTGTCTATCAGGGTCATTATTCCCAGGAATTTTAACTCCAGAAGGATTACTAAGCATCTCTTCAATTGTAGGAAGTAGTGCATAAATATCACAGTATGCTTTGAATTCAGTAGCAGGTCCTTGACCTACTGTGCCTGACATAAGAGCATAATCTACATAATCGAAAGTCTTACTATGTTTAACGATATCAGACAGGAAGCTCCATGTACGTGGACACGCAAATGTATTGTCATTATGATTCGGATCGAATGTATGTAAACGTTCAGGTCTAAATTTAATAAATGAAATAACTCTATGGTCTATACCATTACTGTTAGCCCAGTCTAGCCAGTCTGTATGGCTTGTAACTAAGTTTAAATGAATAAGTCTAGATTGCATCGCAGTACTTAATCTATTAACAACAGCTTTATCTGTCATTTTGTTACCTGCACAAACTACCCAAGTATTAGGATGTAAGTTGTACTCTCCTACTTTTCTATCTAAAACAATTTTGTATGCTGCAGATTGTAGGTTAGGTGTAGCGCTGTTCATTTCATCTAAGAATATTAGCCAGCCTTTCTTTCCCTCAGGAATTTTATCAATACCTTCTAGTGGAAATAATGATGGTGGTGCATAATTCATACGGAATCCATCATGAGTTGGAAATCCTAATAGATCTGTTGGGTCTGCTTGAGATAATCTAAGGTCACGTACTTCTAAGTTCACATCCTTAGCTAAATTATTAATAATATCTGATTTACCAATACCTGGTGAACCTACTAACATAGGTACCTTATCTGCTCTAAATAAGCGTCTTAGGCCTTGTATTGCATCTTTAGGTGTAATATCTAATGCCATCTCAACTCTCCAAAATATTCAAATAAATATAGACGCTACTCTTATTACTGAAGAAGATCTAGATGACTTATTAGATGCAATAAGAACTGCTGTAATGCTCGAAACAACTTAAATAAAAGGGAGAAACTTATGAAATTAAGTAAAGTAAAGAAAGATGAAATTTATAATGAACTACGTAAGACATATGATAAGCCATTTGAGGCTGTGTATGGATCACAAACTAAGCTTGTAAAAGAAAACTATGACTTGTGGATAGCTCCATATGAAAAGGATATTGAGAAATTACCCATTTCGATGATAAACACTACAGATCGTTTAATCATGGAAGTATATGATGAAAAGGACTATAAACAAAATTGGGACTATAACACAGATGTAAAAGTTCCTTGTATGGTTGATGGTAGTGGATGGACTTCAAAATCGTTACCTATTCCTATAGACGATAGTCTATTAGAGAAAGTAAATATAGTTAGACAAGAAGAAGACCTTCTACAAGCAGAACGTTCAGATTTCACTAGCTATATTCAAG
>JYMV01046346.1_pt1 | contig 11109 bp, 8 predicted proteins | sample 338911 | NCBI WGS metagenome assembly JYMV01 (sample SAMN03354496, study PRJNA234377) | hydrothermal vent metagenome | biome: Deep sea; feature: Hydrothermal plumes at the Eastern Lau Spreading Center, Western Pacific Ocean; material: Seawater | place: Tonga | collected 2009 | depth 2000 m m
TGCGCAATTTGATGAATACAACAAGGATTATGGGCATTTCCCAGTCTGCATGGCAAAGACCCAGTACAGTTTTTCAACCGATCCAAATCTGTTGGGCGCTCCATCCGGACACATGGTGCCTGTTCGGGAGATTCGTCTGTCTGCCGGAGCCGAATTCCTGGTGGTGATTTGCGGCGAGATCATGACGATGCCGGGTCTCCCGCGGGTGCCTGCCGCAAACAGTATCTCAGTCAATGAGCAGGGTGAAATAGAAGGCTTGTTTTAGATTATTGTCAGGTAAGGTGGAGCTGCCGTTTGCCCGGTATACCCCCCAGGCTTGGAATAATGCATCTATTAGGAGAGGCGTCATCGCGGATCCGTCACTGGCTCGGATGGTTGGCTCTGCCCCCAAAGAGTACGCTAATCACTTTAGAAGGGTGCAGAATCCCAACAACTCTATTATTGGCGTCTACAACTGACACCGCCTTTGACTCGCTGAGCACTGCCTCAGCTACGGTTTCAATAATGGCGTCTTTCGAAACCCGTAGATCTCCGACATTTTCCGAGGATTCGCCCGGATCCATCACGGACTCTATTTTGAGAACCTTTTCCCTTGGGACTTCTTCGGTAAATTTATGGACATACTCAGTCGCCGGATTGAGTACGATGTTGGCCGGGGTGTCTAACTGCTCAATGACGCCGTCTTTCATAATCGCGATGCGATCGGCAAGGCGAAGCGCCTCATCAAAATCATGCGTAACGAACAGAATCGTTTTATTCAGAACCCCCTGTAGTCTCAAAAATTGATCTTGCATCTCTTTTCGGATCAGTGGATCTAAAGAAGAGAAGGGCTCGTCTAGGAACCAAATATCAGGTTCAATCGCAAGCGAGCGTGCGATCCCGACACGTTGTTGTTGTCCGCCCGATAATTGTCTGGGAAAATAATTCTCTCGCCCGCCAAGACCCACAAGCTCGACCATATCCATTGCCTTTTTAATACTGTCCTGAGTGCTGCTTCCTTTTACCTGTAAGGGGAAAGCAATATTCTCGAGAACCGTTTTGTGGGGCAATAAGGCAAAACTCTGAAAGACCATGCCCATCTTGTTTCGACGGAGTTCGATGAGTTGCTTGTTGTTCATCGCCAACAAATCCTCTCCGTCTATATAAATATTTCCGGCAGTAGCGTTGGTTAACTTTGATATACAGCGAAGGAGTGTCGATTTTCCTGAGCCAGATAGGCCCATAACAACCAGCATTTCTCCTTTGAAAACCTCAAAAGACGCGTTATTCACACCAACGATGCAGCCGGCATCTTGAAAAGCTTTGGCGTCTACATTGCCCTGTACGCCCGCGAGCATCTTCTTTGCGTTGTCGCCAAATATTTTAAAAACCGAATCGCAGAGGATGACAGGTTGTTTCTTGTTAGTTGGCGCTATGCTGGAGGGCATAATTTAATTCTCGATTAGTCTTTTAACACATGTTAAAGGTAATCGTATTACCTTGCTAGGATACATTAAACTAAAAAAAATCTCCCCCCCGGCCATTAAAGCCAGGGGAGAGATTTAGATCTTTTACAGCCTTGCTATTTGAGTGAAAGGCTTCTATACGTCTTCGTAGCCAGCCAGCCAGCCAGTTCTTGGCAGCATCTTCATGGCTCAGTTTATCAATGCCTACCAGCGCAGCCATTTGGCCGATATCCTGAGTACTGAATGATATCTTTGAGAACGCCGTGTAAGCAGCCGGATGCATTTTTTGGAAATTTGTAATTGGCTGCTTTCTTCAACCAACCCTTGGGCGAACCGCGACTGCCATCGCCACCATCCACTTTTCTGCAACCATCGGTGTAAGGCGGAAACTCGATAAAGGTGAAACCTTCGGCATCAAGGTTGTGAAGATTGGTTAAAAAAAGTTGAGGAAAAAGTTCCTTTTAAAGGATTAACTAAACCTATCGATGTTGCAAGAGCTTTGGCTTTTTTATGTTCTGAAGAATCAGGATTGATGACAGGTAGCTTAATGGATTGCGATCAAACAGTAAATGGGTGGCATTCTTACTCTGCTTATGACACATCCATTTTAGATGATAGTCTTTTGGGAGAATAAATTAATCTATTCCCAAAAGTTTTTTTCTTTCATTCGCCCAAGTTTGAATTAAATTATCTACTGCTAAACATATAAAGGATACAAATATACCTAATGTCAAACCGATACCCGCACCACCTTTTTTTGATAATGCTCCCATAATTAGTTGACCTAGATCTATTGTTCCAATTAATGCACCAAGTATAACCATGAATAATGCGAATATAACAGTTTGATTTATTCCTAACATTATGTGGGGGAACGCAAGAGGTAACTCGATATTAGTCCATCTCTGCAATCGTGATACTCCTGACATCGTTCCTACTTCATGCAATGATAATGGAACACTATTAAGACCTTCTACAGTATATCTAGTGGCTGGAATCACCGCATAAACAATTGCGGCTATCATAACGGATGTGTCTGTGATTCCAAAAAGTAGGATTACGGGAATCAGATAAATAAAAGATGGGAATGTTTGAAAGAAATCACAAATTGAAAGTATAGTTTTGCTAGCAAAACTATTTTGGGCACAAATAGATCCAACGACTATTCCTAAAAAAGCAGATATTAAAACAGCAAAAGTTGCCATGTAAGCAGTAATTAATGCTCTGTCCCAATATTCGGAAAGTGCTATAAATAAGACTAGGCTTCCAACTATTACAGCTGATCTTATGCCTCCAACTATATAACCAGCACCCATTACAATAATAAACGTTGAAATGACAGGCATGCCTAAATAGGCATTTTTCATTGGCACAAGAACTGAAGTTATTAACCAAACATTAAATGCATTTAAGTAAACAAAGAAAGCTTCCCAAAACCAATCAATACCAGCGTCTATAAAAGGAGAAATAGTAAAACCTTTATTAAAAGGAACATAGTATAAGTAGTTAATACTATCTTTGAAGTAGAAAGCTCCTAAGTAAGATAAAATAATTCCCAAAAGCGTTAAAAGAATAAATGCTATGTAAGATTTATATTTTTGATAAAAATTTAAATTAGAAAAATAATCTTTTTGTCTGTTGGCCCACGCTAAAGAATATTTATCGAGAATTACTGCTATTAATACTACACACAGTCCAATTTCTGAAGCTTTTCCAATTTCCAGTGAATTTAAAGCAACTTTTAAATTAAATCCTAAGCCTTTAGCGCCAATGAAGGCTGCAATGGTAGTCATTGCAAGACACTGCATTATGACTTGATTAACGCCTATTAAAATATCTCTTCTTGCCGTTGGAATTAGAACTTTAAATAATAATTGAGTTTTATTACATCCACTCATTAAACCTGAGTCAACAATATCTGGAGATATTTTTTTTAATCCAAGAATGGTTAACCTGATCATGGGAGGGGTTGCAAAGATAATAGTTGCGATAGCTCCCGCATGATCCCCGACACCAAAAAGAACCATGATCGGAACTAGATATGAAAAATGAGGCAAGGTTTGCATACAATTCAATATTGGCTGAAGCGTTGCCTCGACAGTCTTGTTTAGATACCCCCATATTCCAAATCCCAATCCTAAAATGAAACAAACAGGTGCAGATACAAGAACAAAAGATAAGGTTTCCATAGAGGGCTCCCATTGCCCAAAAATAGAAAGATATGCAAATCCTATACCTGCGAGCAAGGCTAAACGAACACCTTGAAGTTGATATCCTAAAATTGAAGCGCCAGCTACTACAGCGGTCCAAGGTAAAGCAGGCCAAGACAACCATTTATTAGCATTGATCCATGTATCACTAACAAATGCCCCCAAAGTTTGCGCCCCACCAAGAAAGATTTCCCTAATAAAAATAATTATGAATAAAACTGAGCTGGATATTGCTCTAGTAATGATTCTAAAAATAGTTTTTTGTTCATAGTCATTCCAAAGTGGATCCCATATATCGACGGTGAACCATTTGAACATCAAATTATCAAACAAAGTATTAATCCACAGAGGGACGTCTTTTAATAAGGGCGGTAATCTCCAAAAATAACTATTTTCCGATTGGGGTACTATAAAATAAGAAAACAAGAAAATTAAAATCAAGAGACCAAATTGCATTGGTCTGGAGTTTTTTAGATTACTGAGCATTTTCTCATTTATTTCTAGACGAACCAAATAAAATCTTTAAAACCATCGCAGGATCAAGAGAATCAATAATTTCATCTTTAGCTGTTTTAATTGATGGGGAGCTATTTGGATTGGGGGAATCCATCTTTCATTATTGCTATGCGATCAACTAAACGCGGAGCCTCATCAAGATTATGAGTAACAAACATTATTGTTTTATTAAACATTCCTCGCAAACTTAAGAACTCATCTCGCATTGTTTTATTAAAGGATCAAGGGCTGAAAAAGGTTTGTCCAAAAACCAAACATCCGGTTCTACTGATCGAGATCTTGCCATTCCAACACGTTGTTGTTTGAACTGTACCCCATGGTTAGGGCAGGTGGCCGATCAAAGTAAGTAGTTATCTTCTATGTATTAGTATATTAAAACAGAAGGTAACATATCATGAGTAAAAAACGTAGGGATCATTCCCCAGGTTTTAAGCCAAAGTCCCTCTTACCGCAATCAAGGCCGATGAAACATCGAATGAGCTATCGTAGAGATTTGGCGTTAATACCAAAGTGGTTGTGAAGTGGAAGAAACAATTGTTAGACAGTTCATCCAAGTTGTTTGCCTCTGGCAAAGGTCTGGCACCTGACCGGGAATCCGAGATCAAGGCCCTTCAGTCCAAGATTGGCGAGATCACCATGGCGAATGATTTTTTATCCAAAGCGCTTGCTCGGTAGACGAGAGGGGGCGCAAAACATGATTAATCAAAACCGTAATCTGTCAATCGTCAGGCAATGCAACGCTTTGGAGTTGGCTCGTTCCGATTGTTATTGCACACCCAAACCCGGCAGCGATGCCGATTTAAAGCTCATGCGGCTGATTGACTAGATTCATCTTCATCGGCTATTTCTGGGAAGCCGACGTATCACCGATGCGTTGCAGGATTCAGGGCACCCGGTTGACCGCAAGCACGTTCTGCGGCTCATGGTTAAGATGCGCATACATGGAGTGTGTCCAAACCCAAATCTGAGCAAAGCAAACTAGCAAAACAAGGTTTACCCCTGTTTGCTCAGAAATCTGAAGATTGATCGGCTCGATCAAGTTTAGGCAAGCGCTATCACCCACATCCCCATGAGTAAAGGATTTGTTTATCTGGCGGTCATCATGGACGGATACAGCCGTAAGATCCTATCCTGGCGGCTGTCAATCAGTATGGGCAGCAGTTTTTGTGTAGATGCGCTTGAACAGGCCCTGTATCGCTATGGCAAGCCTGATATCTTCAATACCGATCAAGGTTCGCAATACACCAGTGAGGCCTTTACAGACGTACTGAAGGCCAATGGCATTCGTATCAGTAAGCCTTTTTGCGTTATTGCCAAAAATTGTAAACAGATTCACTCTTAATTACTGGTGAATTATTTTTATTCTTTTCTAACATGATAATTAATACTAAAGACTAAACTAATCGATCAATATTAAAACTACTAAGCAAAAAAAAATCCTCCCTGATTCAGGGAGGATTCTTAGTAAAATGACTTTTAAATTAATTCTTCCAAAGATCTATCTGAGCTCTGTGATTAGCAATAAATGCAGTTGCAGCTTCAGCATGACTCATACCTAGGTTGTCAACATTATTGGCCATCTCACCAATTTGAGGGGCATTAAAAGCCATTTTTGTATAGAACTTATATGCATCTGGGTGAGATAGTGGGAATTTAATATATGCAGCTTTTTTAAGCCAACCTTTTGGAGAACCACATCCAGTAGTTTCCAACGTTCCGCCATTCTCTAGTCTGCATCCTTCGAAATACGGAGGAAAGTCAATAAATGTAAAACCTGCTGCATCAGTAAAGTTTGGAGACCAGTTAAAGATAACTGTTCCACGACCTTCTTTTTTAGCAGCTTCTAATTCAGCCCATAGAGCATTAGCAGCACCTGCAAATTTTACAGTCCATAAATCATCAATACCTAGACCTTTAAGTCTATTGGGCATAACATCTCCGTGCCACTCTACAGGACCTTCCAACCAACGGCCTTTTCCACCTGAGTCAGCCGTAGCAAAATTTTTCGCACAATCAGGAGATTTTAGAGCTTCCCAACTAGGCAGACCAGGACATAATCCATCATCAATAACCCAATTTGGAATTCCCATTTCCTCAAATGTTATTAAGTCGTGGCTACCAGCGTCAATCAAGCCACCTTTGTCCATTGCTTCATAAAATGGGATTGCCATTGTTGACTCCCAAGTTTCATGAGCTACGTGAAGATCTCCAATTCTGACAGCTTCATATCTTGAAGCCGATTCAGCTGGAACTAATTCTACTGTATGACCCATTTCTTCAAATACTTGAGCCATTACGTTAGCCATAACAATTTGGCTTGACCAGTTTAATACTGGAATTCTAATTGGATCTGCAGCTTTTGCCATGGTGCCGATAAATAGCACTGATAAAATAGCAGCAACTTTTATTAATGTTTTTAACATGCTTCCTCCCATGAGTTTGTTAAGATTTAAATACTAACTTAGGCTAGTTAATAAGACCAATCCTTCGCGTGCCGAGACTAGTCTAGTCCAGTTCACTGGATAACCCCACAACCAAATCTACACCAATTTGATTGGTAAGCCAGGTGAATCCGGTATGGGGCGGCCTCTCCTGGCTACGCTTGGAACTGAATACGGCAGGCCAAACGCCCCGGTGGCCCGGTCTGAAGGGCGCCAGGGGCAAGAATGACGGTCAATAGAAGAAAGACCGCCGAGCGTTAACTATGCTCTGACCCGTTCTTTCTTGGGGTCGTAGAAAGGGAAGGGTACGATCGTTGCTGGAATACGCTTTTGGTGGCCATCGAGTTTACCCACCTCAACCAAGGTTCCAGTATCGCTATGGGTTACATCCATTCGACAAAGCGCAATATTCTTTTTCAGAATCGGTGAGCGCGTGCCGCTCGTGATGATACCCACTTGGGCGCGGCCGGCACGGCCAATGTGAACACAGTCTCCATGTGCCGCGGGCTCATTTCCTGCCAACTCAAGGCCAACCAGCCGGCGTTGCGGATTTTCTTTTCGCTGCACTAAAGCATCTCGCCCGATAAATTCTTCATCTTTTGATTTTAAAGGGACGGTGAAGCCGATACCCGCTTCGAATGGATCCGTTTCATCGGAAAACTCATATCCAGCAAAGATGAGGCCCGCCTCAATTCGGACCATGTCGAGGGCATCGAGGCCCAGCGGTAAAAGACCAAAAGGCTCTCCAGCCTGAAATACAGCGTCCCAGACAGTAGGTGCATCATTGGGATGGCAGAATATTTCGAATCCGAGTTCACCTGTGTAGCCCGTTCGCGAGACCATCACAGGTAGGCCATCGAAATCGTGCAGCCGGCCGATGGCGAATCGGAACCAGCCCAGTTCTTCAACTGTTGGTTGTGCGGGTGGCGTCCAGATGATTTCTTTAAGGATGTCTCGACTTTTAGGACCTTGGACCGCAACATTGTGCAGCTGGTCGGTGGACGACTTCACCCATGCGCGATAACCGAGTTCGGCCGCTTTTTCCCGCATCCAGATTCCGCCGTAGTCATCACCGCCGATCCAGCGAAAATTATCCGGCCCCAGCCGCAGCAGTGTGCCATCGTCAATCATGCCCCCATGGGGATAGCACATGGCGGTATACACCACCTGACCGACTGCCAATTTTCGAATATTTCGCGTGAGGACCGTCTGCATCAGTGCTTCGGCATCGGGACCCAGTACTTCAAATTTACGCAACGGTGACAGATCGATGATGACTGCTTTTTCCCGACAGGCCCAGTACTCCTCTATTGCGCCAGTGTTGTTAAACACAGTCGGCAGCCAGAACCCACGATACTCGGTAAAGTTTCGTGTCAGTTTCGACGTTCGCGGATGAAATCCGGTTTCGCGAGTTAGTTCGGCTTCAGCATCCGGTGTCATGCGGTAGGCAATTGCTTTGGAGAAAACATTGTCGGGAGAATATACCCGAACATGGATCTCCGTTGGATTCCAACCATTTGCAGGGCTGGTGTCATCAGGACAGGCAGTGGATGCACACACCAGGTCGTCGAGCGCGCGCAGGAGTACATAATCACCAGGACGGGACCAGGGTTCGTCGAGATAAAGTGCGTTGTGGTCGTCGATTCCGGTGTTGTAGAAAAAGTTTATGGCGGGCCAGCCGCGACGGGCTTCAACACCGTAGTCCTTCAGGGCGTTACTTAAGTTGTCTGAACAGTTGGGGTGTCCAAAGTAGCCGACATCTTCATAGTACTTCGAGGTGCAGGCAAGCCCAAAAGTATCGTGTCGGCCGCAAGTGTCCTGTATGACTTCGACCAGAGGTTGCATGTCCTGATCGAAAAATTTTGAAAAAAGACCGGGGCCGGGATAGGCCGCGCCCATCAGGGTGCGGGTGGTGGTCGGGTCCAGGCCACGCTCGATGCCTTGATTGAGTTTTGATTCGGTAAATGCGAGGAAGTCGGAGCACTCTCGCCCAGCCACGTCGATGATCTGAATGAACTCACCAGCGCGAACCACAAAGTCGCGTGCTGTGCATCGATCGATGCGAAAATCTAGTCTGGGGTCTGCCAGAGGGTCCGGAAGAGCAGGACCGGTTTCCCCCATCAGATCTGATCGCCGTACCCACACCACCAGAGGTGTCGGCGGATGCTGTTCATCGACCGCCATCGACTGACCCGGCGCACAGACGAGACAGGTCAGGTCATCATTGGCTGCAAATTCAATCTCCTCACCGGGGGCGCTATCTGGACTGAATAGCGGAATCGCCAGTGCATCGCCCAGGTTTATATTTAAAGCTGACAGCCGCTGAGTCAGAGAACGCGTGTCGATGTCTCGATCGGAGAGTATCGAAACTAGACCTGTTGATTTTTGCACAGGGTGATCGCCCAGAGCCCCCGAGGCTGGACGCCCATGTTTGTCGAAGGCAATGACTTCTCCCACCTGTCGCCCCTGGGGGTCCTGGATGGTAATGGTGTCACCAGCCCGCAAGCGGACCACAACTGAACCGCCGCCTTTGACCTGGTAGCGCTCCAATAAGGGGTCACTGCGCCACAGTCCCGGTTCAAGCAATCTGGGGGCGGTGTTTAAGGAGGCCATAACGTTGGGGTGGTCCCTTTAAGAGCAATCTATGAAGCTATTGTGACCGATAAAATGCAGTTGTAAAGGAAAAAGGCCCGGCGGTGACCGGGCCTTTTTTACTAACTTACATCAGACAGTTTTAGGTATAAAACTATCCGTGCTCCTTCTCTGCCTTGCTTTCATGGCGGATGGCTGCGATCACGGGGATGATACAAAGTACGATCGTGATCAGAAACCAAATCCACACGCCGGTGCTGCCTGCACTATTGAAAATTGCAGCGGCACCTTCCCATGATTCAATTGGACTTGAATTAAACATAGTAATTCTCCTTAGAAGTTATGCCGTTACTGTGACCGCTGAAATTCAGGATAGGAAGGCGTCGCTATTTCAGCGTTGTCTATTCCGTAATTCTGAATTGCATCAGAGACCCGCAGAATTCCACACTGTTTGAGGATCCAGGAGACAACATAGCCTGGTATAAATCCCAGCAGTACCATGGCGATAGCACCCACTAGCTGACCCGTGAAGGTGATGGCGGGTATGCCTTCCACCGGGGGAGGATATCCACCCAATAGAATACCCGTTGCCATGACACCGATAAGGCCGCAGGTGCCGTGCACGGAGACCGCACCAACTGCATCATCAATACCCCAACTGGTGATCAGTTTGTGGCTGTACGGGATTACGACGCCGCCTAAGAAGCCAAGTGCAAATGCCGTACCTGGATACCATAGGTCAAGACCAGATGCGGCGCAGAAGATGCCGCCCAGTGCACCGGACATCATCCAGAACGGGTCTTTGGTAATTAAGTACGCGCCGATGATGCCGCCGCCAAATGACATCAGCGTGTTAAATGCGAATGACGATAGGGTGGCTGGACTGCCATAGATCGTCAGCCAGCCGGCATCAGCCGCAGAGCCTGCCATCGCAGCCGGATAGATCAAACAGCCGCCCAGGAAGCCAAAGAAGCCAATGATGATGATCATCAGCCCGGCAATGGTCAACGGTGCGTTGTGACCGGCAAGATCGTTGGCCGAACCGTCCGCATTGAACCTTCCTACACGCGGTCCCAGGTTGATCAGTATGCCCAGGGCAAAAAAGCCTGAGATCACGTGCACCACACCGGCCGCGCCGACGTCGTGATAACCCCATTGGGTAACCAGCCAACCACCAGCTGACCAGCCCCAGCCAGCACCAATGATCCAGACCACGGAACCGACTAGAACTGCTAGGATGATCCAGGAACTCATTCGTATGCGTTCAATGACTGATCCTGAGACGATTGACGCTGTCGTCGCCGAGAACAGCACAAACGCGGCCCAGAATACTCCCGATGCCCCATCCTGCAGGTTCGGTCCCATGCCATCGCTCCAAGGCACGTAGTACTGCGCAAACTCTGCACTGGCATCCGGTATGAAGATATTGCCCGTGCCATAAGCCCAGTACAGCCACCAACCAAAGAGAAAGAACGTCGGAATCATGAACGCGAAGGCAAGGATGTTCTTCACACCTGATGCCAGAACGTTTCGGGCTCTCGATACACCCATTTCGTACATCATGAAACCTGCATGAATACATACCATGATGGCGGTACACCACCAGTAGTAGGCTTCCATGCTGGCATTGGCGGTCGCATTTACTACCGCTAACACTTCTTCAGGACTCATTGTTGATAACTCCTCCGAGTTGAGTTAATCCCGCAGGAAATTTACCGCTATGTACACTCGGCGCCGAAACAGAAGCGGTCGGGCACATTTAATTCCCTGACCCACTAATGAAGCACCTTGTAGATGGGTGCACCTGAGCCAAAACTGGCTTCAGATGGACAGCCAGTGTACAGTAAAAATACACTAAATACCAAAACCACCCTACAACGGAACTAGTGTTTTTGATTCTAAAAG